>Ga0247841_10004688_pt1 | contig 23101 bp, 21 predicted proteins | sample LaCruzMarch2015__2_FD_192410 | JGI IMG/M metagenome (GOLD analysis project Ga0247841, IMG submission 192410) | Freshwater microbial communities from meromictic Lake La Cruz, Castile-La Mancha, Spain - LaCruzMarch2015_18m | ecosystem: Environmental > Aquatic > Freshwater > Lake | place: Spain... | reverse complement strand
GATTTAGCTAAACGACCGTCGCTGTAATAGAATACTATATTGATGAGGACATTCATTACGGTACTATGCGGTTTACTGGTATTGGTATCCTCCGGTTGTTCCCCCAGGTTCACCTCCACCGGCACAACCGGCAAATACGTTTACTTTCCAGTGGACCCACGCCAGCTGATAACGGTTGAAGACCCGGCCATACGCCAGGCGCTCACGACGATCACTTCTAATAAAAAGGATTACAGGTCCGATTTCAGGAAACTTCAGGACTGGGTGGCATCCCACATTACCTATTCCCAGGATAGCTATTACCACTGGCAGACACCGGTCGAAACCCTGGAGAAAAGGTCGGGGAACTGCAAGGATTTTGCCGTACTGCTGTGTACCCTTAGCCGGGCTGCGGGTATACCTGCCGCCGATATCTATGTGGCCATCGGCAAAGACCGCAGCAACAGGAGCCATGCGTTTATAATTGAGAAATGGCTGCTGGGCAGGTGGCAGGTTATTGAGCCGCAGGTGGGCGGCTTCATCATCTCAGATTTATCGTCGATGGATACCGCTGACAGGTATGTCATAACGTCGCGCTTCAACGACGAATCTTATCTGGGGGAGCCGGCCTATATCACCGGCTCAGAGACATTCCTGGTCGCCGGTGCGCCGGCATCCGCAACAGTCAATCAAACTGTTGCAGAGCCTGACCCCAGCTTGCTTAACACAGGCCCTCCCATGGTGGTCAACCCCCTACCCGAGATCGACTACTTCTATTTCAAACAGAGCCCCAATATCGTGGGCACACCGGGCGCCGCTATGCTGACATGGCAGGTTAGCGACTCAACGTACGTCTACATCGACCATGGCATCGGCTTTGTTGCATCTGCAGGCAATCAAATCGTCACCTCGCCGGCCGGGACCGCCTATACCATCACAGCCCGGAACGAAAACGGCGAGATAAGGTCGATGACCTACAGATAGGGCATTTAACGTTTGCGCCGTCTATCAGCCCGTCGGTCAGCGGCAGAATTTACAGGGCATCAGGACGCACTTGCTATTATTGTTTATGCCCGAGCAGCCCATGCTGGTGTCGCTCCTGCCCCATGCAGTAGCATTGCAACCCGTACGTCCGGCGCTGTTGCCCCAGGTTTTGGAGTAGGGCAGTGCTGACGGCGTAGTATTGTCAGCTATTGCCGGGATCACACCCGCCAACACTATAGCGGCCAGACACATCAGGCTGATCACAATTACACTTGCGAACCTTAATCCCAATATCATACCTTTTACCTCCCCACTTTACAGGTCAGCTTATGCTTTTTATGGAGCCAGCGGTCAGAGTCGAACTGACGACCAGCTGTTTACGAAACAGCTGCTCTACCACTGAGCTACGCTGGCACCCACGATGCAGGGTTAAAGGTTTGCCGCTCCCTTGCCGCTCCAACCACCCCACGGGGCAGTATGCCGTCAAGCAAGGCCATAGCATCCTCCTGCATGCCCGATATTATATGAGAATACGTGTCCATGGTAAAGGCCACGCTTGCATGCCCGAGAGCCTCGGATATCACCTTAGGCTTGGCCCCCCTCATTAACATCAGGCTGGCGAAGGTGTGCCGCAGATCATGGAAGCGCACCCGATCCAGACCGGCCCCCCTGGCTATCCGGGAGAATGTGTGCGTCAGGGTGCACGGGTCGAGCGGCTTCCCATTCGGGTAGGCGAATACCAGATCATCCAGTGATAGTGGACGTCCTTGATGCCAACAGACCGATTCCTGCTCCGCCCGGTATTCCCTGAGAAACTGTGCAAGCTTGGGTGTCATGGCCACGCGCCGCCTGCTACCCGTTGTCTTAGGCTCTTTAAAGGTACACACCCCACGCCGTTTAAATAATACTTGGGATACCGACACAGACAGCATATCGAGGTCAACGTCTCTCCACCTAAGCCCGAGCAGCTCCGCCTGACGCATGCCACAGTTTATCGCCATGTAGATGACCGGATAGAACCGGTTACTCTCCGCCGCTTTAAGCAACACCTCGGCTTCACTCGGGGTCAGCGTCCTCATGGCCTTCTTTACTGCGCGTGGAGCATCAACAAGATCACAGGGGTTACGCCCCAAATAGCCCTGCCGAACAGCGTACTTCATTGATTGCGATAGTATCCTGTGCCAGGTGAGAACCGTCCTGGCAGATAGCTTGCCTCGAGCTTCACCATAGAACGCCTGTATCGTCCTGGGCTGGAGGTCTTTCAACTGAAAGTGCCCCAGACCAGGTATCAAGTGGTTCTCGACGACGCTTTGATACCCGTCTATCGTCCTCTGAGATATGGAGGTCTTGACACCCTCTAACCAGTTGCGTAAATGCTCCGCGACAGTAAGACGGCCCGACGGAACAGGTATGCCTTTATCCATACTGGACAGCAGCTCCCGTAAGCGTCGCTGAGCGTCAGCCTTGGAGCCGCGCACCGTTTCCCAATATCGTTGCGGCTTGCCGTCCGGTCTGGTGCCAGTCCAGATGGTGATCTGCCAGCCCCCGTTCTCGCTGCGCTTCCTTATGTTGCCTTTCATGTTGTAACCTCCGAGCGTCCTGCTGTTCTCAAAAAACATCTTACTCCGGGGCGGGAGGTTTAGAAATACACCTGATTTTAATGTCCGACAGTCCACGATCAAAAGTTCGTTTTTGAAAAAATAGGCCAAAATTACGATCAAAAAAGCTCGATGACATGGTATTATATGAACCTTTAAAAATGTGTTTAAATGGTCTTTTAGGGAGTGGATATGATAGCTAAAAACCACAGCCCTCCAAGGCCACCTCTAACGGGCACGCTGGACTCACAAACAGCGCACACGTCCCAACGATTGCAAATTAAATTAATTACATAGGAGTTACAATGAACGATACTATCAACGAACAATCCAAGAAACAGCCGAGAACCCTGGAAGCTGCGATTCGCTATAGAAGGATGGGCTTTTCCGTCATACCTGTGCACTCCGTCAAGGAGGATGGTTCTTGTACCTGTGGCGATCCTGACTGCAAGAATATAGGCAAGCACCCCATAATTGCCTGGAAGCGCCAAAGCAGCCGCCGGTTAACTGAGAGGGAGATCACCAGCTATTGGCGTAAATACCCCTATTGTAACGTTGGGATCGTTACAGGTGCGATATCGGGCATCGATGTAATCGACATCGATGGTGAAAAAGGGCTTCATGCGTTGCAAGAGTGTCTTGGCCTAACATTTGACGATATGCCCGTTACACCGATGGCAAAGACTCCACGCGACGGGTACCACATGTATTACGGACATAAAAGCGGCCTTCTGATAAAGACCAGAGCGGGAGTCCTGGAATGTGTCGATATCCGTTCAGATGGAGGCATGGTCGTGGCTCCTCCGTCCAAACACCGCAACGGGGGAATCTATAGTTGGGTGGAAGGGCGCAGTATTGAAGATGTACCGATGGGCGAGTTCGATTTCAGCAGACTAATTAAATCAGGCCCCGCAAAGGCGTCTAAGCCTGAAGCAGCTGATGGCGATCTGCCACCTAAAACCCGCTGGTATACTGAGACACTACAGGGAGTCGATGAGGGAATAAGAAACGATGCTGCTGCCCGTTTGACCGGACGGTATTCCCACATCGGTTTGGACAGGCAGGAAACAGAGTTGCTGATGAGCGCCTGGAATAAGAGGAACCGGCCTCCAATGGACAATAAGGAGCTGTCCGCTACCATCAAGTCCATCTACGAGAAGGATCAGCCGGAAGCATCGAGTGATAGGCAAGACCTGCTGGATAGCATATCGTCAATTCTTAAAATCCAATTAAGGAAAGTCCGTGTCATACGCAGCGATGACAGCAGCAGTACCAAGATTGAGATGGTTTTCGATGAAGGGATATGCGGCATCAGCAATAACGACCTACATAATCCGATCAATTTTCAGAGGGAGATATCTGCGGCTACCAATAAGGTGGTGAAAAGACTGAGTAAGAAAACACAGCCCACACATGACCAGCTTGTTCAAATGATATTGGATGCAGCAGAGATAACCATGATAGACGATTCGGCCACTGAAAAAGGTGAGACCCTGAATATCATCCGCACCTTTGTCAGGTGTATGGGTATTATCTCTGAGATAGTTGATCCTAAGGATGCACCGGAGAGAGTAGCCTTCAGATATAACGGTAAGATATGGTTCGATTTACATGAGCTGTATTCAAGAACTAACCTCAGCCGTCGGCCACAGTGGTCGCCTAAGAACCTGGCGGTAAGGCTGGAGAGGATCGGCCTCGAGAACAGGGACTTCAACGGCTCGCGATTCTACGGTGTCCCATATGCAATGATCGGCTTGGAGGAAAATACTGAGTTCGACTGGGACGGGCATCCGGTTATACGAAAGACTGATTCCGACTCTGAAGGTTCTCAGATTCCCTGCCAGCGACAGGGGAGCATAGCTTAATGAAGAACACAGCTACAGAAAAAAAACGGGTACAGGAAGTACTTTCCCGAGCCGATCCGGCCAAGATAGAGAATTATCTATGGCTTGCTCGTCGACAGCCGCGTGACGAGGACAGGTATCAACTCCGTTTACGTATGGTTGAGCAGGGCATGACCACTTACAAAGCCGCCAAGGACTTTTTTGGCACCGGCCTGAGTAACCGGGCATCGTTCGATGGCTTATATTACATTGCCCGCCAGGTCGAGGACGATATCATGGAGTTCTTCGAAGCACCCACGGCGGTCAGTCTGGCTCACCAGGTGTGCGGTTATGACGAGGTTACCCTTGGCCTGAAAAACCTGCCGGACGTGCGCCGTATCATGGAGCTATGTCGTGAGGGGGGTGTCGAAACCGAGGCCACGATAACTATCAGGCGCACGCCGCCCTAAGGCTCACGACCTCGATCTGACTACATAAAGGGACAACGGTTTTCAAAACATTTTGACATCAGTATCAGCTGATACTGATGTCATTTTATTACCGTTAGTATATGGCAGAAGTATTATAAATAATTGGAGAAACCTGGCCGGATAATAAGGAATATAAAATAGATACCCGTTAAATTATTTTGAATAATCCTCTCCTTTTTGTAGTCAGATTAATCGTGATGTCCGGGCCTACGGCAAAACCAGCCTGCCCGATTAATGGGGGTACTGTGGACGGCCTTCACCGTAGTGCGGGATAATCATTCCTGATATAATCTTCCCCAGCCGGATATTGTGGGAGGTTATGTATGGATGTGATGCCCAAGCTACGTGCAGTAATCGGGGAGGGGCTTGATCTGGAAACGCCTGTGGAACCCTGTGGCTTTCGCGTTGTTCTTGATAAAGAGGGTATCAGGTTGTATATAGGTGATATGACCCCCCGGAATAACTTATATATCCCCGGTGATCGCCTAAATAAGTTGGCGCAATACTTGAAAGGCAAGGGGGCGGTTCGGATGGACGTGATACGTAAAAATGAGGCTAACCCAGGTACATTTGAAGATTATGCACGTGCCTCTAATATATCTTCTGCCTATTCAAACTATGTCGCAGCGGTTCTAAGTCGTGGTGGATTCGTAAAAATCGTAAAGGAGCAGGGGAAAGCAGCTACGGTCGAGCTTATAGGATAACCAATACAATCAGCTTGGCGTTACTTTTAACTTTTATACCTCTGGCCAACACCCTACCGACCACATCCGTGACCCTGTCCACGGCCACGCCTTGAGCCCCTCCGGTGCCGTCCCGACCAAAGGTTATGGCTCGGCCATACCCGCTCTGAAAGCGGCAGGCATTACCGCTAAGTGGGATCGCGCCAACAAGAACCGCCAGCTCGTCTTTAACTACTTCAAGATCGTCGTCAATAAGATTACCAGCTACTTGATGAGCGAGCTTAATTTTTCATTTCCCTCTGTGGCCTTGATTTAGATCACAGCCTTTGGCTACAGAAATGATCTGTTGCAGCGATCAATACATTGAGCGTATCAGTTAACCAGATGCGTCGTGATGCTGTTGTTTTTTCGTCAATTGGTAAATCGTACAGCCATTGGTCCACGGGAGCTTTAATATTATCTGGTATAGTCGCCATCCCATCCCTTTCTCCACCTCTATAGTAGGATCGTGGTGGTATTCCACGATGAGTAAGCACATCGCGTACCTCGCTCATCTTTGTATATGTAGCGTCTTTAATACATTCATCCATCATTACTGATATACAATCTGTGGGGAAGCAGGTTTGAAATTTCTCCTTTACCTTTTTCGGATTTATAGACCTTAATTTGTCCGCGTCCGATATAGAAAAAACATCCGGTTTAAGTATCGAAGCTATACAATAGTTTGAATAAAAAAAGCATTCGATGTCCGAGGTTGAATTTGCAAAGAAACCAAATAAAGCTTTGTCTTGGTTATATCGTTCTTCAAAAATTGGTGAATTTGAATATTCAGTAACGGAGGTTGTAAATTGATCATCATACTCAAATAATGCTCGATAGCGATAAGCTACGCCATTCCATCCTAAACCAAATGATAGCCATTGTGCTCGATGAGTATCCTTATATTTTAGAAGGGCAGAGCTAACTTTAACGTATAGAGGCGATGGGAAATCAGGTGGCATTTTGTAACCTACAGAGGGTAGCACTATCCAACCAGCCTGCTTATCAATAATTTTTGGTTGCTTATTTGACCACTTCTTTAAACACATATACCACCGCCATATCTGATATTTAACCTGGGATTATCTATTTCAATTTGCTTCTATGCTATTATCAGATGTTAGTCATGGGCACGCTATATCAACCGTAAATGGCGCATCTCACTTAGTTTCAGGGCTCACGGCCAGGGAAGCGCTTTAGGGCTTAGGCGGAGCTCTTTCACACCGGCCTCTTTGAGTGCTGTCAGCGTTGCCTTGAGTTCTTTCTGCTGCGTCGCGGTCAGCTTGGAAAGGACATGCGCCGTACCTTGCAGCTTCATGGCCTGCTTGAGGGCCTTTTCACCCTTGGCGGTCAGGGTGATGCGGATGTAGTTCTTGCGATCCATGTCCTTGGTGCGCTTGACCAGGCCTTGTGCTTCCATGCGCATTAGGATGCCGGACACTGAATGCGGCTCGCGAAGCAGCATCCGGGTTATCCTGGCTGGGGTCACGCCCTCTCCCATAGCGTCCACCAGGAAGAGGATGGAGGCAGCAGTAGCCGAAAGGTTCTGGCTAAGCAGTTCCCGCTCCCTCACCTTAACCAGTATGTCTGCAACCTGCATGATCTGTGCGACAAGGGTGTATTCCTTATCGGCCTTAATTTGCGATGCCATGATCAACCTCCTCTCACCTTAGCTTCTGATATCAACGACTATCGTTTATATCGTCTACAGTTGCAAGGTTATATGTTATTTCTATCGCTGTCAATGCTACATCGGCTATATTAACCCCGGCATGTCCAGCGGTTCTATAGGTTGATGTCGCTTTGCGCGAGGAAGCAATCCGTGTGTGTGGTTGGCCTATGTTTGTTATAGATACTACCTTCCCATGATCGAGGCCACCCCTACCTGCCCAGGATACCCATCCAGCAACCCCTTGATTCAATTACTTACGGTTTTTTATCAGGAAGTCCGTCGGTTCCTCAGCGGCAGTATATAGATGTTGTAATGACTCTAATTAATAAAGTAATTATGGAGCACGCTTCTTTTTACTGGAAGTGAGCCAGTCTTCTAAAATCGATTTAGGGGTTGATGAAGCTAATGCTATATCTGTCAACACACTTACTAGAGGATTGATACAATCTGATAAATCTGCTGCAAGATGCATCACTTTTAACGGTTGAAGCTGCTCGAGCATTTCAACGTATTGAAGAGCATTATGATCACGATGCGCTGCCAATACATTTCGGATATTTCTCAGGAATTCACGATTAGTCCGCCAAAATTCGTTGAGGTTTGAAGATGCTGCATCTAATTTGAGCATCTGCTCCTTTGAGAGGGAAAGCTCTTTGATTGCCTCTCTGAACTTAAGGCCTACTAACTGGGTAATGTCTTCGGAAGCTTCATATAGAAGGATGGCCTCGTGCTTCGCGATAAAAGCCCTTTTACGATCTCCAGTAGCATTAATGATATCGTCCGTGAAGTCCGCTAAGTCCTGATCTAACAATATTAGATACAAAGCTACATTAAAGATAGTCCTATGATTATTAGCATTGAAACTTGTAAATTGTTCTAAAGTACTACGGATTGTAGCTGAAGCTTCTTTACGAGCTTTATATCTTGAACGTGATCGTGCTCGTGCCCGCAGACGTTTTGGAAATAATATGATCCACTCAATGAGGTTTGAGAGCCATTCGTATTTTAACAACGTTTCTAACCTGTTCAGATGATATCACATTGTGGTGCCACGTTTAAGGCCATCCCTGGTACTGGTTCGGTGGTTTTTTAGCGGCAGCACAGCGTCACAAACTTGGTTAATTATATTGACAGCGGTCTGGGAGACCGAGGGCAAAAGCACAGCTTTCAAAATCGGCTGAGTACGGAACCCATTGATATACCATACATTGTATGGTATAATTTTTTTTGAAAGATGAACGAAATACAGATAAAAATCACCGAGCTTCAAGGAATTGGTTGGACTCTGGCTGCAGTCGCCGAAGAACTTGGAGTCACATGCAATGCCGTCGAGAAATGGAAAGCTGGTGACAGGCATCCTGCCAATACCAAGATAACATTAATCATATTGGACAGGCTAAGAAGGCGAAAACAGCCGCCCAAGAGACGACGGCATTTCAGTGAGAGCATGACTGGGAGTAGACAAATTGGAACAAAGAGCAGCTAATCAGATATCCCTGTTTGAAAAGGTAGGTCAAAACAAGCGTAAGGCACCGGCGGGGAGGGCGACGAATCAGCTTGTATTTTCGGCATTACAAGGCACAAATGACAGGTTGTTCCCGCAAATAATGGAACTTTATGTCTCGCCTGGCAGTAAAGTCGCTGATATCACTTTTGGTAAAGGCGTTTTTTGGAGGAATATCGCTCCCCAACGGTATCAGTTATCCGCCACAGATTTAAGAGACGGCGTCGACTGTCGACATCTACCCTACGATGATGAATCACTTGACTGCGTAGTGTTCGATCCGCCATATATGCATACTCCTGGTGGCACTGCGCATGCTAATCATCAAAACTATGAAGGCTATTACAGAAATAATGAAACACCTAATGGCATAACAAAGAAATATCACGAAGCGGTGACGGAACTTTATTTTCAGACTGGATTGGAAGTGCGCCGTGTGCTTCGGAATCAAGGCATTTTCATTGTCAAATGTGCTGACGAAGTCTGCGCTAACCAACAATGTTTAACCCACGTAGAAATTATCAACAACTACTCGGCTAATGGGTATGTTATCGAAGATCTATTTGTACTGGTGAGGCAAAATAGACCTGGAGTTAGCCGGGTAATCAACCAAGTGCATGCCAGAAAAAGTCATTCGTATTTTCTTGTATTTCGGAAAAGTTGTAAGCAGGCCAGGTGGAAGGGGAAAAGCTAAACCTACTTCAGCAAGTCTTTGCATTCACTAAAGAAGTCACCGAACTGGCGCAACTGGATGATAGGATATTTTTTAGACAGAGCAAGATACCTGTCTGGTGGGTCAAGGTAATAAATGCGCTCCATTGTGGCAAGAAGGGACTGATAGGCTAACCATTGGTCTGGCACCGCAATTTCCACGACTTCGAGGGTACGTAAGTCTAATTTTGTCTCAGAGTGGATGACTAATATCGCCTTATACACACCGTCACCATATGCTTTGTCCAATAAGCGCTGATGTGCCCATGCTTGGACAACCCGTTCACGTGTACTGGATTTCACAGGGAGGTGGACTTTCGGCCTATTCTTGCCAAGATCAAAAATGAAGTCCATAGTCATTCGCACTTTGATGCCTTTGTCCAAGGGTAAAGTAGCATTTTTTGTAGGATTTTTACCCAATTCGCAAGCAAATATGTGGCCGATCAACTGCTCCAAATAAGTTGCTGGGCCCTTCTTATTATTACGATCAAAAAGGTCACTCGCCACTGAATAAGCTGTAGCCATTGTATAGACCATTTTCGTAAGCTCACCTGAGGTGAGAGTTGATCGGTTCTTCCACTGAGTACTAATGACCGACTCGGCAGGTTCAAAAAGGGATTCGTTCACCGGGCGAGAGATCGCAGAAGTATTTGTCTTGAGAGCGTATGAATGATATTGCTTTCCAGGGACTCGTGATTTGAGTGGAACGGTGCTACAGTCAGAGGAAAGAAAATGCAGCGCTATCAATACAAGTTGGATGATAGCATCGTTAGTAGCTGTACTGCCGAGGTCATGGTGAGCCTCAGCCTTAAGCTTTAAATACGGAGCAGTCAATGGGCCAGCTGATCGTGCCAAGTTATCCCCTCATCGTGCTGCTTTAAATCGTCGACAGACTAACATAGAGAAGACCCATAGTCAACAAAACATCGTCGATTGTATGTTCTAAAGAAAACAAGAGCTACGGGGCATGCGATAAGCAACCGAGTATGTTGTCATCAAGGGCATTACACTGGTATAATTATCGCTTAAGAAACCATACTAACAAAGTACCGATGTATGGTAGAGGCTGACGATCCAATTTGTGTTTTGGAGGCTGCGAAGATGGTAACAAATGCCGGAAACGCCAACGATGACCAAAGAGAGGAGCGACGGAGGCTAATACGTAGAATTGAGGAGATCAGAGGTAGCAAGGTCATATGCTACATCACGGGTGATAGACCGCGTATGGAGACCCGTATAGCTCATGATTGTCACACGTTGATATTTAATCACCTGCGCCAGATAGGTAAGAATAAGAAGATCGATTTATTTTTGTATACGCCCGGTGGGATTACTGTTGCGGGATGGGGACTTGTACACCTTATACGTGAATTCTGCGATGAATTCGGGGTACTTGTGCCCTATAAAGCATGGAGCTGTGGGACGCTGATCTGTTTGGGTGCAGAGGAAATAGTGATGTCAAGGCTTGGGCAACTCGGGCCGATTGATCCATCGACGCTAAATCCATTTAACCCTCCAATGCCAGGTATGCCACCATCGCCGCAGAATACATTGCCTATGAACGTGGAGGACATTGTCTCATACGTGGACTTGGCCAAGAAAGAGGTGGGGTTGAGTAAAGACGACGGCCTCGCGAACGCACTAAATAACTTGAGCAAAATGAATCCATATGCACCGTTAGCATTAGGTGCAGCGCACAGGGTACGCCCACAGATCGTTAAGCTTGCCACCGGTCTGCTGAAACTGCATATGGGCGGGCAAGATCGCAAGATAAACAAAATAGTAAACATCTTGGCGAAGCAATTGGGATCGCACGATTACCTTATCGGACGAAAAGAGGCCAAGAGCATCGGGCTCAAGATCGTTGATGCGTCGGCGGACTTGGAGACTACCATGTGGGAATTGTACAACAGTTATGAATCGTTTATGGAGCTTACCACGCCGTATAATCCGGCGACATTCCTTGGTCAGAGGACGACAGCTGTCGGGACATTCGCAAGGGCAGTCATCGAGTCCCCAGCCTTATTACATATTTACCGTACTATTAAACAAGTAACACAGGTAACAATAAATCCGCCCGCTGTTCCCACGCCCACGCTTGGACATCACGAAGTTGTTGTAGACGAAGGCTGGATAATGGTGCCCTAAGTGAGTATAATGATTGTGGGTATGGATGCGTGGGAGATATAAGGAGGTAAGGATAATGCATGCTACGGAAACGAGCGGCCTGTCTCAATATCAGCAGCCGATGCATCAGACGGGTGTGGTTTATCCGGGCTTATGGATAGATAGAACGGTGCCGGATCCGACGGTGCCGATTCAATTTATTTTGCCCGTTAACAGGGCGATAGACACCTTAATTGAGGAAACCGGTAATCAGCAGGAAAAAGGAAACCCATAATATCAGTACTTACCCACCCATCACAGCCAAAAATAAACCAAAGTTATGACGAATCGTGCCAGGTTCGGTAGCGATCGATCCTTTCCCGTTTTTCAGCCGAGTATCTTCTTAATAATTAATGCTATATAGACCACTCCAACCATGGCTCATCTTTTTACCCTGACGCTACCCATGAAGCTCCTCGGCTGATAAGAACCAATCCGTGTTTGTGATTTGGGTAGTTATGATTTGTAACAATTAATGCCATGATCCAGGCCACCCCTACCCTGGCTCCTTTTCACCCATCTTCACGTTCATCTTAGCTTTCCACGACCCTCCCGGACACGTATGATTGTGTGTCAGAACAAACGTTAGCATAGATACGAATCTGACAATGGAGGTAGGCAAAGAGTATGAAAAGGCTATTTGGCGTGATCGGGTTATCCCTCATCCTACTGTCTGTAGGCTGCGCTGGGACTGCTGCCCCGACAGTATCGTCTCCTCAGCTGGTGTTCAGCTTGAGCGGCTCGGGTGACAGTCTCTTGGGCTCATCCACAACAAACACGAAGACCTTCCACATCAACAAAGGGGAGTGGTATATCGAGACCAGCTGTGATCAGGTGAAGTCGGCTGTACCTGTTGCTCTTATTGTGTCCGTATTCCCAAAGGACAAGCCAGTCGATAACTCCAGCTTCATCGCAATCGCGATCCAGAACACCCCAGGTACGGCGGTCAGCTACGTCCACCAGGCGGGCGACTTCTATCTCTCCATTGTCGCCATGAACGTCAAGAATTGGTCGGTCAAGGTGTATGAGTGACTGCTCCCTGACGCTCCCTGTGACGCTGCCGCTGCGGGGACATATGAGAGTGGGGCACGATGCATAGTGGCATGCTGGCTGCTCAAAAATGAGATAAAGCGATACGCCTTTAGATAGGGTTTACGTTCGACCCAGCTTTACGAAACAGCTGCTCTACCACTGAGCTACGCTGGCACGTTGCATAGTATACCGCGCGGGGACGATGGCGGGCAAGGCAACCCACACTGATATTACAGGCCTGTTTCAAGGGCAACTATACACAGGACCCGGCCGCACCCGCGGGCAGGCTATTTGTTCGACTCTTTCATGATATACCTAAAGGTGCAGTGTTCGGCCTGCCCCACATGGTGGCGGTCATGCAGCACCAGCTTGACATCAGGGTTATAGCCGTCCAGTATGGCGTAGTCAGCGTATTTGCAATAGATCTTGCTGTATTCCCCGATACCCAGCTCCCGTGAGGCATTCCAGAAAGTGCATTCACCGGTTTTGACAACCAGGTCATCGTTATCCAGGTCCGGGTGGGGATCGAAATTGGACGAATCGATATCGCCATAGATCAGCCAGTTCTTGAGTGTCAGAGGCTGGCCCGCATCCTTAACTATGGCAGCCATGCGCCTACCCCTGGCCCTGCCGAAATCCTCAACGGCGCCCTTAAGCAGGGCCTCCCCTTTTTCCTGGCCCAGTTCGTTTATAACTGCCCTGGCCACGAAGCCGAAAAGCGCCGCCCCCAGCCCGAAGCCCGGTATCTGGTATTTAGCCGCCGCGGCCTTCTTTTCTAGTACATCCGCCATGTAATCCCAGTCGAATCCCTGCTTCTTCTCACGTTCAAGGTCATCCATCTCGTACCTCCGTTACAATCTAACTACCGTCACGGGCGCACCTGAAGGTGCGCCCCTACAACTACGACCTGCAGGGGCGGGTTTTTAAACCCGCCCGCCGCCATGTGCAATAAATCGTGATGTAATGTTATCATTATAGCCGCATTTTGAAATAATCATCCCGGAGGATATCGATGTCTTATAAACTTATTGCTGTCGAGATCGAGGACGAGGTAGCCACCCTGACCCTTAACCGGCCGGAAAAGCTCAACTGCCTCAATGCGGCCATACTGCACGAGATGACGAAGGCGCTCAGCGATCTCAATGCCGATGATGGTGTAAAAGCACTTATCCTGACCGGGGAAGGCCGCGCCTTCTGTTCCGGCGCCGACCTGGCCGAGCAGCCCTACGGCACAGATAAGAACCAGCCCGGCATCAGCCGCGCCGAGCATGTTACCCCGTTCGTAAGCTTCGGCTGGGTGGTCAAACATATCGTGGATTTCACCAAGCCCGTCATCGCCGCGGTCAACGGCATGGCTGCCGGCGGCGGACTTGCCCTGGCGCTGTCTGCCGACATTCGTATAGCATCGGAAAACGCGGCATTCTCAGCCATTTTCGTAAAGCGAGGGCTGGTGCCGGACTGCGGGGTTTCGTACTATTTGCCCCGCCTGGTGGGCGTCAGCAAGGCGCTGGAGCTGATGTGGACCGGCGATAAGATCGACGCCCGAGAGGCCGCGCGCATTGGAATGGTCAACAAGGTGGTGCCGCACGGCGATCTGATGAAATCGGCGAACGAATTCGCCCATGCCCTGGCCAAAGGCCCTTCGCTGGCTATCGAGATGATAAAGCTCATGGCCTACGCTGGTCTCAAGGCTGACTCTGTAATGACACAGATGGCGGTGGAAAACCACATGCAGCAGGTCTGCATGGAGTCCGAGGATGTAAAGGAAGGCGTCATGGGTTTTCTCGAGAAGAGGCCGCCCAATTTCAAAGGGAAATGACCTGTCATAACAGGGACCTGACCACGTCATTGCGAGCCCGAAGGGCGTGGCAATCTGTGGATTCGAAGACGGCACACTCTGAGATTGCTTCGTCACTTCGTTCCTCGCAATGACATATTCAAACGTAGGGGCGTACCTTCAGGTGCGCCCGCTCTTTTCGGGCGGGTTTAAAAACCCGCCCTAGATTGCCGCGTCGCCTGCGGCTCCTCGCAATGACAGGACAAATAATCGCAATAATGAGAGAGCATATTACTAAAGTTCACATTGACAGGATTGTTTTCGCCGTGTTATAACGTACAAAACATACGCTTAGGTACTCTTTCACGATGAAATGGGTTTGTTATTCAGTACCTTTGCGTCAATTATTTTATTGGCCTTAATAGTGCGATTGCCGTATATTCATGTGCGGAGGCTTAGTGATGACGATCTGGAAGCAACTGGTCTATATTACGATTTCCGTATTACTGCTGATAGGCTTGTGCCCGGAGGGCACCGGCATCTTTGGCAGTCCGTCATCTGTCATTGCAGACCCCGGCCTGAATGCCACTGCAACAGAGGGAAAACTTGACTCCTCCACCGCTGACAAGGCCGGCATTGCTGATAAATTCATCAGCATGCCCATGCTGTTTATAGCTAACCAGGGGCAGGCGGACAGCGCAGTCCAATATTATACGCGAACTCCCGGCGGCGCCATCTACCTTACCTCCAACAATATAGTATTTGATTTTATCCAATCTGATGAAGCCGCATCAGCTGCGGGTATCGCCGACATCGGGTCAATGGCTAAGGCTCTCGCCAAAAATGGCCAGCGGCTTTCCTTCAGCCTCGATTTCATCGGTTCCAGCGGCGCGGCTGAGATCACCAGCCGGGAAAAGGCGGAAACAGTAATAAACTACTACATCGGCAACGACCCGGATAAGTGGCTGACGCAAATACCCACCTACACAGAGGTACTCTATAAGGATATCTATCCCAATATCGACCTGAGATTATACGGCAAAGGCGGCGCTTTCACCTACGATTTCATCGTGCACCCGGGCGGAAATGTCGATGACATCAAGCTGGCTTTCAACGGTATCGATGGGCTATCTATCAGCGACCGTGAGCTTACCATCAGGACCGCGCTGGGCGACATGAAGCAGGAGCAGCTCAGGATATACCAGGGCGAAGGCCTATCACAATGCGAGATCGGGGGCGATTTCAGACTGCTCTCGGATAACAGCTACAGCTTCACCGTTGCCCAATATGACCTCGATCGCGACCTGGTCATCGATCCCTGCCTGATGTATGCCACTTACCTGGGAGGTCTGCGGAACGATTCCGGCTGGGGCATTGCCGCTGACGCAGACGGCAACGCATACGTGGCCGGCATCACGACTTCTATTGATTTCTCCTTAAAAGGATCTTACGTGCGTGCCTTTGGTGGCGGACCGTCGGACTGCTTCGTGGCCAAGATATATACCTCCGGCGCAGGTTACAGCACCCTGGTATACGCCACTTATTTTGGCGGAAGCGGCAGCGAGGCAGCCCTCGGACTGGCGCTTAGTCCGAACGGAACAGTGAGTATAGCCGGCAGCACTTCTTCGTCAACAGATTTCCCTCTCCTCAACGCTTTCGATACCTCCTACGGCGGCGGGGAGTCGGATTGCTTTTCCGCTATGTTTTATTCTGCTACAGGCCAGCTCGCGTTCTCTACCTATTTCGGGGGCAACGGCACAGATGTCTGCCAGGATATCACCGTCGGCGCCGATAATTGCACTTACCTGACCGGGTCGACATCTTCCACCGATCTCTTGCTGGTAAACGCCATCCCGCAATCGCATACCGGCCTTTCCGAGGCTTTCGTCATAAAATTCCATCCTACCCTCGGCGTTCTATATTACACCACGCTGGGGGGCAGCGGCGTTGACACCGGTGTCGCCGTGGATGCTGACGCGACCGGCTGCGCTTACGTTGTTGGGATAACGTCTTCCCCTGATTTCCCCACACAGAACCCATTGCAGGTACACATTGCCGGCAATATCGACCTTTTTATCACCAAGTTAGCTTCGGATGGCAGGAGCCTGGTTTATTCCACCTACCTGGGCGGCAGTGCCTACGATGGATTCAAGGGAGTGAGTCAAGGGGTTTTCGGCGGCATAGCGGTGGATGACTTAGGGTGCGCCTATATTACTGGCACCACCAATTCTATTGATTTCCCGCGTACTGCCAGCGCATACCAGCCAGGCAAACAGGCTGGCTTCGACGCCTTTGTAACCAAGCTATCTGCGGATGGGCAAAGCCTGGCCTATTCCACCTACCTGGGCGGCTCCGCGGACGACTTCGGCAACGACATCGCGGTTGATCGCGCGGCGGGCATCGCCTACGTAGCAGGGGAGACAAACTCCCTCGATTTCCCCATGCGCTACCCGATCATGGTGCTTGCCCCCGGTGCCTTTACGTTCACGGTCAAGGACTGCTTTATCAGCAGGATCGACCCCGGTCAGCAGGGAGCAGCCAGCCTTACCGAGAGCACCTATTTCGGCGAGGAAAACTACGATGCGGCAATAGCTATCGCGCTGGATTCCCTCTCGCGGGTTTATATCACGGGCTATACGTCAGGCGGGACACTGCCCCAGCGCGCTGATCACCCGGGCTATAGGTCCACTCAGTATCGACCGGCCGACGTCCTGGTAGCAAGGATAGACGAGTGGGCCACGAGCAACCATCCCCCTTATATAAGTGAGTGCAGGAGCCCTGCCAATAACGCCACCGGCGTATCAACGGGGCCGACCTTGGCCTGGACGGGCGGAGACCCTGATGGCGACAGTGTAACCTACCAGATATTCCTCAGCGGAGCAGGTGGCGTACCATGCCCAAACTGTGACTTTACCGTGCCGGTCGGCGCCTCCGATAATTACACCTTTCCCTCTGGCTCGTTTCCATCTGACAAGCGTTATGTCTGGAGGGTCTTGACTACTGATCAACATGGTACCGTCTCATATGGCCCATACTGGACCTTCTTCACCACAAGCGTTCCCCCGTCCGGCGTGACGCTGGATTTCAACCCGGCTACAGATCTCCAGAAAGTAGTCAACGGGGACAATGTAACCTACAACGCGACCCTGCACGGCAGGGTAGATTCACTCGGCTCTTTCAGCAGCGCCAACTGCCGGTTTTTATTTAACACCATCTCCAATGGGGAGGTTGTGATCTCTCTTACCGATAACTTCACTGCCGGGGCAGGACCATTCAGCCAGGTTATCACTGGCCTGGCCCCCGGCTACACGTACGACTACGATGCGTTTATCGCCCCGCCCGGGAAAGGCTGGACCGATGGAGTACTCGGAGAACTAAAGAATTTCACCATCGGTGTGCCTGCCGTCAATGGCACCGGCGCTCTCGAGGCCAGGGCCATGATGGGAACTATCACGCGTATCGCGGCAGTAGACCCTGTTACCCTTCCTGACGAGGGCAAACCGGCGCTTACCTTCCCCTACGGCCTTTTATCTTACGATATACAGGAGGTGCCGGTAGGGCAATCAGTCACAATCGTACTTACCTACAGCTCAAATATACCGACAAACACCCAGTATTGGAAATATGATAGTGTGAACGGGTGGCAGGATATCACCTCACTGCTCACCCACAATGACGGCGATAACATACTTGAACTCAACATCACCGACGGCGGCCTGGGTGACGCCGACGGCATCGCCAACGGCATAATTACCGATCCCGGGGGGCCGGCTATTCCAGCAACTCCCGCACCCACACCCACTCCCGCTCCCACTCCACCTCCTCCAAACCCGTTGATAGGCACGGGTTCACACGGCTCTTCGGTGACAGCGCCTACAACGCAAGCATTGTTGGTATCTCTTCCCAACATCCAGATTCAAAGCGCCAGCATCTCGTCCACAATAGTCACACCCGGCTCACCGGTCACGGTGACCGCCGACATAACCAACAGGGGCGCTGTCAACGGCAATAAGAAGGTCACGCTTTATGTAAACGGGCAGGTAGAAACAACGCAGGGGGTAACCGTTAACAGCGGCGGTTCGTCGCAATTGACATTCAATATATCTCGCAGCGAGCCCGGCGATTACAGTGTCTATGTGGACGGCGTGCCAGCCGGCAGCTTCAAGGTCGAGCTGTTCAGGGAATCTGACATGATACTCATATTCAGCATCACGATGCTGGCTATGGCTTTCATAACCGGAATGGTCATGCTCTGGCGCAGGCAGCGCGCCGGCTGATCACAAATCATAATGCTGGGGCGCACCTGTAGGTGAGATTGCCGCGCCCTTCGGGCTCGCAATGACATGGGTATAATCGCTCGCAATGCCATGGGTGACGTGAGAGCATTATTGACACGATGGGCCAAAGAGTTTAGAATTTTCCTCTGTCAGTTGCCTTTTTGCATATCATCAAGGCGGCCAAAAATAAAAAAGGAGTTGATTGCTTGTGCCCGAAGTCAGATTAGGAGAAGGGGAAAGTTTCGAGAGCCTGCTCAGGCGTTTCACCCGGAAAGTACAACAGGAAGGAATAATCAGCGAGGTACGCCGCAGGGGCTTCTTCGAGAAACCCAGCATCAAGCGCAAGCGCAAAGAGGCAACCAAGCGCCGCAAAAGCAATAAAACGTCGTAACCTCAATGTCATTACAGGAAAAGCTCAACACAGACCTTAAAACCGCCATGCGCGCACATGACGAGTTGCGCATGCTGGTGCTGCGCACAGTGCTCTCATCCATGAACTACGCCGAGATAGCCAAGCAGAAAAAGCTGGACGACGGCGGCGTCATAGATGTCATCGGCAAGGAGATCAAGCAGCGCAAGGAGAGCATCGAAGCCTACGAGAAGGGCAACCGCAAGGACCTGGCAGATAAAGAGAAGGCCGAGATGGCCGTACTCCAGGAATACATGCCCGCCCAGATGGGGCACGACGAGATAGTCAAAATCGTCCAGGCTGTGATAGCCGAGGTGGGAGCCAGGGGCCCGGGCGAGAAGGGCAAGGTCATGCAAAAGCTCATGCCCCAGGTCAAGGGCAAGGCCGACGGCAACGAGGTCAACAACATAGTCACCGACCTGCTGGGCAAGCTTTAACCTAATATACGCCGCAGGCGATATAATTGCGGTCATTGCGGTGAGCCGTAGCTGCGAGCCAAAAGCGAAGCAGAAAGCGAAGCAATCCCTAAATTCGACGGCTCCATAGTCTGAGATTGCTTCGTCGCTAAACTCCTCGCAATGACAGGATTAATAGACGGGCGCACCTGAAGGTACGCCCCTACAATTCAATTCTGTAGGGGCGGGTTTTCAAACCCGCCCGAGAGTAATTATTAAAATGAAATTCGGCATTGTGGTCTTTCCCGGCACCTGGAGCGACCGCGACTGCTATTACTCGGTGCACAATATCTGCGGCCAGGACGCCGTATACATCTGGCACAAGGAGACCGACCTCTCCGGCTGCGATTGCATCATACTTCCCGGCGGGTTCTCCTACGGCGACTACCTGCGCACGGGCGCCATCGCCCGCTTCTCACCCGTCATGGATTCCGTAGCCGACTTCTCAAAGCAGGGACGCCCTGTCATCGGCATCTGTAACGGGTTCCAGGTATTATGCGAAGCCAACCTGTTGCCGGGTGTGCTGCGCCAGAACGAACACCTGCAATATCGCTGCCAGTGGACGTACCTGAAAACGGAGAACAACACAACCCCCTTCACTAACAAATGTAAAAAGGGTCAGATACTCAAGATACCGATCTCGCATTATGAGGGCCGATATTACGCCGGCGATGACGTGATCAAGGGGCTGGAGGACGCCGGACGCGTGGCCTTCCGCTATGGCACGCCCGGCGGAGATATCACTAAAGAGTCCAATCCCAACGGGGCGTTAAACAACATCGCCGGCATCGTTAATAAACAGGGTAACGTGCTGGGCATGATGCCCCATCCCGAGCGCTCATGTGAGGACATGCTGGGGAGTGTTGACGGAAATATCATCTGGGAGTCCATCATTGCCAGCATCTAAAGAGCAATTAGAAGAGATAGCGCTCAGCCGCAAAGAATACAACCTCATCGTGAGCAAACTGGGACGCGAGCCGACCGAGGTCGAGCTCGGCATGTTCGGCTCGCTGTGGAGCGAGCACTGCGGCTACAAGCATTCCAAGGCCCTGCTAAAGCTTTTCCCCACATCCGGAAAATACGTATTGATCAAGCCGGGTGAGGAGAACGCCGGGGTAATCGACATAGGCGACGGCCAGGTTATCGGGTTCAAGATCGAGTCTCACAACCACCCGTCCTATATCGAGCCCTACCAGGGAGCAGCTACCGGCGTAGGCGGCATCGTCCGCGACATCTTCACAATGGGCCTGCGTCCCATCGCCCTGGCCAACTCCCTGCGCTTCGGCCCCCTGTCCGATCCCCACAACCGCTATCTGATGGGCGGTGTGGTGGGAGGAATCGCAGGCTACGGCAACTGCCTGGGCATCGCAGACGTTTGCGGTGAGATCTATTTCGACAACTGTTACAGCGGCAACCCGCTGGTCAACGCCCTCTGCCTGGGCGTCGGGCGTGTGGAAGACCTGACCAGGGCACGCGCCTCTGGCGAGGGGAACCTTGTCATGCTGGTGGGCGCCGACACCGGGCGCGACGGCCTGCACGGGGCCTCGGGACTGGCCTCCCGCACCTTCGAGGAGCAGCGAGAGCTGCGCTCCGCGGTGCAGGTGGGCAATCCGTTTATGGAGAAGCTGCTGATCGAGGCCTGCCTGGAGCTGATCCACACAGACTGGATCGTCGGGCTGCAAGACTGCGGCGCAGCGGGACTGACCAGCGCTGCCATCGAGGCCGCCGACAAGGGCAATTCAGGCCTGGATATCGATGTAGCCAGGGTACCCCGGCGCGAGAAAGGTATGACCCCCTATGAGGTCATGCTCTCCGAATCACAGGAGCGCATGGTCGTTATTGTTAAGAAAGGATACGAAGACAAAGTCAGGGGCCTTTTCGACCGGTGGGGCCTGCATTCCGATATCATAGGTAAAGTGACCGACGGCGGCATGGCCACCATACGCGACGGCGGGCAGGTGGTCGCGCATGCGCCGGTGAAGTATCTCAACAACCCGCCCGTTTACCGTTTCCGTCCGGAGCGTCCGGCCTGGCTGGACGGCCTTCAGTCGCTCGACCTCAAGAAGATAAAAGATATGTCTCCCAAAGATGCGGGCAAGATGCTGCTGCGATTGCTGGCTGCACCCAACATATGCAGTAAACGGCCGGTATTCCGCCAGTACGATCACCAGGTGGGGAACAACTCGGTAGTATTGCCGGGCAGCGGTGACGCGGCAGTCATGCGCATACAGGAGACCACCAAGGCTTACACCCTGGTAACCGACGGCAACGGCCGCTATTGTTATGTAAATCCATTTGTAGGCGGGATTATCGCGGTGGCCGAAGCAGCCCGCAACACCGCGTGCGCGGGGGCCCGGCCCATGGCCATTACCAACTGCCTCAATTTCGGCAATCCCGAGAGAAACGATGTAATGTACCAGATGCACCAGTGCATCCGGGGCATGTCGCAGGCCTGCAAGAAGCTCAGGACGCCGGTAGTCAGCGGCAATGTCAGCCTTTATAACGAAACGCGCGGCGTCGCCATTTTCCCCACACCGGTGGTGGGCATGGTGGGGCTGATCAAGAACTCCAGGCACCGCTGCACAGCCGGATTCATGGACGAGGGAGATACGGTCTTCCTGCTGGGCGATCCGGGGTCGGACGAATCCCTGGGCAGCAGCGAATACCTTGAGGTGGTCCACGGAGAGGTAAAAGGTAGTCAATCAATCGACCTGCAGGCCGAGAAAAGCCTGCATGCCCTGCTGATCAAGGCCATCGGGCGCGGATTGCTGAAGTCAGCACACGACTGCTCCGACGGCGGCCTGGCTGTGGCGCTGGCCGAAAGTTGTATAATTGGCCTCACCGGGTTTAAGGGAACCCTGCAGGTTCATGGACGCCTTGATGCCGCCCTGTTCGGCGAGGCGCAGTCCCGGGCCGTGGTCTCGGTCAGCCCGGGCGCAGTCCGCAAGCTGGAGGAGATGGCCTTCAAATTCGGCGTGCCGGTAACCAGACTGGGCACAGTCGGCGGCAGCCGCTTCGTTCTCAAAGGACTGGCCGACCTGCCGGTTACCGACCTTGAGCAGGCCTGGAACAACGGGCTTAGAATTTAATAACGCGGGCGGGTTTAAAAACCCGCCCCTACAGGTATTTTCCCGTAGGGGCGTACCTTCAGGTGCGCCCGAGCATGTATAATTATTTCGGAGTAATTAAATTGGCTGAAATATCTGAATTCAGGGGCGTGCGCTACAACCCTTCAAAGGTGCAGTACATGCAAAATGTCATCTGCCCGCCCTACGACGTCATCTCGTCACAGGAGCAACAGGACCTCTACGACAGGAACAAGTACAATATGGTGCGACTCGAGTACGGCCTCGAACAGGAGGCCGACAACGAGCGCAATAACAGGTACACACGTACCTGCGATGAATTCAACCGCTGGCTGAAAGAGAACGTACTCATACAGGACCAGGTGCCCAACTACTACGTGCACGAGCACAGCTTCGAGGTGGGCGAGGCTAAAAA
>Ga0247841_10004687_pt1 | contig 23103 bp, 22 predicted proteins | sample LaCruzMarch2015__2_FD_192410 | JGI IMG/M metagenome (GOLD analysis project Ga0247841, IMG submission 192410) | Freshwater microbial communities from meromictic Lake La Cruz, Castile-La Mancha, Spain - LaCruzMarch2015_18m | ecosystem: Environmental > Aquatic > Freshwater > Lake | place: Spain... | reverse complement strand
GGGTCTCAAATTCACCGATGGCGCCGTAACCTCCGGGCCAGTAAAGGTCCCTCTCGGCATAGCCCGGGGGCATCTCATCGAGGATGAACTTCTCGACTTCTTTCCTGAACTTGTTTTCAGCTTCACTGAGGCGAAAATCCATATTCCTGAGCACACCTTCTGTCTATTTCTGACAGCGCTACTTGCGGGGCAATCCAAGCCCGCGCATGGCTATGATGTTGCGCTGGATCTCGTTGGTGCCGCCGCCGACGCCGATCGACAGCGATGCCAGGTAGGCCCTGTACATCTCCGCTGTGCCAATGGCCCGGTGGGACCCGAAACCAAGCTGGCCATACTGGCCAAGCACCCTCATGCCGGCATCCGATATACGGCGCAACAGTTCGCTGCCAAATACCATGGCTTCCGACGACTCGTAGTTGGAGTGTCCGCCCTTGCTGTAGATCCAGGCTATGCGGTAGCAGAGCATGCGCGCCACCTCGATCTCGATGGCCATCTCCGCCATCAAATTGCGCATGATGGGGTCTTCTGATATCAGTTTGCCGTTTCTCTTGTTGGCTTTGGCATACTTGATCATGTGGTCGAGTATCAGCCTGTTGGCGGCAGCGGTCTGCACGCCTGAACGCTCAAAGTCCAGCGCCATGGCCAGCTGGAACCAGCCGTTTTCTTTCACACCTATAAGGCTATTGGCCGGTGTGCTCACGTCATCGAAAAAGACCTCGTTGAAGGAATGGCAGCCGATAACATTTATAAGCGGGCGTATGGTGATGCCCGGGTTTTTCATGTCGACCACGAACATGCTCATATTGCGGTGCTTGGGAGCTTCGGGGTCGGTGATAGCCCCCAGCCAGCAGTAGTCGGCATAGTGAGCATAACTGCACCATATCTTCTGCCCGTTGATTATATAGTTGTCACCCTTCTCGGTAGCGCGTGTCTGCAATGACGCCAGGTCGGAACCCGCGTTCGGTTCGCTGTATCCAAGGCAGAATATTATGTCACCCCTGGCTATGCGCGGGATGAAATCCTTCTTCTGCTGCTCGCTGCCGAAGTGCTGCAGGGCCATGCCCACCCAGTTGACCGTGATCTCGGTCTCGATGCTGACCGGTGCGTCATGGTATGTAAGTTCCTCAGCCAGTATAAGGCGCTTTATGTGCCCCAACCCGGCGCCACCAAGTTCAACCGGGTAGGCCGGCGCCAACCACCCCCTGGACGCGAGGTTTTTCTGAAACTGGCGCGATATTTTCCACGACTCCTCCGTCTCCTGCCAGAAACCGGTGGGCAGCTCCCGCCAGCGCTGAGGTATGGCGGTTTTCAAATAGTCCTTGACTTCCCCGCGGAATGCTTCCTCGTCAGCACTGAACCTGAAGTCCATGGCGTTACCCTCCTAAATCTTCACGTAACCGGCATTACCCTGCCCCTGCACCGGCCGGGACATCAACTTGCCGGACTGCCCGACATTTTACCAGAAGAAAATTTTGTAATCAATATTAACTAATCCGTTAATCAATATATTTTAACAAGTACGGATTACGTTCGTGCAATTTCTTGAATTTCAGTTGAATATGATGTTTACATGATTGCATAATTGTTATAAAATAGGCGGAAATTGCTGAGGGGGAAGGTACGCCATGATATATTTTGAAGATTTCAAGGTTGGTCAGAAAATTGTCACGCGGGGCCGCACTGTCACCGAGGCCGATGTCACCATGTTCGCCGCGCTGAGCGGGGACTGGTACGGCATCCATGTAAACGAGGAACTCGCCAAGAAGACCATCTTCGGTGGGCGCATTGCGCACGGCTTCCTGGTGCTCTCCATAGCATCCGGGTTTGTCACTCCCTATGATATCGCGGTCATAGCTTTTTACGGCATGGACAAAGTGAGGTTCACGGGCCCCACCAAGCTGGGGGACACCATTCACCTGGTAACAGAGGTTATCGAGGTCCAGGATAAAGGCGAACTGGGCGTGGTCGCAAACCAGTGGCACATCAAGAACCAGCGCGACGAAGATGTGGCCGTACTGGTGACCAAGGTGGCAGTGGCGAAGAAGCCCAAGGGTTAAGCCCCCGTTACAGGTAATATATTTAAGGTTGGTCAAATATGCAGAGGCCGGTATCGACCTACACAGACAGCGACGACGGTTTGCACCCGTTTGATAACCCTGAATACTACGAATGGTGGTACCTGGATGCCCGCTTCGATAACGGGTATTCGTGCGTATTGACATGGCACTGGCGCAACGAGTTCTTAAAGCCCCACATACCTTCCGTACAGGTTTTCATATACACACCGGCAGGCAAGAGGTGGGTTGGATTGGAAGCCGTCGACCTGAAGGACTGTTCAGCCAGCCGCGACCGCTGCGACGTCAAGATGGGCTCCAGCTATCTGCGGCAGGAAAACGGCCTGTACAAGATGTCCATGCATGCACGCAACGTGGGCTGTGAACTAACCTATAAAGGTGTACTGCCGGGCTGGAAGAGCGCCGCCGACGGCGGCTTTCCCGGAGGCAAACTGGACCGCGGGTGGGCGGGGTGGGTCATACCCTGTCCCCGGGCCAAAGTCGAGGGAAGCCTGTTTATCAAGGGAGAGGAGATAAAGGTCTCGGGCGACGGTTACCACGACCACAACTGGGGGGACATCGATCTCTACGACCTGTTCAAGGGGTGGTACTGGGGCCGGCTCAACGATCCCAAGTACACGATCATATTTTCCTGCACCACCACGATGAAGGATGTGCAGGAGCCATACCTCTTTATCGCCGACCAGAAGGGGACGATTTTGTCCACTACTAAATACGAGTTTGCCGTAGAGCAGGAGGAGCTTGACCCGGCCACCGGGCACAAGTACGCCAAGGTCATCACGCTGAAATACAAGGGGCAGGATGTCACCCTGGATTGCCGGCTGGATACCAGGCAGGTGGCCGAACATTCACCGTTGCCCAAGGTCAATGAATTCGACATGTTCAACTGGCGTTTCCTGGCCAACTACGAGGGCCAGATAACGGTTGACGGCAAGGCCGACAGGATCAGCGGGGAAACCATACACGAGAGGCTGCTTTTCAGGCCGTAGCAGTTAAGACCGGGCCAAACCATATTGAACCGGGAACAACAGCACTGGATTTTATAGAATCTAAATATTAAAGGAGGCATACAACAATGGCAGGCAGAGTTGGAATAGTGGCGGCCTCCATGACAAAGTTCGAAGCCGCCAAGCCCTACGATCACCTGATGGACCTCGTGGTAGAGGTCACGGACAAGGTGGTCGCGGCCGCCGGCATCAACCTCAAGGATGATGTCGAGGCCGTCATAAGCAATTCCCAGGACCACTGGGACGGGAGGACGATCTCATCCATGCCCATACCCGATGCCACCTGCTCCCACCTCAAGGACGAGTCCAAGGTGGCAGCCGATGGCGCCTATGCAGTCCTCTACGGGGCCATGCACATCCTCTCCGGGGACAACAAGCTGGTGCTTGTTGTCAGCCACTGTGAAGAATCGATCACGGACGGCACCATGATCGAGAACTGGTCCATCGACCATATCTTCCACCGCCAGCTGGGCCTCGAATACACAATAGGAGCGGCCATGCAGGCCAGGCGCTACATGGACAGGTACAAGCTGACGCCCGAGCAGTTCGCCAAAGTGGTTGTGAAGAACAAAGGCAACGCGCGCAAGAACCCCTATGCGCAGGAGGCCATGGACCTCACCGTCGACCAGGTGCTGAAATCCAAGATGCTTGCGGAACCCGTCACTCAACTGATGAAGAAACCGGTATCGGACGGCGCCTGCGCCATGATACTGGCCAACGAAGAAGTCGCTAAGAAGCTGACTCCCAACCCCGTGTGGATCACCGGGGCAGGAAATTACTACGAAGCGCACAACCCGGGCGACCGCGACCTCGTGGAATGCGGGGCACTGGTCAAGGCAGCCAAGAAGGCATATAAGATGGCAGGAATCAGCAACCCGCTCAAGGACATAGACGTGGTCGAGCTCAATGAGTACTATGCCCACGAGGAGCTCCTCTGGACCGAGTGCCTGGGCCTGTGCGGCCGGGGAGAGGGCGGCAAGCTGATCGACAGCGGCAAGACACAGTTGAAGGGCGAGATCCCGGTCAACCCATCGGGCGGCCTGCTCTCGGGCATACCGGTAACGGTGGCGGGCATGACCAGGGTGGCAGAGGCGGTCTGGCAGTTGCAGGGCAAGGCAGGCGAGCACCAGGTACAGGGCGCCAAGCGCGCCGTTGCCCACGGGTGCGGCGGCCTGGCCGGCCAGATGCACTGCGTACTCGTTCTCGAAAAGGGAGGTAAATAGAATGTCAAACAGGGTTGCAATAGTCGGAATCGGCCAGACCACTCACAGCGGCCGAAGGCCCTATGTAAATGACGGCGAACTGATCTACGACGCCGTGACCAATGCGCTGGCGGACGCCGACCTCAGCATAAACGACATGGAGTCGATCATGTCAGGCAACATGGACCTCTTCGAGGGCCATAGCCTGAACGACGCCATGCTCAACCTCTATAGCGGCGCAGCCGGCAGGCCGGGCTTCAAGATGAACACCGGCGGCACGGTCGGCAGCATGATGGCCATACAGGGATGGTATCATGTCGCATCAGGGCTGTTCGATCTGGTGATGGTCATCGGCTGGGAGAAGCATGATGAGGGTATGGTTACGTCGGCCATCTCCACCATCACCGACCCGGCGGTGGACCGCCCGTTCCTGGTAGGCGCCATAGGCGGCCTGGCAACGGTTTCGGTAGCCTACATGCAAAGGAGCGGCTGCAAGCTGGAACACGCGGCCATGGTAAGGGCCAACGCTTCGCAGAACGCTGCCAGGAACCCCAACGCGCACATGCGTGAAAAATATTCCGTTGAGGACGTGATGAACGCCAGGATGGTGATGTACCCGTTGAACCTCCTGATGTGCTGCCCCACCAGCCTGGGTGCGACAGCGCTTATCCTTGCCAGCGAGAGCAAGGCCAAGAAGATATGCAAGAAGCCGGTGTGGATGAAGGACCACGTGACCGTCCATGTAGAATACGGCGGCGCCCAGTTCGGCATCGGCGAAAAACGCTGGACCTCACACATGGAGGCCGGCGCCAAGCTGTTCAAGCGCAACCATATCACCAAACCTATGCAGGAAACCCAGGTATTTGAGATGTACGACCCCTTTGCCTTTGCCATCCCCATGTGGATGGAGGACTTCCTCATCTGCGAGCCAAGCGAGGGCTGGAAACTTGTTGAGAAAGGTGCACTCAAGCTCGAGGGAGAATACCCGGTCAGTCCCTCCGGCGGCGTGCTCTGCACCAACTCCATCGGCGATTCGGCTTTGCTGAGGGTGGGCGAGGCTGCCCTTCAGGTCAGGGGTGATGCAGGGGAGCACCAGGTAACCCGCGAAGTCAAGCAGGCCCTGGCCAGCGGCTTCGGCGGTTCGTACTGGTCCGACCTTCTGCTTTTAAGCAAGACCATGGATTAACTTGGAGGGATTATTGATATGAAACAAAAAGTGCAGGAAGAATTAATTTACATCGATATGACCCTGAAGGCCCCCTACAAATGGCGGACGGGTGAATACATGGGCGAGTTCTTCAGGGAGCTCAAGGAAACCGGCATCATCTATGCCAATAAGTGCCCGACCTGCGGGCGCCATTTCTGCCTTCCCAAGTCGGTCTGCACCAGGGACCACACCAGGTGCACCGAGAGGCCCGATTGGGTCCCGGTCGGCCCCAAAGGATATGTGGTCACCTTCTTCATGGCGGAGCAGTCGTTCCTGCTTCCTACCACCGGCGAGATGCTGAAGATACCCTTCGCGGTAGGCATCGTGTTGCTGGACGGCGCACAGGTCATACTGCAGCACCAACTTGAGGAGACTGACCCGGAGAAGATCAAGCCGCTGATGCGGGTGGAGGCGGTCCTCAAGCCCAAGGAACAGCGCAAGGGCAACATCTACGACATCATCCACTTCAAGACCATCACCGAGTGATTAAAGAGATAGGAAGGAAATAGCTATGGAAGCAGTAAAGAAAGAGCCAGTTATATTTGAAGGCTACGTGATAATGCCCTACAAGTACTCCGTGGGGTCCATGGCCAGCAAGTTCTTCATCAAGATCAGGGACAGCAAGGTGATAACCGGGGCCAAGTGCCCGAAGTGCAAATTTGTGAACGTACCGCCCAGGTCGGTTTGCCCCAAGTGCTTCAGCAAGGTGGAAGAACTGGTCGAACTGAGCGGCAAGGGCACGCTGGAAACGTTCACCATAGTACACTACGAGTCACCCGTGCAGGCGCTCAAGCCTCCCTATGCAATAGGGGTGATCAAGCTGGACGGCGCCGACACAGGCATGACCCATTTCATCGGGGGCGTTGACGCCAAGGCCATCAAGGCCGGCATGAAGCTGGAACCGGTGTTCAAGGACAAGCGCGTTGCCAACATCCTCGATATCGAGTACTTCCAGCCGGTCAAATAGTTGCAGATGTAAAAGGCAAATACAAAACAGAGGAGGCATGTATGGAAAACAAAGTTATCATCACAGGGGCACTGGCAGGGTCGGCAACATTCAAGTCGAACAACCCTGCAACCCCGTATTCGCCAAAGGAGTATGCCGATGAAGCCGAGAAATGCTTCAAGGCCGGCGCCACCATGGTACACATCCATGGCCGCGACGAGGCCATCGGCGGGCTCCACACATCCGATGTGGACAAGGTAACAGCAATTTATGACGCGATCAAGCAGCGCACCCCCGAGCTGATCATCCAGGTCACGTCGTCAGTAGGTTACCCCTGCCAGGTGGGACCCTTCCCCGAATCCGACTGCGTCAACCTGATAAATAACCTGATCAAGCTCAACATGGAAGCAAGGATGCGCTCGATCAAGGCCATCAAGCCGGAGAGCGCCTCCCTCAACACCAACACCATGAATTTCAGCGTGCTGGACCGCAAAACCGGGCTAATCCTGATCGATAACGTTTTCGTCAACTCCTTCGGCATGCTGCAGGATTTCGGCAAGGCCATGGAGGAGATGGGCTGCAGGCCGGAGGCCGAACTTTACGACATAGGCGGCCTCGACAACTGGATACTGATAGCCAAACAGGATATCTTCCGCAAGCCCTACAACTTCAACTTTGTCTGGGGCGTGGCGGGCGGCCAGAAATTCAGGCCCGACGCATTTGTCACACTGTTGCATGCCCTGCCTGCCGACTCCAACTTCACCACCTGCGCAGTAGGCACGGAGCAGGTACCGGCCATCATGCTGTCATGCATGCTGGGAGGGCACATGCGGGTGGGACTGGAGGACAACACCAGGATGCCCGACGGTGAACTGGCCAAGGGCAGCTATGAACAGGTGGAAATGGCCGTCAAAATAGCCGCCATGCTGGGCAGGGAGCCGGCCACCCCGGCTGAGGCGCGCAAGATCCTCGGCATTAAAAAGAAATAAAAGCCGGGCATAACCTATAACTGATCGCAAAACATAACTTGCCGGGAGGCTGGGCATTACACAGCTTCCCGGCAAGTTAACTGGTATCTTAAATCGACTGAAGGAGCAGCAGATGGAAGTATTGCACGAAGGCAAAGGGCAACTGGTAGGATGGCATGACCCCGATGAAAACCGGGAGTATGTCCTGCACAACAAGTCACGCGCACTCAATGACAAGACTATGACGGCGAGTGAGGCCGTGACCAAATTTGTCAAAGACGGCGACTTTATCGCCAGCGGTGGCTTCGGGCACATCCGTGTTTCCATGAACGTGATCTACGAGATCATACGCCAGCGCAAGCGCAACCTGATCATGGCCGGCAAGACTGCCGTGCATGACCTTGACCTGCTGGTGGGAAACGGCTGTGTCGACCGGGTGGAGGTCGCCTATAGCTTCGGCCACGAGGTGCGGGGGCTGTCCCCTGCCAGCAGGCGCATGGTGGAGTCGGGCAAATGCAAGGTGATCGCCGAGATCAGCAATTCCGGCTACCAGTGGAGGTTCCTGGCCGGCATGATGGGCATACCCTTTATCCCCAGCCGCAACCTTCTGGGTACGGACACCGGCAAATACAGCTCCTGCAAGGTGGTAACAGACCCTTTCAGCGGCAAGCCCGTAAACCTCATCCCGGCAGCCTACCCGGATGTAGCTTTCATCCACGTGCACCGCTGCGATATCTATGGCAACTGCCAGATCGACGGGATCATGGTTGAGGACTTTGAGCTGGCGCGCTGTGCCCGCAAGCTGATCATAACGACCGAGGAAATAGTTGATAACGAGTACATGCGCAGGGAGCCATGGCGTACCGTTATACCTTTTTACGTGGTGGACGCCGTTATAGATCAGCCCTACGGCTCGCACCCCTGCGAAATGCACGGCAAGTACTTTTTCGACGAGGAACACATAGCTGAATGGCTGTCGCTGTCGAAGACAGATGAGGGCGTGCAGCAATACTCTGACAAATATATTTTCGGGGTAAAGGATTTCGACGAATACTTAAATGCCTGCGGCGGCCTGAAAAAAATCCACTTCCTGCAGAAGCGCGAAGCCATGAGGGTACCTCTGGTAACGCCCTGGCGCAAGTAAAGGCAGCCCGAGAAGGTCCAGATTATAAGGGAGAATGAATGATAAATGGCCAATAATCAAACCAGATATAACATGCGTGAATTCCTGGCATTCACGGGCTCAAACCTGCTGGAGGACGGCAAGTCGGTATTCGTCGGCACCGGGCTTCCTATGATAGCCGGCATGCTGGCACAGAAGACGCATGCCCCTCACCTCCTGATCATATTTGAAGCCGGGGGTGTCGGGCCCATACTGCCGGAACTGCCTATCTCGGTCGGCCAGGCCACAACGTGTCACCGGGGCGTAGCGGCCACCAGCATGCACGACGTAATGTCGTCCTGCCAGGCGGGCTACATCGACTACGGCTTCCTGGGCGGGGCCCAGGTCGACATGTACGGGAACATAAATACCACCTGCATCGGTGACCATGACCACCCGAAAACACGCCTGCCGGGCAGCGGCGGCGCCAACGACATCGCATCGTTTGCCCACAAGACGGTAATAATCGTAGGAGGGCAATCCAAGCGCACATTCGTCAACAAGGTCGATTTTCTCACAACGCCCGGCTACCTTACCGGACCCGGGGCAAGGGAAAAAGCGGGGCTGCCCAGCGGGACGGGACCCTTCAGGGTGATAACACAACTGGCGGTCTACGACTTCGATGAAAAGACCAGGGGCATGAGGCTGCTGTCGTTGCACCCAGGCGTCAGCGTCGAAGAGGTCCGCGACAATTCAAGCTTCGATATCATCATACCCGGCAAATACACTGTAAGCCCCGAACCGTCGGACCGCGACCTTGAAATACTGCGCAAGGATATCGATCCTACGGGCATGCTAATTGGCAAATAATCTGCGGGAGACTGAGCAATAATGGACTTCGAACTTACTGAACACCAGCGCATGATCGCCAACTCTGCCAAAGAGATAGCGTCCGAGTTCGGCCCCGAATACTGGCGTAAGAAGGAAGAAAAGCACGAATTCGGCGGTGAATTCTGGAAAGCCATATGCGGGGCAGGATTTCTCGGCATAGTCATACCCGAGGAATACGGTGGTTCAGGCGGCGGTTCGACCGAGCTTTTTATCGCCATGGAGAAGCTGGCCGCGCACGGTTGCGGCATGGCGGGCGCCTGGTACATGGTGCTGTCAGAAGTGTTCGGGTCCCTCAGCATTTTAAAACACGGCACGGAGGAGCAGAAAAGAAAATACCTGCCGGGCCTGGCCAAAGGCGACATCGAGTTCAGCATGGCCCTGACCGAGCCGAACGCCGGCACAAATACGCTTAATATCAGCACCACCGCCAGGAAAGAGGGCAACCACTGGGTGATAAACGGCAATAAGACCTTTATCAGCGGCGCGGACCGGGCCAACGGCATGCTGATCATCGCCCGGACCTCCCCCTGCGGGACTGCCGGCGGCAAGACCTCTGGCCTGAGCCTTTTTCTGGCTGACCTGCCGAATAAGGCCATAGAGGTATCCCCCATAGCAAAACACGGCGTTAACTACTCGCATTCCTGCGATGTTACATTCACTGACCTTAAACTGCCTGAGAGCGCCCTGATGCCACCCCTGGACGGAGGCTGGCACAACGTCCTGGATACTCTTAATCCCGAGCGCATGAGCTTCACCGCGGTCGGCATAGGCATAGCCAACCTGGCCATAAGCAAGGCCGTGGAATACGCGCGTGAACGCAAGGTGTTCAACGGCGTCCCCATAGGGAGCTACCAGTCGCTGCAATTCCCCCTGGCGGAGTCATATTCCTGCCTCGAGGCGGCTCGCCTGCTCAACTTCCGCGCGTCGGTGGCCTACGACACCGGCAAGCCCTCGGCGGAGGTGGGAGCGGCCGCCAACATGGCAAAGGCCATAGTTGTCGAGCACGCAATCAAGGCAGTTTACTGGGCCATGCAGGTATTCGGCGGCTACGGCTACGCGGTTGAATACGACGTCGAGAGATGGTGGCGCGAGGTCAACCTGATCAGGCTTGCGCCCGTCACCCAGCAGATGACCCTGGCATACATCGGAGAAAGGGTTCTGGGAATGCCCAAGAGCTACCAGGCGTAGAGCTGCCCGTTGGGGACTCTAAGGTTCACTACGACTGCCCCCGGTTCCGCGGTCTAACGTTACGGGTGGTAAATGTCATTTTTAGCTATGGAATAGCACGGATGGATCAATATACATTATGTTGATTTTGTAGCTAAAGCGGTAAAAACTGGTTTTAACTAAGTTTTAGAATGTTAGATAAATGTTAGACAGAAACGTAAAAAAGCAGCCCATTATGGACAGCTCACGAACTCCTGTTTAAGAGTAATGGCTCATCCCGGCAATTCAGCAGTTACTTATTTGATAATGCCCAAGGCAGTGTGGTAGTATCCGGCCCGGCAAAGTCACCGTCATCAGGCGGGACAATGGGCAACCAAATAGAATGATCCGAAAGATAACATTACCCCTTGCGGCAATACTCCTGGCAACGCTTTCCATTTACCCCGTTGCCCCGGCGCAGGCCATCGACACCCAGAGCAGCTGCAACTGGAAGCTCGAGAGCGGTATCCTGAACAGCTCGCTGGTGGATGTATGGGGAACAGCCGACAATGATGTATTCACCGTAGGATATGCAGGCAGTATCCTTCATTACGACGGCTCCCGCTGGACGCAGTTTGATACAAGCGCCCTCACGGGGCAGACCCTTCACGGTGTCTGGGGCAGCGGCCCCGGCGACGTTTATGCTGTAGGGTTCAACAGCACGATCATCCATTATAACGGCAGCACATGGAACCCGGTCCCGGTCAGCGGCATTACCTCCGCCGACCTTTACCACATCTGGGGAAGCTCCGCCACCGACATATTCGTGGTCGGCACCGGGGGGACAATCCTGCATTACGACGGCTCCGCATGGACATCCACCAGTCCGAAGCCCACTACCAAAATCCTGTACGGTATCTGGGGGTCCTCCAGCAGCAACGTTTTCGCGGTCGGGGATGCAGGCACCCTCCTCCAATATGACGGCACTCAATGGAGCGAGGACACCGGGCACGTCACCACGGCCGCTCTCTCCGCGGTCTGGGGGAATGCAGCCGACGACGTCTTCGCCGTGGGGGATTTCGGGACGATACTGCGCTATAACGGCAGCTGGTCTAAAATGGAAAGCAAATCGGACGACAGCCTGTTCGCCGTCTGGGGCAGTTCGGGCAACGACATATACACGGCGGGTTTTTCCGGGGAGATTTTGCATTACAACGGCAGCGAGTGGGGAAAGATCTACAATGCCGAAACAACAATATACGGCATGTGGGGCAGCTCTGCCACCGATGTCCTGATTGTCGGCCTCCACGGCCTGATCATGCAGTACAACGGCACGCAGTGGGCCCAGATGCACATCGGCGTCACCATGACCAAGCTTTTCGGAGTCTGGGGTACCGACCCCAACAACATTTACGCTGTCGGGGCAGGGGCTGGGCTCTTTCATTCTGATGGCAGCACATGGAACCGGGTCAATGTGAGCGGTCTCACCACGGCAGACCTGTTTAACATCTGGGGCAGCTCTGCCAGTGACGTATTCGTCTGCGGAGACAACGGGACGGTGCTCTACTGCAACGGCTCTATATGGCGAGTAATGGATACGGGCTTCAGCGGCCAACCGCTGATCGGCATCTGGGGGACATCTTCAAGCAACGTCTTTGCCGTGGGGTACCACGGGACCATCCTGCACTACGACGGGAGCAACTGGACCAGGATGACGAGCGGTACGGTTGAGGACCTGATAGGGATATGGGGCAGTTCAGCCGACAACGTGCTGACCAGCGGGGGCCATGGCACAGTACTGCGTTACGACGGCACAGCCTGGGCACCCATGCACACCGGGACGACAGTTTACCTTGGGCCCATGTGGGGCAGCTCAGCGCAGAACATTTACGTGACAGGGAAATTTAACCTGTTCCGGTACAACGGCAGCTCGTGGAGAAAAGAGCTGACATCGACGGACGACCTGTACGGCCTGTGGGGCAACTCGGCCGGCAACGTGTACGCCACCGGCGACTGGGGCAACATCTTTCACTACAACGGCACCAGGTGGAGCAAGATAGCCTGTACCCCCGTTATCTGTGGGGACACGCTGTTCAGTACCTGGGGCAGCTCGGCTGCGGACATCTACGCTGTGGGCGATGAGGGCGCCATATTGCACTACAGCATTTCGACACCGGAGGCGCCCGCAGTCAGCACCGGTATTGCGACAGGCATAACGTCGGTGGGCGCGACCTTAAATGGCACACTGACTTCGATGGGGACATGCGCGCCGGTGAATGTTTCATTCCAGTACGGGACAGCCAGCGGTATATACACTATGGAGACGGCCGACCAGCAGCTACCGGCCACAGGGCCGTTCTTTAGCGTGATCGGTACCTGGCCCTTTCCTCCAGGCCAGACCGTTTACTTCCGCGCCAGGGCTGACAGCTGCTCCGGTACGACCTACGGGGCCGAGAGCAGCTTCCAGTTAAGCGCACCGCCCCCCGTTAACCCGCCGTCCCCGGTTAATCCACCCTCTTTTGTTGCGACGGAAACCCACCACGGCTCGGCCAACAGTTCACTGTCGCAGCAGTCGACTCCAGTATCACTGTCGAACATCATCATTCAGAGCGCAACGCTGGCGGCGACAAGGGCCGCTCCGGGCGAGAAGGTGACTGTTGCCACCACCGTGTCAAACAAGGGGGGTGCCAACGGCACTGCCAGGATAACCCTCTATATCAACGGCCAGGAAGCAGACTCCAGGGGCGTCAGCCTGTCCGGCGGTCAGACCGTGCCCATAGACTTCACAGTCAGCCGTAGCGATCCCGGACCCTACACCGTATATGTAGGCAGCGTACCGGCCGGCAGCTTCACGGTAGATGGGATGGCCGAGTCTAGTATACTTCTATATATAAGTGGGGCGCTCATATTGATTGCCATGGTGGGTGGCTTATTGTTTTTCCTGGGGAGAAGGCAGTCAGGCCATTAGCGTTTCAGGCAGCTTTACTATGGGTGAACATACATGCCTCGGTTTAATTATCTTATGCTGAATCTGCCAGGCTACTTTGTTCCGGCTATAACCTGTCCAACGCTGCTTTCAGACGTGCCATGCAGCGCTCCCTGCCCAGCACCTCCATCGTTTCAAAGAGGGGCGGCGAGGCCGTACGGCCGGTAACAGCCACGCGCAGCACACCGAAAAAGGGGCCGGCCTTGAGTCCCATCGCTTCTACGAGCGGCCTGACCGCTGCCTCCAGGTCAGCGGCACGCCATTCCGCAATGCCGTCGATTGCCCGGATCGTTTTCTTGAGCACTTCGATTGCCTGGACCTTCTCCAGCTTGCCCGGCAGCAGTGCGCTATCATATTCCAGCATGTCGCTGAAGAAAAAATCGACCAGGGAGGGCACTTCTGAGAGCGTTTTGGCCCTTTCCTGCACCAGCGGGGCTATCTTTTCCAGGTACCCCGCATCTATGGGCCTTTTCACCGTGGTGGGAAGTTCCAGCTCAACATAGGGCAGGCACCTGGCGCTGAACTCCTGCGGGCCAAGGGCACGAATGTATATTCCGTTCATCCATTCCAGTTTTTCCCGGTTAAAAACAGCCGCGGTCTTGCTTACCCGCTCGATAGAGAAGTTCTTAGCGATTTCGGCGACGGTCATTATCTCCGTTTTATCGTCGAGCGACCACCCCAGCAATGTAAGGAAATTTATCATGGCCTCCGGGAGGTACCCCTGGTCACGGTACTCATTGATGGAGGTGGCGCCGTGCCGCTTGCTCAGCTTGGACTTGTCCGGGCCCAGTATCATGGGAAGGTGGGCAAAGAGGGGCGGCTGCCACCCGAACGCGGCGTACAGGAGCACGTGCCGCGGCGTGCTGGACAGCCACTCTTCAGCCCGCATTACATGGGAGATCTTCATGTGATGGTCATCGACTATGTTGGCCAGGTGGTACGTCGGGTACCCGTCGGATTTGAGCAGCACAAAGTCATCCAGGGTACTGTTTTCAAACGATACGTCACCCCTGATGAGGTCCGTCACCGTAGTCCTTCCCTCCAGGGGTGATTTAAAGCGTATTACGGGTGCAACGCCGGGGGCATCAGCCGATATCTGCCCGTGGGCGAGGTCACGGCAGTGCCTGTCGTAGCCGGGAGGCTGCTTCAGCTTCATCTGCTCCTGCCTCATACCATCGAGCCTTTCTGAAGAGCAGTAACAATAGTACGCCTTACCCTCGTTTGCCAGCTTCTCGCCATACTCACGGTAGGCGGCCAAATTGTTGGACTGGAAATATGGCCCTTCGTCGCAGTCCATCCCCAGCCACTGCAGGCTCTCCATGATAATCTCCACGGCGCCTTCCACCTTGCGCGCCTGGTCAGTGTCCTCTATGCGCAGGATAAAGGTCCCGCCGCTGTGGCGGGCGAAAAGCCAGTTGAACAGCGCAGTCCTGATATTGCCCAGGTGCGGGTAACCGGTGGGACTGGGCGCAAAACGCACCCTCACAGGGACCGTCATATTACCTGATACCCCCGCGTGCCAGCGACTGGTTGTAGACAACCTGTTTGACCGGAAGCTTTACCACGTAAGTGTCGGCCATTTTATCATGCATTCCCTGCTTGTGGCTGTCGAAAGCAACCATGATAAAGCCTATGCCCAGCGTGGCGACGCAGAGCACGCTGCCAAGGAAGCGGATAAAGGCATAGCGCAGGTCCAGCAGGGAACTGTCGGTGCGGATTATTTTAATGCCCATGCCTATACTGCCCACGGTTTGGCCCGAAGCTGCCCAGCAAGCCACAAAATAAATGGTGCTGGCCACCAGCAGGGCCAGCAATATGGTGGCGGACAGCCATATGACGCCTGCAGACAGCGGCGCGCCGCAGACGACATCTCCGAATATGCTGATTACGCGGGGAACATTGGGAAATATCCAGAAAAAGGACTGGGAAATTACACAGTACAATATGTATAAACCTGCTAATAATATCAAGAAATCTATCAGCGCGGCAGCCAGCCTGATCCAAAAGCCAGCATATTCGAGGGCATAATCATTGGGTTTCTCTTTCAACGCTGACTCCTGGTGGGTATTTTTCCTTTATCAGCAGAATATCAAAACCTGGTAATGCACCGCTTGCTGAGGCCGGGCTAGTGGGACACCGGATCTTTAATCTTTCTTTTCTTTTGCCTTGCCTTTGGAGAGGGTCTTATACATTTCCTCGTATTCCCGCAGGCTCTGACGCAGGCGTTCTACCAACTGTTCGGCCTGCCTCAGTTTGCCCCGGGTTTCTTCGATCTGGGTGGTGATATTGAAAAGCAGCTCGTTACGCCTGTTGGCTGCATCAACTTCAAATGTTTTAAAATCCTCAGCGCCGGGCGTCGGCGTGTTGGCAATCTGGTTATATACCTCGCCCTGCCCGCTGTAGGGGTCCTTTTTGGCCTGTCCGTATTTATCCTGTGGTCTCATTTTGAAACCTCGCTTTTGAGTTTAATTTATCACACACTCATGCTAAATAGCAACAGGTCTCAACCCCTCCCCTTGTCGAAGGACTTCAACACCTGCTGCAGGTCAGGGGGAAGCCCGCATGTGAAAGAGCGTGTTTGCCCGCTGCAGGGCAGCCTGAATTCAAGCGTACTGGCATGCAGGAACTGGCGCCCCGGGGGGCTCGATGTCTTCCCATATTTTTTATCCCCCACCACGGGGTGCCCTATGGCAGACATGTGCACCCTGATCTGGTGTGTCCTGCCCGTCTGTATATGCACTTCGGCCAGGGTGCAGCTTTTGTAATGCTGTAACACGCGGTAGTCGGTCCTGGCTGCCCTGCCGCGGGTCACAACTGCCATCCTCTTGCGGTCAGACGGGTCCCTTCCAATGGGTGCATCGATGGCGCCCCTCTCAGGCTCAAGTTTTCCCTGCACCAGGACAAGATAGGCCTTTTTTACCGACCTCGACCTGAACTGGTTGACAAGATCGAGCCGCGCTCTCTCATTGCGGGCCACAACTATCAGCCCTGAGGTATCCTTGTCCAGCCTGTGGACGATGCCGGGCCGCGGCGAATCTCCGAAACAGGCGAGGTCAGGGAAACGTTGCAGCAGGGCGTTGACCAGGGTGTGACTGGCATGCCCGGGGGCAGGGTAAACGGTCAACCCGGCCGGCTTGTTGATGACTGCTACGTCAGCGTCCTCATAAATAACTTCAACGGCTATATCCTCGGGTTCGAGCCTGGAAGTTGCGGGGGGCGGGATCTCGATGGTAACGACGTCAGTAGCTTTTAAACGCCGTGCTGAAGCGGTTTCACGGCCGTTTACCGTGACGCAACCGGCCTTGATCAGCTTCTGTATATGGGAGCGGGTCAGATCGGGCAGTGCAGCAGCAAGGCACTTGTCCAGCCGGACATCGTCGCTGCCGGCCTCAAACGTCCTTTTTTGCGGTTCCCGGTTTTGGCTCATGTTTTTTTCCCAGGCTGGCAAGGGCAGTGACTGCGAGCAGGATGGCCCCCACTGTGATTGCGGAGTCAGCAACATTGAAGGCCGGCCAGAAGACATTTCCCCACAGCCTGACATAGATAAAATCAGTGACGTAGCCGAACCTGAGCCGGTCGATCAGGTTACCCAGCGCACCGGCAAAGATCAGGCTCAGCGCCAGGCCGCCCATAAAACCGAGGTCCTTGAGGTACCTGAAGAAAAGCAGTACCACCACCAGGCCGCCGATGGCGACGGCACTTAGAAGAAATGCCTGGTTGGTGAACAGCCCGAAAGCCGACCCGGTATTCTGCACATGCACGACGTTCAAACGCCATATCTCCGGAAACGATCCGCCCACTGCGAGGTTAGCACGAATCCATTCCTTGGTAGCAACGTCCAGTACCAGCAATACGGCCACTATAGCGAGGAAGATAACGGCGTACCACCAGGCTATGCGTTTTTGTGAACCTGCTATTTCCGGCAACTATTCTCCATGTTCCAACCTGTTGAAGCATGCCCTGGGGGAGGGCCACTCGTCATTCAGGCAACTATTCTATATTACGCTAATTCAGGTGACAAGCCGGTCCAGCATTGAGCGGACCTGCCTGATAGTATCCACGGCCTGCCCGCGCCAGTGATTATTGGCGAAAATAAACGTGTTTTCAGCCGTATCGCTCACCAGCCGGATTTTTGGGAGCCACTGCTCCAGTTCCTGTGCGCTGTAGGAGTAATCATAGCGCTCCCAGGCCTGCTCGTGCTCCCACCATTTGGCAGCGTTCCTGCCATGAAAGCGGATATACCCTGTCTGGCCGGTCACATCGGCCACAGGCGGCATAAGCCGCGGCAATTGCGGCTCGTCCACGCAGCAGAACCCAATGCCCTGTGCAACCATCCATCCCCGGGTATCGCTGTTGAGCCAGGCGGAATTGCGGAACTCGATGACGAGCGGGTAACCCTTCAGCCAGTCACCCAGCCTGCGCAGGTAATCCGTGTTAGCGGGATTAAAGCCGAAACTATAGGGGAACTGGGCCAGCACGCACCCCAGTTTATGTGCCTCAACCAGGGGCTGCAATATGCGTATAAAAGCGCGGCACGCTTCCTCCCCGCTCTGACGCACATGGGTTATCTCCTGGTTGGCCTTGACGGAGAAAAGAAAACCGTCCCCGGTTTTCCGGGCCAGCGATTCCATAGTAGCCAGGCCCGGCAAAACATAATACGTGGAGTTCAGTTCCAGAGAATTGAATTCCCGGGCATAGTAACCCAGCCAATCCTTCCTGGGCAGGCCCTCGGGGTAATAAGGCCCTACCCAGTCGTTATAACTGAAACCACAGGTACCGCAATAGAACACAACCCACCGCCCGCGGTCACTTCCCGCGGGTATTAGCGGTCGATCAGCGTCAGTATGCCCCACACGATGAGAAATATGCCGAGTACCCAAATCGCCATGCCCGGCCAGATAAGGCATATTACACCGGCTATAATCGCAATTATGGCCCTGGCTACGTTGCTTATATGGAAATTTTTGCTTGCCATGTGGTGGAACCTCCTGTATCGGTAATGTTCCACATAGTATAGGTTTTTACGTTGGGCTGTCAATCTAACCCGGAAGCAGGGTGGCCCCCCGCAAAATAAAAAAAGAGGGCGGTGGATTATTACCCACCGCCCCCGGATGCACTAAGCCTGTTTATACTTCTCGGAATTCGCCTTCCACGGTCCCGTCGTCCTTGGGTGGAGGAGGCGACCCCGGGTCCTGCGAAGCGTCCTGCCCGCCCGGGCCCCCGCCCGGCGGAGGCGAGCTCTTCTGGTATACGGCCGACCCAATTTTTTGCATTGAATCGTTGAGTTCCTGAAGGGAGCTCTTGATGTAGCTGATATCCGCGCCCTGCAAAGCTGACCGGGTTGCCGCTATCTTGCCTTCAACTTCGCTCTTGAGATCGGCAGGGATTTTATCGCTGTACTCGCGTATGGTCTTTTCGGCAGAGTACACGGTAGCTTCAGCTATGTTCTTGGTCTCGACCTCTTCCTTCTTGCGCGTATCGTCGGCGGCATGCGACTCGGCTTCCCGGCGCATCTTTTCCACCTCGTCCTTGCTCAGCCCGCTTGACGCCGTTATGGTAATCTTCTGTTCCTTGCCCGTGCCCTTGTCCTGGGCGCGCACGTTGAGTATGCCGTTGGCATCAAGGTCAAAGGTTACCTCTACCTGCGGCACGCCGCGCGGGGCAGGCAGGATACCGTCAAGGATAAAGCGGCCAAGGGTCTTGTTGTCCCCTGCCATCGGGCGTTCGCCCTGGAGGACGTGGATCTCAACGCTCGGCTGATTATCAGCGGCCGTGCTGAAAACCTGGCTCTTGGAAGTGGGGATAGTGGTGTTCCTCGGTATCAGCGGCGTCATTACCCCGCCGAGGGTCTCGATACCAAGGGTAAGAGGGGTCACGTCGAGCAGCAGTATGTCCTTAACATCTCCCTTGAGAACGCCGCCCTGGATGGCTGCTCCCAGTGCCACAGCCTCATCAGGGTTGATCCCCTTGATGGGCTCCTTGCCGAAGAACTGCCTTACGATCTCCTGTACCTTGGGCATCCTGGTCTGTCCGCCCACCAGTATGACGTCTGTAACCTGAGCGGCCGTGAGGCCTGCATCAGACAGCGCCTTCTTGCAAGGCTCGATACTTCTCTCCAAAAGGTCCGCCGACAGCTGCTCCAATTTGGCACGGGTCAGCGTGATATTCAGATGTTTAGGCCCGGAGGCATCGGCCGTTATAAAGGGCAGGTTGATCTCAGTCTGCCCGGTGGTTGAAAGCTCCCTCTTGGCCCTCTCCGCCGCGTCCTTCAAACGTTGCAGCGCCATCTTGTCCTGCCGGAGGTCAATGCCCTGCTCTTTTTTAAATTCATCGGTAAGCCAATCCATCACCTTGAGGTCGATATCATCGCCGCCGAGGTGAGTGTCGCCGTTGGTCGATTTAACCTGGAAGGTGCCTTCACCAAGTTCCAGGATTGATATGTCGAAGGTGCCACCGCCCAGGTCATAGACGGCGATCATCTCCTCTTTTTTCTTATCCAGGCCATAAGCCAGCGCCGATGCCGTCGGCTCGTTGACTATGCGGATGACGTTGAGCCCGGCTATGGTGCCGGCATCCTTGGTGGCCTGCCTCTGGCTGTCGTTAAAGTAAGCGGGGACCGTGATCACGGCATCCGTTACCTTGTCGCCAAGGAACGCCTCGGCATCCATTTTCAGCTTCTGCAGGATCATTGCCGATATCTCGGCGGGGCTATATTCTTTGCCGCCCATGATAACCTTGGCGTCACCATTCGGCGCCTCGATGATTTTATAGGGAAGCCTCTTGATATCGTTCTGAACCTCGGGGTCCTTGAACTTGCGCCCTATCAGCCGCTTGATGCTGAAGATGGTATTTTCAGGGTTGGTAACGGCCTGGCGCTTGGCCAGCAAACCCACCAGCCGCTCACCTTTTTTGTCCATCGCTACCACCGACGGCGTCAAACGTTCGCCCTCGCGGTTGGTGATGATCACCGGCTCGCCGCCCTCCATCGTTGCCACAAGGCTGAAAGTTGTTCCCAGGTCTATGCCTACTGTTCTACCCATTTTATCCTCCTTTGTTCAAGATATATTAATCAATATCCGTTATTCAGGCCCGTCATTTTCCCGATCATCACCGGCTTCTGCTTTGATACCGGCGTGGGTCCCTCTGCCGACCGCTACCTGTGAAGCCCTGAGCAGCTTATCCTTGATGGTATACCCCTTGCGGTGCTCGGAGACAACCATCCCCTCCTCCCCGTCTTCATAGGCCACTGACTCGTGAAAATTGGGGTCAAACCGCTTGCCAACGCATTCTATCTCCGTGCAGCCATGCGACCGCAGGATATCCTGCAGGTTGCGCTGGATGATCCTGAAACCTTCGACCCAGGTCGAGTCCTGAAACCCCGGGTCGACCATGGTAAAAGCGCGTTCCATGTCGTCTACAACAGGCAACAGAAGCCTGATCATCTCTGCATTGGCCCTTGCCGACAACTCCTGTTTTTCCTGTTCCGTCCTCTTTTTTAAATTCTGATAGTCGGCCCTTTCCCTTTGCGCATCGGCAAGGTAGGTTTTAGACCTTTCCTCAGCCTCTGCGAGAGCTTTTTTCAGCTCTTCGATATTGTCCTGTTCCTGCAAAATGGGTTCCTCTGCCAAGATACCCTCCTGATGTGATTACTGGCGCTCGTCCCGGCAAACCCTTGCCACCAGTTCGCTTAAAAGACCCGATATATAATTGACGGTCGAAATGGCTCTCGAGTAGTCCATCCGCTTGGGGCCGATTATCCCGACTGCGCCCTGTACCTGGTCAGGCACACCGTAGTGGCTGAATACCAGGCTCAAGTCGTGCAGGGCGGATTCGCGGTTTTCCTCCCCGATAATGACCTTGACCCCTTCCTCTGTAACCTGCCAGTCGATAACATTCCGCAGCCAGCCCTTGGCTTCCATCAATTCGAGTACGCCGAGCATCCGTTCGCGCTGCACGAATTCAGGCTGTTCCAGCATCAGCCGCAGGCCCTCAAAGTACGAGCTCTCATATTCGATTGCGTCTTCCCCGGCCATAACTTCGCGAATGGTACCTGAGATCTTTTTCTCCAGCGGGGTCATCTCAAGCTTCCCGGCAGCGATCTGGCTGCGCGTCCGGCCGGCATATTCCCGGTTGAATTTAATGGCCGCTTCACTCAATTGCCCCTGGTCGACAGGTTCGCCAAATTTGATGGTCTGCCGGCGCAGGACCGCATTGCTCAGTATGAGCACCAGCATAACAACATACTCTTGCATGGAAACCAGCTCGATATGCTTGTACCTGCACTCGGCGGATTTGGGGAAAGTGACAATGGCCGCATTTCCCACCAGGCGAGACATTACGCCGGCGGCTATTTTCAGCAACCTGTCATATTCGTCAACAGCTGTATCCAGCAAACGCCTGATGCGTTTCTGTTCATCGCCGCTGAGATCCGTGTTACCTGATATATTTTCTACATAAAACCTGTAGCCCTTATCCAGTGGGACACCACCCGAAGATGTGTATGGCCTGGTGATATAACCGTCATCCTCAAGTGAGGCCATGTCATTGCGGATAGTGGCAGGGCTTACACCCAGGCTATGATGGCGAAGGATAGCCTCCGATGCTACCGGGGTCGCCGTAGTAATATATTCACTGACTATGATTTTTAGTACAGCGTCTCGTCTTTTATAAGCAGCCTTGCTCATTTTTTAGCACTCTCCACTTTAGACTGCTAATTTATTATATACTTTAGCACCGGATTAAAAACAAGTCAAAACGGTTATACCAGGGCGGCCGTTTGGCCGCCCTGGTATCGCCAATTGTATGCCGTGCCGCAGTTAAGCACCTATTTATCTGAGGAGGTGACCTCCAGTACAACGTCGGGCCACTGGAGGTACTGGGCAACGCCGTTGCCGTTGGTGGTGCGCTTCATAAAACCTGCTTCCGCCTGGAACTTTTCGAGCCTGTTGTCGACTGCCGTGATAAGCTCGGGGGTTACGTCCACTTCCACGATCGGTTTATTCAGGTAAGCTTCCGCGCGTTGGAAAGGTGAGCCGTCAACGGAGCCAAACTTGGGCAGGGTGTCACCATATGAAATGCGCATTACCTGGAAGCCGCCCACCCCTGTAATGGGGTCGAACGGGTCGTCTCCCACCACTCTGCCGTCGACAAATTTGAGCTTGGCCTGCTTTATATCCTTCCCCATCAACGGGAAGATGTTGTAGCTGAAGAAGGCCCGGTAGCCTATGTTCTTTTCATCGTCCCCCGCCTTGAATATTTCCTTATTCCTGTCCCCGTCAGAGCCGACCGTGCCGCTCTCATTGGGCACCATCTTGAAGGTCTGCACCCCGCTGGGGGCCGCCACCGGTATTACGATCTCCTGCCTGGTCTCAGCACCCTTCCCGTCGCTGGCCACTACAAAAACGCTGTAAGTGCCGCCCTTGCTTGGGGAAGTCCAGGATACCCTGTTGCCGACCCCGCTCAGGGTGCCATCCCTGGCCTCCCATTTATACTGGACCGGGTCCCCATCCTGGTCGCTGGCAATACAGGTTAGCGTGGTTGTGGATGCGAACTGGAGCGCTGCTGGTTCGGCTG
>Ga0247841_10004686_pt1 | contig 23104 bp, 19 predicted proteins | sample LaCruzMarch2015__2_FD_192410 | JGI IMG/M metagenome (GOLD analysis project Ga0247841, IMG submission 192410) | Freshwater microbial communities from meromictic Lake La Cruz, Castile-La Mancha, Spain - LaCruzMarch2015_18m | ecosystem: Environmental > Aquatic > Freshwater > Lake | place: Spain... | reverse complement strand
TGAAAATTAATCAATTAGAAAATTTGAAAATGCAAAATGAAGATTTGAAAGCCCAAAATGCAAGGCTGGAAGAGCGGCTGATGGCTGTTGAGAATAAGCTTTCCGAAAGATAGTGTTAAGGTTTTAGTGTTAAAGTTTAAGTGCGGGAATTCTTTTTAATACTTCGTGATCCTTCGTGACTTCTTCGTGGATCTTCGTGTAACTATTGCAGGCGCAAGGCTTCTTCGTGGATTGCTTGAAGCAGTTTTAACAGGAAATTCCGGCTTAAACCTATTGATGTCCCTTTTTCCAACCGGTCTTCCACAACCTGCTTCCATCTTTCCAGTTGGAGGGAATCCATCCCGGTTTCTTTTTTATGTTTCCCGATGCGTTTGACGGTCTTCATCCGTCTTGCCAGCAGTTTCAGTACCTGGTAATCAATTTCATCGATCTCTTTCCTTAATTCCAGCAGCAGGATATTCTCTGCACCGGTTACTCCCTGGGGAAGAGACAGACGTTGAATCAATTTTTCCAGTGCATCCGGAGTAATTTGCTGGTCGCGATCGGTGAGCGCTTTTTCAGGGTGGATATGTGTTTCAATCATCAGCCCGTCGAATGCAAGGTCAATGGCTGTCTGGGCGACAAGGGGGAGCATAGTCCGGCTTCCGCTGATATGGCTGGGATCGACGAAAACCGGCAGCCCCGGGATCAACCGGCGCAATTCAATTGGGATCTCCCAGATAGGGAGGTTACGGAAGGGCTTGCTGCCATAAGCAGAAAATCCGCGGTGTACGGCAGCCAGCTTTCGGATTCCCTGCTGGCTCAATCTTTCCAGTGCCCCGATCCACAGCAGCAGGTCGGGATTTACAGGATTTTTAACCAGCACCGGTACATCAACACCTCTAAGCGCCTCGGCAATTTCGTTGACAGAAAAAGGATTGACTACGGTCCTTGAACCAATCCAGAGAATATCAACTTCATTTTTTAAGCATAGCTCTATGTGAACCGGTAAAGCAACTTCCACGGCAATTGGCAATCCAGTTTCGAGTTTCGCTTTTTTCAGCCATTCCAGCCCCATTTCCCCCACTCCATCAAAATCACCCGGCCGTGTTCGGGGTTTCCACAGACCGCAGCGGAGAGCTGCCACTTGCGGAATCAGAGCCAGTGCTTTAGCCGTTTCCATGACCTGGTTCTCAGATTCGGCACTGCAGGGGCCGGCTATGATCAGCGGTTTCTCACGGATCTGGAGATAGGATTCCAGGGGAGAGATATTTTCAATTAATGCATGCATAGTGCAAAGGTACATATAAATCGTCATTCCGAATTTTCAGACTTTTTACAAACTCCACCATGTGAGATGACAAGATATCTAATAAACTACAATTGAACTTAACAGTCATTGGTATAGGTTCGCAGTAATATAGTTTTACTAATTCACACCGGAGGTGTGATATATTTTTAGAAAGCATGAAACCACAAAATATTTTCCCCTCCCGAAATAACCCCCATTTTTCAGATGAAATGGGCATGGGATGGGATCAAGGGGTGGGACCAGATTCATTTTGCATTGTGCATTTTACATTTTGCATTTTGCATTGAAATGAAAAATACAACATGAAAAATGAAAAATGGAACATGCTTTTCCCTCCCCTGCCCCTCCCTATGAATCTGATATGCAATAAATTACAGTATCAAAGGGAGGGGTTATTTATTTCGGTTGAACGCCTTTTCTATAAACATTTCACTCCTTCGGAGTGTTGGTAAAAGCCAATGATCCCAATCTTTTGTATCTAACAATCAACCAGTTGGCTAACTTATCATTGGCAGGAGCGCAGCGACGAGGAATCGGCCAGCCAACTGTACTTAACCGTCTTACTGTCCAACTGCCAACTGCCAACTGTCCAACTGTTTTCTTACTTTTGCAGCATAAATCACAAAGCAACATGCTAGATCACGAAATTAACCGGACAAAAATAAAAGAACTCCTGCTGACCGGAGAAGTTAACAGGGAGGTCGTTGCCAAAGGCTGGGTGCGAACCAAGCGGGAAAGTAAAAACGTAACATTTATTGCACTCAACGATGGATCAACGATCCAGAATTTGCAGGTAGTTGTTCAACCCGATTCGATTGAACAGGAGATCCTCGGGCGGATAAATACTGGCGCCGGTTTATCGGTTAAAGGCACGCTGATCGAATCGATGGGTGCTGGGCAAAGAGTTGAACTACTTGCCAATGATATCATCCTTTACGGAGAAGCTGACCCGGATGAATTCGCCATACAACCCAAGCGGCACACACTGGAGTTCCTTCGTGAAAAAGCCCACCTGCGCTTCCGCACAAACACTTTTGCAGCGGTCACCCGTATCCGTCATGCCATGATCTTCGGTATCCATAAATTCTTCACGGATAAAGGGTTCTATAATATTCATACGCCTATCATCACCGGTTCCGATGCCGAAGGGGCAGGGGAGATGTTCCGTGTTACGGTTCTTGATCCCATAAAACCACCCCTTACGGAAACGGGAGAAGTGGATTACAAGCAGGATTTCTTCGGAAAACCGACCAATCTTACTGTTTCAGGACAATTGGAAGCTGAACTTGCTGCGTTAGCCATGTCAGATGTTTACACTTTCGGCCCAACCTTCCGCGCTGAAAATTCAAATACCAGCCGCCACCTGGCCGAATTCTGGATGATCGAGCCTGAAATGGCTTTTTATGATATCATCGATAATATGGACCTGGCCGAGGAGATGCTGAAATACCTGGTGAAATATGCGCTGGAAAATTGCCGGGAAGACCTTGATTTCCTCGCCAAAAGGCTGGAAGATGAAGAGAAGAACAAAAAGCAGGAAGAGCGCGCCTCAATGGGTTTGATCGAAAAGCTGGAGTTTGTTCTCAATAATGAGTTTAAGCGGATCACCTACACCGAAGCGATTGAAATCCTTTTGAATTCCAGGCCGAATAAACAGAAGAAATTCCAGTACCCCATCGAAAAATGGGGCGCCGATATGCAGTCGGAACATGAGCGATACCTGGTGGAAAAGCATTTCCAAAAGCCGGTGATCATTACCGGTTATCCGAGGGAGATCAAGGCGTTTTATATGAAGCAGAATGATGATGGCAAGACGGTAAGAGCGATGGATGTGCTGTTTCCCCAGATCGGCGAGATCATAGGCGGCTCGCAGCGCGAAGAAAACCTGGAAAAATTGCAGGAACGCATTCGGGAACTGCAAATTCCCGAAGAAACACTTTGGTGGTACTTAGAGACCCGCAAGTTCGGAACGGTTCCGCACAGCGGTTTCGGACTTGGTTTCGAGCGCCTGATGCTTTTTATAACCGGCATGGGAAATATCAGGGATGTGATTCCTTTTCCAAGAACGCCGATGAATGCGGAGTTCTGAGATGGTGGTCATAAAGTTGTCATTAGGTGGTCATAAAGTTGTCATTAGGTAGTCATTAGGTGGTCATTAGGTGGTCATTGCTTGTTAAACTAGATGCTCACAGTGATAAAACAGTTAGTTAAATCATTGTTATAAAGATATAAAAAGAACATCGGTTAATAAACTTTAAATTCATTCCACCCTCCACTTCGGAGAAGTGGAATATTGGGTGTGCCGGGCATGTAGTAAATCTCAAAGGTGCGGAGGCAAACGCTTCCAAGTCCTAAAAGAGCCGTAATGGCCGGAATCTTAAAGCCGAAAGCAAGGGTGTCCCGGGCGACCGGGAATCTGAAGGAAGCCGTAGGCGAACATTTGTTTTGACGAACAGAAACCGGATAAAAGGCCTGTCCTTCTGGGTAACTGACCCCTGAATCAGGAAGCCCGATAGTCATTCGGAAAGAGGGAGGGGTAAATTCGGCAGGACAAATGGAAAGAGTTACTACTTACCCCGGGAGGTCTTTACGAGTTCCGGGCGACCGGATAGTCTACCGGGGAACCGGTAGACGATAGGCGTAAAGGAGTCAGCAGCGGGCATAGTACCGGGAAATAATCACCGGGAAGGCCCAAATCTATTAACAAAGGAAAGCATCGAAGATGCGTAAAGGCAAAGGGCAACAGAAAAACGAAGCAGGCCGGCAACTAAATTTATTTAGTTGGCAAGCAGGAGAACTATCAGGGACACCGGACGGCGGAACCGTCACGGGAACTCTGGATAGAGTTGAATTGCTTTCGGTATTGGAGAAACAGCGAACCTTAACTGAAAACATCTTAGAAAGGATTGTAGATTATGAAAACTTAGAAAAGGCGTACAAACAAGTGGCAAGTAACGGAGGCAGCAGCGGAGTGGATAACATGGAGACAGAGGAACTGCGCACATGGTTGGTAAAGCACATACACACCTTGCGTAAGGACATACTGACAGAGCAATATGAAGTCAGCGCAGTACGCAAGGTAGAAATCCCAAAGCCCGAAGGAGGGAAGAGGGTATTGGGCGTACCGACTGTCAAAGACCGACTGATCCAGCAGGCCATCCATCAGGAGTTGAGCCGATATTACGAGCCGATTTTCAGCGAGAGCAGCTACGGGTTCAGACCCGGGAGAAGTGCACACCAGGCAATAGAGCAAGCCACAAAGTACATACAGGAAGGCAAGGAGTGGGTAGTGGATATAGACTTGGAGAAGTTTTTTGACAAGATACACCACGACCGACTGATGCAAAGACTTAGTAAAGGGATAGGAGACAAGAGGCTCCTGCGACTAATCAAAGCATATCTGCAAGCCGGAATGATGGACGAAGGGCTGATGGAACAGCGAACAGCAGGTACGCCACAGGGAGGCCCGCTGTCACCGCTACTGTCCAACATCGTTTTAGACGAGATGGACAAGGAGTTGGAAAGGCGGGGACATAGCTTTTGCCGCTATGCCGATGACAGCAATATTTATGTCAGAAGCAGGAAGGCGGGAGAGCGGGTAATGGCTTCCATAACGGACTTCATAGAAAAGAAGTTAAAACTGAAGGTCAATTACGAAAAGAGTGGGGTGCGACACTGTTCTAATGTGAAGTTCCTGGGATACACTTTACTGCCGGAAGGAGGGATAAGGGTTGCGGATAAATCCATAGACCGCCTGAAAGACAGGATAAGGGAAATAACCCGCAGAAACCGGGGCATAAAGTTCGAGATGGTCATCAAGGAGCTAAACTTAACCATAGTAGGCTGGACCAACTACTTCAGGTTGGCCAATACATGGTTAACCACGTTTAGAGAACTGGATGGCTGGATACGAAGAAAGCTTAGATGCTATCGTCTTAAACAGTGTGGCAGACGCTACACTATCTTTAAGATGCTACGCAGCTTTAGCATCCCGGAGCAGAAAAGCTGGAATGTAGTCATGTACTCACAGGGTTGGTGGCAGATGTCTAAGAAAACAGCTGTCGGATATGCCATGAACCTAAATTGGTTTGCCCAACAAGGGTTACAATTTTTATACCTGAGAATGAAGGTGTAAAAGTTAATAGAAACCGCCTTGGTACGATTAAGTATGCCGGGTGGTGTGGGGGGACAGCGGCGCGAGCCGCTTCCTACCCGATTAGAGAGGTAGATGGAATTCATGGGAAGTCCCGTCAGGGACGATATATTTTTTTACCGGACAATAATGATTTAAATTTAAACAAAAACAAGGTTTATTAATGAAAGATTGAAAACCATTGAATTGACAAAGACCATTTCATGAAGTGGTACTATATAAAGAGATCGGGAGCATTTATACCGAGTCGGAACAGAGCCTGTACCGAATTTTCGGTATTTGCGAATTTATAACCGCTGTTCCTTTCGGCATAACTGAAACTAAAAGGCAAATGCGAAGCATTTGCCTTAAGTTTCAGTATATCAAATTCTTATCCCGTGAACCTTTACTGACCTCTTTAAAAGACATAAACTTATTTGAAATAGATTGGGTTATTGCCGGAGGAGAATCCGGCTCAGAAGCACATCCCATAAAGAAAGATTGGATCGTGGAGATAAAGGATATGTGCGAAGCTCAAAAATATCCCTTTCTTTTTTAAGCAGCGGGGAGGGATCAATAAAAAGAAGGCGGGCTGTATGCTGGATGGGGTGTACTATAAGAATGTACCGGTGGGGGGTTGAACTTTTGTTTTTTATTCAACTTCTTTGGGCATTATTCCTTGCAAAGAAATATATAGCCACAAAGCTAACCATCTTACCAATGATCTTTGGTGTTCTTTGTTTATATGTTTTGACAGGAAAATTGAAGGAAATTTTATTAAATTTGTAAAATGATCAATATTAATAGCGAACTGATCGGCAAGGATAAAATAGCTGAAATAGTTAACAAGATCGTTTCTGGTTACGATCCTGAAAAGATAATACTATTTGGCTCTTATGCATCCGGAAATCCAAACAAGAATAGCGATCTGGATTTGTTTGTCATTAAAGACACTGGTTTACCTCGACCTCAGAGGGCAGTTCAGGTAAGAAGACTGATTTACAGATCGATGATACCGATTGATTTACTCGTTTACACACCAAAGGAGGTCGAAAATTCAAAAAATAATAAGTATAGTATTGTTTTCGAGGTTTTTAATTCCGGGAAGATTTTATATGAGCGAATCAATTGATGAAACCAGGCAATGGATAATTAAAGGCGACCATGATCTGGGACGGCAAAGCTTACATTTTTTCACATTCCTGAATACCTCGATACAGTTACTTTTCATTGTCAACAGGCAACTGAGAAATACTTGAAAGCATACTTGATATTATATTCTATACCTTTCAAGTATTCACATGATCTTGTTTATTTGCTTGATTTAATTACTCAACAAGATGCTGAATTTGAGGTTTTTTATGAAATGGTTTCAGAAATACAGGGATATGCCATTGAAGTAAGATATCCAAATGAGACTATTTTTTTGACAAACGAAAAAGTTGAGAAAGCTATTTTGGTTGCGAAAAGAGTAAGAGAATTTATTTGCAGGAAGTTGAATATCACAATCGAATATAACAATATTATTGATGAATGAAGCATAGCTTGGCATTATAGAAAATTTATAATGTTCTGGAAGAATTTAAATTTACAATGAAATTCAGAAAGTTATGAGCCCATTTTATGATGATGACGGAACGGAAGTTAATCCTGATGAGATCAAAAAACCATCATTGTGCGTTATCTGTAAAAAAGATTCTGATCCTGACGAGGAAATTGTATGTATCCTGACCAGGATGGATCAACGAAATAATGACTTATGGACTTACAAACACGAAAACTTAATATTATTGAATATTTGATCAGTCTTAAAGATGAAAATATCTTTAAAGCAATTGAAGATGTGATCAATAAAGCAAAACCAGTTAGAAAGCAATCCTTTAGAAACTTTACTCAAAAGGAATTGATTGAAAGAGCGAAAAAATCTGATGAAGATTATCTTTCAGGAAACTTCACTGAACAGGAACAATTGGAAATTAAATCCAAAAATTGGTAATCTGATGAAGATTTTATGGTCAGACTTTGCTTCGGAGAGTTTCAAAAATATCTTTCCAATGATCTTTGCCGTTCCAGGTTTGCATTTTTGACGGGAAAATTGCGGGAAATATTTATTATATTTGTGAAATGATCACGCAAAGTCAAATAAATGAAATCGTGATGCGAATTGCAGAGAAATTCGATCCGGAACGAATCATACTTTTTGGTTCCAACATAACGGGGAAATCAAGTGAAGAAAGTGATCTGGACCTGATTATTGTCAAAAAAAGTAATCTTCCCAGGCAAAAAAGAGGAATAGAAGTTCGCAGGTTATTCTATGGCATGCTTTTACCATTGGATTTGAAAATCTATACACCTGAGGAATTTGAAAATGAGCAGAAAAACGAATATTCTTTTTTAAACTTAGCGCTTAAAAGCAGCCAAACGATCTATGAGCGCAAAGCATGATGTTATAAGAAAATGGATTGACCAGGCTGACCAGGATTTAGGAACGGCCAGATTAACACAGGCACATATTCCCGAATATAAAGAAACTATAGCCTTTCATTGCCAACAAGCAGTGGAGAAATACTTAAAATCTTACCTTCTCTTTCTCGATATTCCATTCAAAAGATCTCATTATTTAATTTATTTACTTGGATTGGTTTCTACAAAAGAAACAGTTACTGATAAACTGTATGACAACGCCGCAGAATTAGAAGATTTTTCTGTTGAAGTCCGGTATCCAGATAGTACGATTGTACTGACAGATGAAGATATCAGCCGAGCGCTGGAAATTGCCGGTGAGTTTCGAAGTTACGTTTTAGGGAGAATGAAATTGGATAACTAAGGTTAATTTATAATGTCTTATTTACCGCAGAGGCGCTAAGGCGCAGAGAAAATTGTCATTGAAAATCAATTCTTTGCGACTCCGCGACTCCGCGACTCCGCGGTTTATATTAAAAACTAACTCATGATACACCCTCTGTCCCGTTAGGGACAATATATTGGTAGAGAGGTAGATGGAATTCATGGGAAGTCCCGTCAGGGACGATATATTTTTTTACCGGACAATAATGATTTAAATTTTAAAAAAATAAGGTTTATTCATGAAAGATTGAAAACCATTGAATTGACAAAGACCATTTCATGAAGTGATACTATATAAAGAGATCAGGAGCATTTATCAAATTCTTATCCTGTGAACCTTTACTGACATCTGTAAAAGACATAAACTTATTTGAAATAGATTGGGTTATTGCCGGAGGAGAATCCGGCTCAGAAGCACGTCCCATAAAGAAAGATTGGATCGTGGAGATCAAGGATATGTGCGAAACTCAAAATATCCCGTTCTTTTTTAAGCAATGGGGCAGAACCTATAAAAAGAAGGCTGGCTGTATGCTGGATGGGGTTTATTATAAGAATGTGCCGGTGGGGGGGTGAGTTTTTGCTTTTTACATTATTCACAAAGGTTTAGTAAATGAATAACCGATTAATATCCGGTATCCTGATGCTACAATTGTTCTGACAGTTGTAAAAATCAAGTACCTTTGAAACAACCTTTACTAATCCTTTTCGTTACCAAGAATTTAAGAAGGCATCTGACATTAAATGAATTTGAAATGAGTTACCCTAAACCATCAGAACTATGGGAAATGAGTCCAGACGACTTCAACAAATGGAGACGTGAAAACGATTTGAAAAGACTATTTGAATGCTTTCAAAAAACTTTACCTCATTTTGATGAGTGGCTGAAAGAGAATAATTTGACAATTGAGTTTATTCTTGGGACCGATAACCCCGGACAATTTTTTTATTGGAAAAGTGACACCTATTGCATAAAGACTACTAAGGAAAATCATATAAGTTATTTTTTCGTTCCAGTTTTTAATCAACGACATGAAAAGCAAATTCAAAATACGAAAGATTCGATACTTGAAAATGAGAGATCAGAGCAGTTTATATTTAAACCATACTTTGCTTGGGTAAAAAAGATACATAAAATTGATAAACCGATAAAAACAAAATACTGTGGGGACTTAGAAACCTTTCGCTATACTACTGGAACTGCGCCAAATGTTCCAGAAATGTGCAGTTGGTCAATTGCTCCAGGCATTCCAGTATTAAAATTAGGGGGAACCAAAATAACTGGTTGGTTCAGATTCAATGACAGAAATCTTGACTTTACTAATCTGGATTTTTTAGAAATTGATGGTAAAGAAAGCCGGAATAGAGAAATTCAAGTATTTTATTCACATTGTGAAAATATTTCAACAATCAATGCAGTAGCAAGCTTTACTAAATTTTATCAATGTGCTTTCAGTAATCTTAATTCAACTAATTCTCGATTCTACAGGGTAGGATTTTATCATTGCGACATTTTTAAAGCTTATTTTGAAAATTCGATCATTTCAAACTTGATAATTGAAGATTGTTCAGCAAATAATTTTTCATTTAATCGTGTAGAAGTTGAAAACTTAGACTACACCCCACCTAAAAAAGAATATCATTGTGGAGTCGTTATGACTTATAAAACCGTTGCAGTCAACTATAAAAGATTTAGAATACTTTATCAATCAAATGGGCTGCGTCAGGAAGCAAGTGAATCATATTACAATGAGAGACTTTTTGAATTAAAATATAATTGGGGAAGTCTAGAATTTATAAAATCATTTACGTATTTATGGAAGAGAAATATTGACTATGGGCTTTCATCAATTAAACAAAACTTTAAGAAGTTAATAAAAAGTTTTTCTGATATAGTTTCCTATCTGATTTGGGGATTTGGTGAAAAACCCTTGAGAATTTTATCATCATCTTTATTCTTTCTGACTACCTATGCAGTAATATTCTACTTCTCAGACATTGATAAACTTAGGCAGGACATAATAAATTCATTCTATCTATCAATAGTAACTTTTACAACTTTAGGATTTGGCGACATTACACCAATGAGTAATAACTCTTACAAACTTATTGTGGGTTCTGAAGCATTGATTGGTGCTTTTTGTATGGGACTTTTAGTTGCAGGCTTTGCAAACAAATCAAGGTATTGAAATCATGAAAAGAAAAGCACATACAAATAACAGTACATTGGTGCAAGGGTGGTTTAAATGGTTATTTAAACATTACATCTCGTACAGACATCAGTACTTAGTTGACGGTTACCCCTTTGAAATCCCCAAATTTATAAATGCGCATAACATTATAGGTAATGTGCTGTAAATAAACCCTTCGGTAGAGCGAGTGTAGGCTTCCCTTTTTTTCGGGACATTCAAATTTCGCTGCTTCGCGCTCACGACGGACCTTAATCTTTTAGGCAACGTACCGAAAAACCATTCTCCTTTCCGCTATTGCTGTTGCCCAATTCGCCACTAGTGTAGTAAAGCCTTCTTCTCCATGCGTTCGTCGCATCGTACTGCGACGACGACCAGAAAAAACCGAAGTCGCCTGGCTGTGCCGAACCCCCACCGAGGTTACGGTAACTCCCTGGTAAGGCAGTGAATCCGCTCGAGTTGGTAGCACTTTCATTAGGCGAGTGCCATAAACCTGTACCAGCTTCTAAAGTTCCAGTGGATTTCATCTTTCCTCCTGCCACACTTTCACCTCCAAGATAAGTATTCAGGATAGTCCACTCTGCATCCGATGGGATATGCCATTCATCTGGGCATATTCCCTTTGCCTCTTCAAGGGTTATGTATTGTATCATCTCGTTCCATTGGTACAATCCACCGTAAACATTGCAATTTGCCTCATTATTCTCGCAACAATATTTCTCGATTGTGGAGTTGTTGGATTGGTCTTGACTGACATCTATCCTTGTACCAATATCTAAATTTTCCTTCAACCAGCATTGAGTCCCAATCTGAACTGTATTATAAACCTTTCCACCGTATGTAATTGTCGGTATTCCAGGACATGGATCTGCCTCATTCAGCGTAGTGAAACTTTGTTCATTTCCAAAGGCTGTGCCTACGTTGTTAGTAGCATAAGCCCGGACATAGTATTCCGTATTCGGTACAAGACCTGTCAGAAAACTGGTAAAAATGCCGGTACCACTGCCATCAGTGGTATGACTATTTGCTGTCGTTGGATTCGGGGAGGTGCTCCAGCACACTCCCCTGACAGTAATTGTTGCCCCTCCATTCGAAGTGACATTTCCCCCGCAGGTGGCAGTAGTTTGAGTTATATCTGTGACCGAGTTCGTTGTGACTGTGGGTACTGTCTGATTCTGAAGTGTTGTAAAGTTTTGTTGATTACCATAAGCAGTACCCACGCTGTTAGTGGCATAAGCCCTGACATAGTATGGCGTATTCGGTGCAAGTCCAGTCAGAGAACTGGTGAACGTCCCGGTTCCGCCACCATCAGTAGTATGACTATTCGCTGTCGTGGGATTGGGGGAGGTGCTCCAGCACACTCCCCTGATTGTTATAGGTGCCCCTCCGTCAGATGTTACATTTCCACCACTAGAAGCAGTAGTTTGGGTTATATCCATGACCGTATTTGTTGTTAATATGGGAATGGTAAAAGTCTGCAAAGTTGTAAAACTTTGCTGATTCCCATAAGAAGTGCCAACACTATTGGTCGCATAAGCCCTCACATAGTAGGGTGTATTCTGTGTAAGACTTGTCAGATAACTGGAAAACGGCCCTGTTCCACTGCCATCCGTGGTATGACTGTTCGCTAAAGACGGATTCGGGGAGGTGCTCCAGCATACTCCTCTTACAGTTACAGGTGCTCCTCCGTCAGATGTTACATTTCCACCACTGGAAGCAGCAGTTTGAGTTATATCCGTAACCGTGTTGGTTGTCAATAAGGGTGAGATTGGATTTTGTTGCGTTGGAAAACTTTGCTCATTTCCATAGGCCGTGCCTACAGTATTAGTAGCATAAGATCTGACATAATATGCCGTGTTAGGCGTAAGTCCGCTCATATAGCTGGTAAATGTGCCAATACCACTGCCATCCGTAGTATGACTGTTCGCTAAAGACGGATTCGGGGAGGTGCTCCAGCATACTCCTCTTACAGTTACAGGTGCCCCTCCGTCAGATGTTACATTTCCACCACTCGTAGCAGTAGTTTGGGTTATATCCGTAGCCGTGTTCGTCGTGACTATGGGCATGGTCGCAATCTGAAGTGTTATAAAGTTTTGTTGATTACCATAGGCAGTACCCAAGCTATTGGTGGCATAAGCCTTGACATAGTATGGCGTATTCGGCGTAAGTCCAATCAGAGAACTGGTGAACGTCCCGGTTCCGCCACCATCAGTAGTATGACTATTCGCTGTCGTGGGATTGGGTGAAGTGCTCCAGCACACTCCCCTGACTGTTACAGGTGATCCACCATCAGAAGTGACATTTCCTCCAGAGGTAGCGGTTGTTGTAGTGATGTCAGTTAAATTTGCGGAAATTACTATTGGGAACCCTGGGGCACCTGAATAAAAGGATTTAAGGTCCCCATATCCGGTGCCACTTTCATTGGTGGCATAAGCCCTCACGTAATAAATTGTGGAAGCAGTCAGATTCGTTAAATTGGAAGTGAAACTGCCCTCGCCACTGCCGTTATTTGTGTAACCGGTGCAATTGCCCAGCGCAGGATTTGGATTCAGCCCCCAGCAAATACCACGGCCGGAAACAGTTCCAAAACCATTATGGGTGACTGTTCCGCCGCTTTGTGCGGAATTGGCGGTGATATTGATCACATCTGCCGTTGATAAGGAAGGGATATCCGGTGTATTAAAATCCAATGTAGTACCGTAACCGGTCCCGTTTTGATTGGTCGCGTAAGCCCGGACATAATAAGTATTACCCGGTGTTAATCCGGTTATACCGCTGGTGTAGCTTCCGGTTCCATTGCCGTCGTTTGTAAACCCAAGGCAATTTTCAAGGGTAATGTCGGCACTGATGCCAAAACAGACACCCCTGGCCGACACCGTCCCATTTCCGCTGCTGGTCACATTCCCGCCGCTTTGGGCTGAGGTTGTGGTTACCGAAATAACTTCCGATGTGATAACAGTCGGCAGGTTGATGGAAATGGTTTGAAAACTCTGCTGATCCCCGTATGCCGTGCCTTTTTCATTGGTGGCGTAAGCTCTTGCATAGTAAATAGTTCCATCAGTTAGACCAGTGATGCTGCTCATAAATTCTCCTGTTCCCGCACCATCTGCCGTAAATCCGGTGCAATTATTAGTTGTAGGATTTGTATCAAGACCCCAGCAAACGCCCCGTGCGCTCACCGTTCCATTTCCGGTACCGGTAACATTGCCCCCGCATTGGGCTGTGATAGTTGTGATTTGTGATATCTCGGCTGTCGTAACCTGGGGTAATTGCAACGGAATAGTTTCAAAGGATTTCATCTCTCCATAAGCCGTCCCGGCATCATTCACCGCAAAAGCTTTAATAAAATAGGTTTTTCCTTCAAGGAGCTGACTGAGCTGACAGGAAAACTGCCCTGTACCCGTCCCGCCGATCATTTTTCCAAGATTCTCTGAAGTATCAAATTCATTGACGGTATCCCAGACAACACCCCGTTGAGAAACTACCAGCCCACTGTCGAAGACTACCTGGCCATCACATTTCGCGCTGATCAGGGTAATATCATAAACATCGAGGGTAAATACTACCGGGAAACCTGTCTTTAAAGTAGTAAATTCAATCTCATCAGAAAAAACCGTTGTGTTTTTTAAAGAACAGTAAGCCCTTGTGTAATATTTTGTATTTGGAAGAAGGCCATAGAGTTGACTCTGGAAATTAAGGTTTTGAGGGTTACCCTGAAAAGAAGTTATAGAATCCTGTAACCCGGGATTTATTAATGTACTCCAGCAATGACCATATTTCAGGACATCATTTCCACCGAAGTTGGTAATCGAGGTCTTTAAAAATGCCTGGAAATAAGAAACGGAATCAGCGGATGAGGTATTATACTCAAACTTGTTGCTGCCGGAAGGATTATCAGGGTCTTTCTTGCAGGTGGATATTAGAAAGAGTAATCCAAACAGCAATAGTATCCTGATCGATTTCATTTTATATATCAGTCTCATATTTAACTCCTTTCACGCTCCCTGTATTCAATCCTTCACGCAACGAACGGAAAATTCGTTCTGTGTATTTTGGTATTCATTTTTCAAATCATCGTCATTATAAGAGATACGGAATTCCAACGCACCTTCTACATCGCTCTTATATGACGACCAGAAATGCCCTTCTTTACCTATTCCATCGAAATCCCCATCAATATTCATATTCACAGCACCACCGGGAAGCGCCGTGAAGCCACTTTCATTGGTTGCGTTGGTATTTGGGAAAATCCAATGTTGGGTTCCGGATTCCTTCATTTTTCCTCCAGCAAAACTTTCATCGCCTAACGATGTAATCAATGTCATCCATTCAGCATCTGATGGAAGGTACCACCCGGCTGGACATGCATTTTTTGCAGTTTTCCAATTATATAACCTTCCATAAGTGATGCAATTTGAATTTTTATCGTCATAGCATCTGCTCCATACTCCCTTACTGAAATTCAAATTCTCTGCCATCCAAATCTGGTTGCCGATTTTCACCCATTTGTAAGTTTTTCTGTCCCTAATATCTATAAAGGTTCCAGCTTCGTCGGTAAAATCAGGGCTTAATGCTTCAACCTTAAACTTAATGTCGCCTTGTAATGCCTCTTTTTCAACCAATACATCCCAAATAATCTTTTTCCCAACACCCGGGTTTAGATCCTTACCCACAGCACCTGTAACCTGAATTAGTGGATTTCCCCAGTTATTCCCCCCATCCTGGCTGCAATACACTTTAACTTCATAATTGCCTTCCCCTGTAAGGTCATAATAAATATTGATCATCTTTCCTTCCTGCACGAAATGGATATTGGTGATTTCCTGGGAAAAGTTCCATAAGGAGAAGTGCAAAAAGAATATTACAATTAAATTTCTCATGATTCATTAATTTTTTTTGCATTATACTTCTTATGGTAAAGTTTTAAAGGATTTTTGTTCACCATGGCCAGTACCCCAAGAGTTTGTTGCATATGCACTGTAATAATATACAGTATTTGGCTCCAAATCACACCAAGAGGAAATAAGATCCCCAATTGTAGCAGTATATGTACCTGGGCTTAATGGTCCTCCACCCGTACTGCAAAATGCATTACCAACATGGTAAGAGATTCCGCTATTTTTTATTGCGTCACTACCAGCATTAATTATTGTTCCACTGCAATCAGCAGTGGTCTGTGTAATATTGGTCACCCCATTTGTAACAACAGTAGGAACCTCGCCCCAAGGAATACGATAATCTGATTTATCTTTATCACATCCATAATTAGTTGCTGTAACCATCATTACTAAGATTAGACATTTAATATAGGTTAATGATCTTCTGGTTACATTACTCGTACTTATTAAATTTTTATTGACCATTTTAATATGAGATTTGAAAATCAAATTAAATTATATTGTCTAAACAAAAGTCACATTAGACTAATTCAGTGATCTTCTTTTTAGAAATCTGTTGTTTCCTTCCGCCATAAATTAAATCTTAAGTAGAGCTCAGCGTACCTGCTTTTTTCGATCCAATAATCCGAATCAATTTCATCTTCAATACTAGGAGTCAAACCTAGCGAAAAACGCCCTCCTATATTTACTACTTTTTTAATATTTACTGAAATTCCTCCACATCCAGACAGATCGAACTTATTATAGCCATCTATGAAACAAATACCCAACTCTGGACCTAATTCAATATTAAGAGTATTGAATAACTTCAAATTGACCATTACCAGGAGATTAATATAAGGGACCCGGAAAGTGTACTCAAGTTTATGATAATCATTTACAATTTGAAATTTTGATCCTTTCATAATAAATCCCAGTTCTGTTTTGAATGACATCATTTTAATAAAATAATTCTCATATCCAAATCCAAAATGATAAGAAGGACTCCATTTATTATAGTAATAATGATCATGTACATAATTAGTACTAGGCTCCAGTGTAACCATATTGATACCACCTAAAAGGTATAAATTCATTTTTGGATATTGCTTTTCTTTATATGTGTATACTTCATATGCTTCTATCTTAAATTTTATATTACCTTCAAGCTGAGTCCTTTCTGCCAAAACATCCCATATAATCGTTTTATTTTTCCCGGAATCCTGCCCTAGACCAACAGCTCCTGTCACCCGAGTCAATGGACTTGACCATGTTATTCCTCCATCGTCGCTAAAAAATATTTCAATCTTACATGGTGTATCTGTCACCAGGCCATAGTAAATTTCAATCATCTTCCCTTGCTGTTCCCAATGGAGATCAGTTATTTCTTGGGCGCATAGCGACTTGGCCAGCAAGAAAGCAATGAATATGATGAGCAGAATAGTTTTCATTTAGAATAAGATTTTATTTTATTACCCATCCTTTCCACATATCTTCCACAGCTAGACTCACCATTACTTCCGGATCCTGAGTCTTGCTGTTCTCCTGCAATGATGCAATACCTACCTTATCTTTCAGGTAGCTTGACAATTCACCATAGGTAACATTACCTCCTGTTTCTTGTATCTTTTTCAGCAGGAAATAAGTGAATATACCATGTTTTTCTTTTTGATAGGGCAAGGAGGATTGGTCACCTGAAGATGCGGCAAAAACAACCATATTCCCACTCACAGGAGCATCTTCGGGCTTAATACGGACACCCCTTGCTGTCAACAGACCCTGGTTGCGTCCACCGCCAGAGAAACATGCATCCAGGAATATGGTTATGCGTTTAGCTCCGGTTTCAGAGAAATTTCGGTAAATGTCACTTAGCTTTATGGCATAAGCCAGGTTTGTTGCGTCAACATCGACCGGGATGAGATAGGGAATATGGGTGCTTTCATCAGGCAAGCCATGGCCGGCATAGTAAAATATAAGCTCAGATTCGCTGCCCATCCGCTTAAGCAAAGCAGATACCAGGTCAATTTTATTTCTCATCTCTCCGGCTGAGGCATCGGTGAGGAAAAACATGTTCTCTTCCTGTACTCCTAAAGTCTTCAGGGCATATTCCCGGAAAACACTGGCATCATTCCTGGCATAATCAACATTGATCTGCGCATTAAGTGAGCCGGAACGAGCATAGTTTTCATTGCCAATGACCAAAGCTAAACGATCAGGAACCTTTTTTTCAGCAAGAGGAATATTTTTATCAACGGCAGAAGTTAAAGAACCTTCAGTAATTACGATGTCAGCGCCTTGTTTACCTTCAACCACCAGCCTTTCATCTGAAACCTGCTGGTTCATAGTCAGGGTGATTGTCTTGTTTTCAGAATATTTGCCAAATTTCTCGGTCGGGTTAAACGTGAAGGAGATAGAATTGTCTGAATAATCTGCTGTAGTTACAAAGCTGTAATCTATCAGTTTAGAATCTCCGGGTTCCAGGTTACCAATTTCATAATCCTCATTTGCTGAAAGGCAATAAATGTTGGCAGGAACAGGTAACTTTACCCTGACATTGGTTGCCCTCCCTTGTCCAACATTTTGTAACAATATTTGAAGATCAAAGGGTTTTTTCTTTTGTAAGGTCGTCCCGCTCTGGCTGCTCACCTTGTAATCTACGATTTTCAAAAGAGGGGAGCGGAATGGTGAAGTTTGAATGGCAATTTTGACAGGATCAGAATCAAACCCATTGGCCTCGTCAATGACGATCTCAAAGTCCGCTTGTCCCGCAGGCAAATCTATAGAACCTGTCACAGGTATTTCTACTGTTTTTAACTTTCCCGGTTCAAGTGTTCCAAGAAAAATAGAATCAGTGAACGATAATCCTTTGATAAAGCTTTCCAGCCTGATTTTAGCTTCAAGGTTTAAGCCAGGACCTATCCCAGAGTTTAATAGCTCAAAACGGATATAAGCCGTTTCTCCCGCATCAATCTTCTGGTTGCCATCGGTGTCGGTAAATTGTAACGATCCGCTACTGATCCCCAGGTAAGGGGGTTTCAGCGGGTCTTTGGTAATGTTTACATATTTACTTTCACTGGTGGCGGTGACGACTTTCTGGGCGTGACTGCTGATACTCAGCGCCAGCACCAAGAATAATAAGATCAATCTTTTCATATTATGGTTTCATTTTGTTTAAAAAATCCTGAGCGAGCGTGTAACCACCGGATTTTGGCGATCCTTCGTATATAACTATCTTTAGTTTTTTCAGTACCTTTAAATCTCTTTCGATGGTTGATTGTGAAACTTTCAGATGATTTGATATAGCAACCGACTTAATTTTTCCCTGTTCGGAAATTAATTCTATGATTCTTGCTAATCTTTGTTTTACAACTTCATTTACACCTTCATTTACTCCCTCATATACTCCTTCATTTGAAAAATGATCAATTAAGTTTTCTATTATAGCATAACGGGCATTGTGGGATATATCAGGAACGGAACCATTACCAGTACCAGTAACATTTATCGGAATAAGTGGAATAATGGTTTTAAACACATCTCCTTCAATAAGTTCCGGTAGCATTCCGGGTGCATAGAGAGATGCATACTTAAAAATGTTTGTTACACCAGATCCCAGTTCGTCGGCACGGCCTAATTCTTTAAAAAAACCAGCAATGACAGGATTCTTAGGCCGGGGAGAGTAGTCGGAAGGATCGATCTTGCCTGCCCCTTGGGGTTTATTCCAGTTTTCCGTATATACACGATCTTTTTCAATAATCAATTTAGACGGAAATGGATTGGTATATTCACGGTGTATCAGAATATTTGTCATGACCTCACGGAAGAGCTTATCGCGCAAACTTACCCGCTGATCGCCTTCAAGGTGGAATTTATCGGGGAGATGCTTTTGTATAAAGATCATCAAGCGGTCATAACTCTCGATCAGATTGGTACGAATATCGTCCCGGTCATCATACCGGTCGATATTATCAATCCGGAGCAGGGCATCAGTTTTATGAAAAGGCAAGATGTTATGAATGACTTCATCTTTACCGAGCAATAAAGCTGCAGCAAGTGTGTACCCTTCTTTTCCGGTCTGATAGTCCTTTTTAAACATACCGGCCGATCGTAAAAGTTGAGTAGTATCCATTTCCAGCCAGGGATGAGTAGGTCTGCTGCTTTTTACAAGATGCCTGATGCGTATAAACAGATCTGACCTTAAGTCCGTAAGTTTTAGAAAGGGATAAATAGTGTTTTCAGAATAGCTTAATTGTTTCCGAAGGTACAACTGAGAAACCAGGTGTTGATGCGAGGTAATATCCAAATCCCCATCGTCATTACGGTCAAAGATTTTTCCATTTGTAGCATGAACCAATGAACTTTCCGGGACAAAAATGTATATGATCTTCTTCTTTTCCACTTCAACTACCTGCGGAGCAAGGTAGAACGGTGGATTAAGTTTTTGAGGGTTATTTGAATTTGTTGCAATCTGATTGACTATTTGTGGGATAACCGCTTCATCAATTCCGGTTATTTCCCCGTTATCACTGACTCCGAGCAGTAAATGACCTCCGAACCTGTTCAAAAAAGCACAGATGGTTTCAAAGGCATCACGACTAAGTTTGTTTTGAGCCAGTTTGAACTCAATCCGTGACCCTTCACCCTGTCTGGTTAGTTCTATGATGCTTTCGGGGTTCATTGGTATTTTTGTAATGATAAATCGAGTTAAAGGTAAGAAAATTAAATTAACCCACGGGGGGAGGGTACAAATTAAAAAATAACCCCCACCCCCGCCGTCCATCCAATATTTTTAAAACTGATAGTCGTTACCCCTGCACTTACCAGGATCATTTTAAACCGGTACATTGCTCCGGCATCCAGTTCAAATCCACTTAAGTTATAATCAGCATTAACTACGTTGGATTTTCCGGTAGGCTGGTCATCTTCATAAGAATAGTTCGTAATCTCATGCAGGTATTTGTCCCAACCATACCCGGCTCCGGCAAATAAATAGGTATTAAGCCAGGGCTGGAAAGTAATGCCTCCCAAAACAGAAAAATCTGAATATCCTTTCCCACCGGTAAATTCATAATATCCAGGCAGATCATAATCCTTGATCTCTCCATCTTCATAAGTAAAATCAACTGATTCAAAAGCTCCTGAATTCAACCTGGCCTCCGCGTAAAATCCGATTTTTCCGATCATTCCAACGCGTAACCCAATCGGGGTTGAAGTATTTCCAACATAGGAAATAAAAATTGCGGGTTTTAAATCATCTTCAAATACTTCCGCTTTCACATCAAACACAAAATTTTGGTCAACAAAAGGTATCTCTTTCATGGCATCCCAGGTGATCTGGTGCGACCCGCGACGGATTTTCTCACCCACATCACCGCTTACCTCCTCCAAAGGACCTTCGTAAGTTGTACCATCATCCCGGCTTACATAAAGACTGATCGTATAATAATTGAAGAATCGCCCACCGCTAATGTCATAAGTAATGATTACCTCATTCCCCGACAATTGAGACCGGACATTTTCGATCTTCTGCGAGAGTAAAAAGGCAGGGAGGAAAAGCAAGGTTAACAATATGGTTTTACGAAAGTCCATTGGAATTAATGATTAATTTTAAATTTTAAATTATTAGTGACCCCCTCCCTGAATCCCTCCCCCAATTTGGGGGAGGGAAGGGTAGGGGCTACGTTAGTACTCTGCCAGCACCATATCCCGGTTTCCATGAAACTGTGGCACCTGTAAGCCACGGATTTTAACTGAGGTTTCAGAAACCCGGGCTGTGACATAATCCTCCAATTCTCCGGTCGTTATCTTTTTATCTCCATTAGCATCAGCATTTCCCTGCAAGCCGGCACACAGGTAATAAGTGAAAAGGCCGGTCTCTGAAAGATCAAATCCCAAAGAGGTCTGATCAAATTCAGAGGAAGTAAAAATGGTAAAGTTCGGATCTGCAAGCCAGGATTCAATTACCTCCGGTTTAACCTTGACTCCTTTCATTGCCAGGAGATTCTGAGGCTCAATGTTTTCGCTGGTCCGGCTAAGCCCGCTGAAACAGGCATCGATGATGATCGTAACACTTGCGGCTTCCAAAGCATCCAGGTTCTTAAAGAGCGTATTCAGGTCATAGCCCTGACGTTCAATTGCTTCCGGCTTTCCATCCGTTGGAAGAAGGTAAACCTTCGTACCATCCTTATTTGGAATACCATGCCCGGAATAATAAACGAATATATCAGTCTTGCCTTTTAATACGGCCTTTTGCAGTTCCCCATAAGCAGGGTCAAAGATATTGTCAAAAAAATATCCCGTCACATCCTTGCTTTTATATAAAATGATGTTTTCAATTCCGAGGACATTTTTAAAATACTCCTTCATGATGGCGGCATCATTTTCTGCATAAGGTGCCGGAGCAAAATAGCTGTAGTTCTCCAGTCCGATCAGCACTGCCACAGTATTGGCCCTGTGAGTTTTAGAAGGAAGCACCTGCTTTATATCGATAATATTTCCAACATTTGCCGTTATCCGGTTGGAGTTATATTCAAAACGGGCAACCTGCCTGGTTAACCTATCCATATCTGCTTTAACCTCCAAAGTAATAATATCGGGTGATTTTTGCTCCAGGCTTATGGGAAGTTGTTCCATATATAAATCTCCCCTTTTAGCATCATTTATAGTAGACAGGTAGATAGGCAACATTTCTTTAGTAGTAACCCTCTTATTTGGGCTGATAGTGATCCAGAACTCTTTCACCTCGCCAATTGCCAGGTCGCCAAGATCGCCTTGCCCACCCTCTATGTAAATATTTGCATCACTTGTCGTAATGTTGAATTTTGTATTCTTTGAAATATTCTGTCCTGTATTCTGCACCACGATCCTGGCTTTCACGAGTTCCCCGGCTTGTAATTGCCCATCCTGCTGCAAAGCCCCGGTTCCTTCTCCGGCATCGATGATCTGCATACCGGCAAACTCTATCTTTGGTTCCTGGAATTTCAAAGTAGTAAGCATAAGAAAAGCAGGATCCATGTCATAACCAAAATGCTCTTTGATATTGATTTCCAATTTGTGCCCGGCTGACTGGATATTAAACCCTGCCTGGATCGGAATGGTTACCTTCATAGTGTTATCAGGATACAGGAAAGGAATTTCCTGACCATCACCCAATTTAAACTCAGGGTCGTTCTGGTTATCTTTTACTGTCACTACCAGTCCTTGTGCCGGACCCTTTCCTTTATTCTTAATATTGAGAATGATCCTTGCTTTTTCATTTGCTTCAAGAATGAGGTTGTTGTTATCATCCTCGAAGCTCATCTCCACAAAGAGGTTGGGAGGAATTCCTATCTTATATTCCGGTTTGATCGTGAGACGCGTATTGTCGCTTTTCCCGGATATGACCTTCTGTGCCTGTGATGTCGTTGCCAGAATGACAACAAAGAATAGGAATAAAGCCTTTTTCATTGGAGGAGGGATTGAAAAAAGTAAAGTTAAGGATTTTTAAGAAACGCAACCCAATCCCGGAATATGATAAAAGAAAATATAAGCTATTTGCTGTTATTTTCCTGTCGTGCCTACGGCACTCTGTCAGTAATAGCCCACCTTTTCCCTACCATACTGTCGTCCCTCGCGGGACTTTTGACCGCCTACTCCATATTGCCTATTGTAAGTGCCTGAAATAGGTTGACCGAAATTAACAAAAAATCGGTTAACAAATGGCTACCCCAGAAAAGTTAAAACAAGCAAAACGGGACCGACATAATCGGTACTTTAGTGATGATTTTAAGAA
>Ga0247841_10004684_pt1 | contig 23110 bp, 25 predicted proteins | sample LaCruzMarch2015__2_FD_192410 | JGI IMG/M metagenome (GOLD analysis project Ga0247841, IMG submission 192410) | Freshwater microbial communities from meromictic Lake La Cruz, Castile-La Mancha, Spain - LaCruzMarch2015_18m | ecosystem: Environmental > Aquatic > Freshwater > Lake | place: Spain... | reverse complement strand
CCATTACCGTTAAAAACATTAAAATGGGTTCACTGCCCGGCATATTAAGTATAAGCGCAAGTTCATGGACAACTCCGACAAAAAAGCCCACTACTAGGTCAATAAACATTATTGGTAAATCTGAAGATGCATAGGTTGGAGTGTAAGCCATAATTAGATTCTTTGCGAAATTAGTTTAAAAACCATATTTTGCACCCTAATATCGTTTTTTCCATTTTATTCCTTTTTCGCTCATCTTTTTCATCCATCTGCCTTTTGTTTCAAATTCATTTTCTTTTCCTCCTTCGTTTCACGAATTTTTGTCACTTTCAGCTTCGTTGCCTGTCAGTTTAAACCCTTCCCTTTCAGGTCGCTGTGGCTAAGGGATTTAATACCGCCAAGGCAACGCGAGACAGCCTTAGTGAAAAAATTCGTTTTCCACTTCGGAGGTGATTTGAAAATGAATAATAAAAAACAAATATTCGGCAGAGGATTCACGATAGATGAACTACTCGCACACATGGACGGTGACAAAGAATGAAAATAAAAGAAATCACCGTACAAGTAAACCAAAAGGTTTCAACAGAAGCCTACGGCTCAAAAGGATTCGGCTTAACAGCAACCGCTGAATTAGCTGAAAACGATGACTTGCTCAAAGTCAAACAAGACTTGACAAATCGTCTAAGTCAAATGCTTGATTTTGAAATCAAGCGAATCAAAGTAGAAGGTGGTAAAAAATGAACCCACCTCCAATAACCGAAGTGTACGGAGAACCAATCTCCGTCTACACAAAAGAACAAGCCATCGAAGACGGCATACTCGTAAAAGTCGGTTACTTATCAAACCTCAAACTACCAGTCATCTTCACCACCAATCTTTTTAGTGACGTGAAAGATCACTACCACGAAATCATAACCAAAGGACTTGAACTACTAAACAAAAAAGACGAAGACGACGACGACAACTACAAACTACGAGTCATCGAAAAAAACCAAATATGGGTAATTGCTAACTCAGAAGGGGTGACATTTATGAAACCAGAGGACTACTAATTTAGTCCTCTTTTTTATTTTTATAAACTCTATAAATTACATAAAATATTAATGTGGGAATTACAAAAGAAATTCCAAGCGCCCATACGGGATCCATACAAAAAGTATCTTTGAGTACTGGAGCAAGTGCTAAACAAGTAAGAAGTATAGTGAAAACTACTAGCACTAATGTAAGTTTTTCTACTGCGATTGATGATTTGTTCATTTTTTCAAAAAATTTGTTAGATTTTTGCATTTCACTGTTCAAGGTGGTGAATGATTGGGTAAGTTGCTGAACGTTTGCAGTAAGTTCCTTGACAGATTGATTAATGTGATGCATTGAGATTGCGTCTAATCCCTTTAATAGTAATTTTTCAGTAAAATCATCCTTTTTAGCCATAATTTAATTCTCCAGCTTAGGTTTTTTAATTCCGTCTGTTTTTGGGCAAGTTCTACACATGGAAATCATTAAGTCTGGTGCTTCGGGGCAATCTGGATAAAGTCCTTTGCAATTAGGAAAGTCTTTAGAAAAAGAAATTAATTTTTCGTTTTCTGATTTAACTGTTGTCATTTGGGCTTTAACCCCGTCCATTGCATTTCCTTTTGCACTCATTATTCTCACCCAATTTTTTTTATTTCATTAAGTACTTCTTCAATATTTGTGGTTGTAACTAAGAAGAATGCTAAGTTTCCTTTTCCCATTGTTTCCCAATTCTTCGCTATTTGTTCTTTGTATATGGTGTCTTCATTTGTTTTTCGGTCTGCGCCCTTCCACTCTAGTGCAAGAGTAGTTCCTTTTTTTGTTAAAGCAACGAAATCAGGGTAAAATTTTCCTCTTTTCCAGCCCTGAATAAAGAAATCTTGTTTTTCTCTGTTCCTTACCCAAACTTTTATGTTTGGCAAAGATTCGGAATCAATTCTTGATACAAAGTTTAGCTCTTCTTTGTTTAACTTTTCCATTCCGTCATAGAAGTTTCTTTTGAACTCTTGGTTCTCTTTGTCAGACAGAATTATTTTTTGAGGATAATCTTCGAACTCAGATAGTGTGATCTTTTTGTTTTTTATCAAATCTTGGAATTGCTTTTTCGTGTATTCTTCTTCTCTTTGAATTATTTGTCTTTCAAGTTCGTCTTTTAGGACAAAGCGATTTACTGAAAGTTCGGATAAATGGTGATTTTTCAATTGGTGCTCTATTGCCTTTTTTATGAATTTTAGTTTGTCTTGTTTCTCTAGTTCGATGAACCTTAATTTTTTATCAAGCCATTGGGTTAGTTCTTCTTCTGAAAAGTTTTTATCACGGTAAATAAGGTTGAGTGTTGTTTGTCTTGCCCACCACCATTCTTCTTCTTTGTTAATATCTATTTTTACTATTCCGTCGCTATCAAAGTGTGGTTTAAACTCAAATTCTGCCTGTGTCTTTGAAAGTTCAAATCCCTCAAGCAAATCTCCAAATTCAAGTTTGTCTTCTTTTAATGCAAGGTAAGGCACTAGTATTTTGTCTTTAGTTATTTTTTCTGCTTCAAATTCATATTTTTGGTTTGGAGCACTTGCATTAATTAAGTCTTCTCTACTGAATCCATTATTTTCTAATCCTGAAACTATTTGCGTAGCAGCTTCATTAAAGTTTTTTGCTGACGCAAAAATATAAGAGTTGTTTAAAGCGGGTTGGTTTTTTTCTTTTGCATTTGGTAGCCTTACAATTCTGCCGATAATTTGTTCAACTGATATTTTCGACCCAATATTTGCAACAGAAATTAGTAGGTACGCAAATGAACAATCCCATCCTTCAGCCAAGGCATTTACCGTTAAGATGTATCTTATTTTACAATTTTTACTAAATAAATCAATTCCTGTAAGTTGATCCGTTGTAGAAGTTTTTATTGCAATTTCGTCTTCTAGAATTTTTGCCTCTTTTATTAAAACATCTCTTATTGCGCCCACTGTGACTTTTTTGTTTGATTCTTTTTCTTGCTCTGCTTGGAATAGGGCTATTGGCCGGATGTATTCGTTTTTTTCTTTTTTTGCAATTTCTTCAAGTTCTTTTCTTTTGTTTACTCCTCGAATTATTGCTTGTTGCCATTGAGAAACACTTTCTAAAATAATGGGTATTTTTACCATTTTTTCTTCTTTTAATTTTGAGGATGGAATATTTACAATAACACTACTTTCTTCTCGGGGTGTTGCAGTAAATTCTAGGATAAATGATGGGTGTAAGTCTTTTAAGAAATCAATTGATAATATTGTTTTTGCTCTGTGTCCTTCGTCAATAATGATTAAGGGTTTGTCTTTTCGTATAACGTTGGAAAGAGAATTTATGACAGTATTGTTTTCGTCCTTTTCCAAGTTGGTGTCTTCATGCGAATTTTCAAAGTGAGTTAAAAGTTCACCATTTTCTTTGTAGACTTTATATTTATCTCGCAGGTTTTTTTCTTTTCTGAAAGCATCCAGCATGGATATAATTATGCACAAATTGTTTTCCACATCTTGTTTTTTTATTCTAAGTGCTTCTTGTGTTGAAAAAACTTTTACCTTATTATCAAAAAACTCATCTAATACTTGTCTGTGGGGGTCATTTTTGTCCATTAGTTTTTTCAATGTTTGAGAACAGATTGCATCAGATGGAACAAACCACAGAACTATCCCTTTCCCAAACTTGGTATTCAAGTACGTGTCAGTTATCTCCCCAACTGCATGAGTTGCAACTAAGGTTTTTCCTCCACCCGTTGGGATTTTGATACACACACAAGGAGTTTCATTAAAGTGTTCCTTGTAAGGTTTTTCAGTTGCAGATATAAAAGCAATTTTTGGACCAAGCTTCTTTGCTTCTAAAATATAATTTTTTAATGCCTCAATAGCTTCTTTTTGATATTTCTTTAATTCCATCAATACACCCTCACTTCGTAAGGAATTTGCTTAAATTCCACATTCAACCGCTTCAAAGTGTCTTCTTCTATCAAACACTTATCCGCATAAATTATTTTTTTGTTCTCATTCTTTGGAATCCTTTTCACAAAATCTTTATTCAAAACGTTAACCCCTTTTTGAGTATAAAGTAAGTAATATTCTTTCTCGCCAAACTCGCCGATAAAGAATTTTTCCATTTTCTTTTTGTCCAAATTCGTTTTAGTTTCAGTAAAGTAAATATATTTAGCTAATTCCTCAAAAGAACAATCTTCATCAATCTGCCCACTTGCATCAAATAAAGGTTTGTCGAGTTCACAAAACTCAAATCCGCCCGCATAACCTTCTAATTTTATTACTCGTTTTATTCGTTCTGTTGTTAAGTCAATTACTTCTTTAAGAACCTTGCCGTCTGTTAACGAAATATAGGGGTCAAATTTTTCTTCCAATTGTATTAGAATAAATTTTCTTTCACCTTGATCTTCTTTATTTAATCTCAATACCGAATGCCCGGTTGTTCCCGATCCAGCAAATGAATCAAGTATGATGTCATTTTTTGAAGCTATTAAGTTTATTAAATAACAAATTAGTTCACTTGGTTTTGGGTAGTTAAATATTTTTACACCATCAAATATTCTCTTTAATTCTTCAGTCCCATGTCTTGAGCCAACTCCGATATCAATAATTGATCTTTGAGTTGCTATTCGCGGATTTCCCTCATCATCTTCAAGCTGATATTGTTTACTGTAAACCCGCCATCCGTTTTTAGTTTTTTTAAATTCAATTCTTTTTTCATTTTTCATTTTTTCGAGATATTTTTTACTCCAACGCCAAATATGCTTTTTACTTTCAGGATTACTGTCATTTGGCATTATTTTGCTCCCGTCTGGTGCAATAATTGGATAAACTAGTGATTCTGAAAATCTTAGAGATGACCGGTATAGTGCTTCGAGATGATATTTTCCGCGGGTTTTAATGAATTCATCTTCTTCTGTGTATTTCTCTGCTTCGGCTAAAGGCGTGTTTACAAACTTTATGTCTTGGGGATCAGCTTTTGAATAACAGAGGATATATTCGTGCTCAACAGCTACTGATGAGCTGTCATTGCCTCCTCCTGTTTTGCTTTTCCAGATAAATTGAGCTATAAAATTTGCATCAAATATTTCGTCCATGACAAGCTTTAGTCGTGAAACCTCATAATCATCTATTGAGACAAAAATTACTCCATCTTTAGATAACAGTTCTTTTAATAACTTTAATCGTGGATACATCATGCATAGCCATTTGTCGTGTCTGCATAGATCTTCTGCTTCCCCACCTACTACTTTTCCTAACCATTTTTTTATCTTAGGAGAATTAACTTTATCATTGTAAACCCATCCTTCGTTTCCTGTATTATATGGGGGATCAATATAAATGCATTTTACTTTTCCATAATAATATGGCATTAGGGCTTTTAGGGCTTCTAGATTGTCTCCGTGTATTATCATATTTTGGGAGTTTTCTCCAGTAGAAGCAGATTTTATTTTTTTGAGTAATCTAAATGGTACTTCTTTGTCATGGTTTACAACTTGTTCCTTTCCAATCCAATTGAGAGAAGGCATGCACAACACTTTACCATTTTAGGTATACTGATTAAGTATTGTGCCAATTAAAAGGTTTACCATTATGGGTAAACTGTTGCTTAATAGTTAATTAACCAGATTTGGTAAATGAATAAAGAGACCATAATTCTTGACGAGAGAATTTTCAAAAAAATTAAGGCAATGGGGAAAAAGAAACGTTTTGCAATACTTTGGCTAACCCAGAATAAAGAGTTAACAGTTACTGACCTAAGCAAAGCACTTGTTTTAGCTTATACAAAGTGCACTACTTATGTGTCAGAATTGCATAAACTTGGACTTGTTTCAAAAAGAAAAGAAGGTCGACAAGTATTTGTAAAAAGTAAAGTTTTGTTTAAGCAAAACGAAATAGTCTTAACTTAATCAAATCTACTGGTAACCCCACCAAAACACTCTTTTTCCTCAATTATGTCGTTTTAAAATACTTTTATTAAAGAAATAATTTATGGACGCATTCAATTCAAGAAATGATGATTTCAAAAAAATAGTAATAGACAAGTATATTTTGTTGAGGATATTAAACGGATTAAATGCATTTCAATTAGTTAAATAACAACCTCAATTGTTTTTCTGATTCTTTGTAGAGGTAGAACTGGAGTTTAGAACCATCCGAATAGTATTTTGTATAGGATTGTGATTAATTCTAGGATAATTAATCCTACGAGTAGGAGTGCTGATAGAGCGGCTATTTGTTGGGTTGTGTCTTTGTAGTTTTTTCTTGTGTAGTTGTATGAGAGCATGAATATTGTGATTACTAGGAACCAGCCCACGAAATTGAATAGTGGTGCTTGGAACCAGAAGTCATTTTCTTGCCACACCCAAAATTTGTAAAAGAATGCTATAGGTTCAATAATAATAAAATCTAAAATTGTTGATGCTATTGCGGTATCAATATCTACGTTAATGACTTTTTTTATGTGAAACTTTTTTGTAGTAATGTAAAGTCCGATGTATGTTGCTGTTGCCCAACCCAAGGAGATGGCGATTGGTACTCCGAAAAGGCTTAAGAAATATGTTTGTGGATAGTAGTAAATGTGATAGAGGTATATGGCGGTTAGTTCTACTATGTATCCCCATATAACTGCTGGGATAAAAAATAATAGTAGTTTTTCTTTGGGAAAGGTTTTTTTGAAATGCCAAATTGCTAGACAAAAGAGAATTATTGAGGAAAGTTCAAATAAGTAAGTATATTCGATCATATGTATTCCTCAAAAATTAGTCAGTTATCTTTTCAAGTGTTTTTATTAAAATGGTAGTTTTGAGGTTGCCGTATTTTGTTGTGAGGATTTTTTTTAGTGATTCGTTTTTTTCTTTTTCTTTGAGTTCTTTGAATAGTAAGTAATAGAAGATGAACGCTGTTTTTGCTTTTGTTTTTCCAATTTTTTCTGCTTCTTTTGTGTAGAATCCGTCTATTTTGTTTAGTTGGGTTATTCTTTCGAATGCTTTGTTTGATGCTTGTTCTAGGCCCCAGTTTTGTTCTCCGGCGAGTGTAAAAAATCTTGCGATTCCTATTGTTCCATAGGAGTCTAGTTTGTCTGCGTCAAATAATGTTATTGCTTCTATGGATTTTGGTTGGTTTTTTGATTCTGTTGAGTGGGATTTTATGCAATCAATTATTTCGCTTATTAGTTGTTTGTTGTAACCGGTTTTTGCAAGTATTTTTTCTGCTTGAGCTGTTGATTCCGAATGATTACTTTCTTTTTTGTTTTTTCTTCCTAAATCATGCAGCACTATCGCGGGAAAGATGATGTCTTTGTTTAATTGATTATTAACATTTAATTTATTACAATTGTCTAGGACTCTTAATATGTGCCCCCAGTTGTGTGAATTGAGCTTCATTTTATTGTATTCTTTTTCTGCAAGGGAAAGTAGTGTTTTGTATTTTGAATCGTTTGATTCGTTAGAAGTTTTTTTGTGCATTTTTTTCATACTCCAAATGTTCTGTTTCGGTCTTTGTAAACTTGGAGGGCGTCATCTAAATCTTTTTTTTCTAATGCTGGGAAAAGTGTTGGAATTGTATGGAATTCGGAGTATTTTGTGAGAAAGAATGGTCCGTCTGAAATTCTTATTTCGTTTGCTGTTCTAACAATGAAATCAATGGGGTTTGTTACTTGGCAATTTGGAAGAATGTTTTCTAACACAGGTTTTTTTTCTTGATCTAGTGTTTTTTGAATTGCTTGTTCTAAATCAATTTGACCAGAGTAACCTAAAAGAAGGTTGAATTTTTTCTTTTTGTAGTTTGCTGTTGTGGCTTCTATGTGGCTTACTGCTTCAAGATACTCTTTTGGCAATAAGTGTTTTTGTCCACAAATAACAACTTTAATTTTGTTGTCATGTACTAAGTCGTCTTCTGCTAGTGAATTTATTGCATTAGTTTGAGCTTTCAAAATTGGGGATAATTCTTTGTTTTTTCTTTTAATTACATTATTGTAAGATAAACCAAAAAATGTGAATTCATTAATGTCATTGTCAATTAAGCTCCATTTTAGTAAGTTGTATGCGGTTACTGCGGCTTTTTCGTAAGCTTGGTTAAGAGTAAGACCGTATTTTGTAGCGTATCTTCTGTCTCCGTCTGGTATTATCATTAAATGCATTATATCACCCTTACATTGTTGCTTCTAGTTGTTTGATTTCTTTTAATATTTGAGTAGTCCATTCTTTGCTTTCTGGGGAAAACTTTTGCACATAGTCAATTATTTGTTCTTCTGTTCCTATTACCCAAACACATTCTTGTACATCTTTTTGGGCTGTGCAACGTGTTTCTACTGCGTATCTTTTTTCTTTCATAAAATACTCTGTAGCGCCTGCAAATAATCCTCCTAACATAAAATCTACTGGTATGTCACTTATGGCAAAATTTTTCTTTATTTCGTCAGCAAAAGTTGATTTACCTGATAGTACCATAAATCCTTTTTCGTCATCTACTTTTAGTGTTCTAAATGTTCCAAATCCAAAAGTGTTTAGCACGTCACAACTTAATTGCACTACAGGAGTCAAAATTTTCTTTAAAGGTACTCCGTTTTTTTCGACAAAGTTTTTTCCTCTTTCTCTTCCAGCCAAAAACATTGCTGCGCAGTATTTCAAGTCAAAAACTTTCTTGCAAGTTATGAATTCTGTTGCTAGGTGGGGCATGAAGTAAAATCCGATTCGTTCTTTCCCGAACCATACTTGGCCATTGTCAAATCGCATATATTTTGTGGTTAGGTATTGTTCGAGTTGTTTAAACATTATTTCACTCCGTTAATTTGACTACTTCAAGTCCTTTGTCAGTTAAATTTAAGGTCATTTCATCCAAAGGGTGTTTTGTGTGTCTCATTTTGTGGATTACTATTGTTCTTGGTGAACCTGTTCCAAGATTACTTTTCTTTAATTCTAGTTTAGCATCACAAATGTATTTCAAAACTTCTTCGGGCAAGTACATTTCGCCTTCTCCAGATTCAGCTAAAAATAATACGGTAGTACTTTTTTTCTTTCTTAGTTCATTTGCTAAATAATAGAGCATTATTCTTATATCTCCTGCTGTTGGTCTAACAAAAGCAATATCATTGTTTCCTTTTATTTTTAGTTGAGTTCTTGCTGAATAAAGTGCTAATGTTGTGGCAGTATCAAAGATTAGTCTATCAGGAGTATCAATTCCTTTTAGTATTTTTTTTGCTAATCCTTCTGCGCCTTCAGATGAATTAGTATAGGTTTTCATGTTCTCTATAACATCATTAATATCAATGTTTTTGAAATCAACTTTTGAAAACTCTTTCTCAACACCATTATTCTTTGCTGATTGTTCAAAACTTTCTTTAGGTTCTTCTAAAGAAATATATGTTACCTTTTCTTTATTTCTAATTCCCTCAACCGCAAAATGGAGTGCAAATGTAGACTTAAAAGTTCCTTCACTCCCTGCAACCTCAACAAGTGAGCCTTTCTCAAAGCCCTTTTCAATTAACTCATCTAATCCTTTAATCCCTGTTGAAATCCTTTCGACCACTAAAAATCACCTGCTAAATAGTACGCTTACCTTATTTAAAAAGACAAACGTAAGCAAAAAATACGTGTAAAAACGATTAATAATGAATTAGGAAAATTAATCAGGGCTACTTCCTAGAGTCCCGATTATTAACATATTTTAAAAGTTCTTGATTTTTTCCGGATTGGAAGTGTTGTCTTACTGGTTCAAGAGATTTGTTCAAGTAAGATGATAAACTGTTTTTTACATCAAGAGGATGTAATTTTCCTTGTTTGAATGCTTCCTCTAGTTCAGCGTAACTAAAGAGTTCTAAATTGCCTCCAAATTTTTGTGGTCGTTCAATTAGCATTGAAGGGTACTTATCGAAAATAAAGTATTTGCAGTATTCAATTACTGGATTGTCTTCAACTATTCTTTCAGGACAATAAGCCCCTCTTATTTTTCTGGTTACGTCTTCAACTGTGTCTGTCATGAATATTGCTGAGTCTGGAATTGATTTACTCATTTTTAATTCAATGGAGCGATCTATTCCTGTTTTGTCTGAATTTATTTGTGTTAACCCTCTTAGCATATGGTGATGTATTGCAACTGGTTTGTAAAAACCTAGTTTTGGACCAACTTCTCTAGCTAACATATTTACTTTTCGTTGATCCATTCCTAATTGGGCAATGTCTACGCCCATGTGAAAAATGTCTGCGGCTTGCATACAAGGATAAAATATTTGTCCTGCTGAAAGGTTTTCTGATTCTTGACGACCCATTATTTGCGCACATCTAACAATTCTTTTTACGCTAGAGTCTACTCCTATTTTGAGTACTTTTTCCCAATATTCTTTTTGCGATACAAGGTCGCTTCCCCAAACGAATTCTACTTTATCAACATCCAATCCACAAGCACGCCATACTTCAATCATGTATTCGCCTGCTTTGTGAATTTTTTCCATGTCTCCGCCAAGTTTGTTATTAGTAAACGCATGCCAATCTGCAACGAGAACCTTGAATTTACATCCAACTTTTAGCATTTTGTTAATGTTATTTGCACGCATTAATCCTTGTGCAATATGAATTTTTCCGCTAGGTTCAAAACCATCATAAGCAACAGGCGAGGTTTTTGTTTCAAATAGTTTGGCTAACTCTTCTTCAGTCAAAATCTCTTCAGCAAAAGACTTCAAAACTTCAAGCTTTGTAGTAAAATCCATAATTAAATTAACACTAGAAAGAATAAAAAGTCATACTGGGCTTATTATTAAGCAACTATGTTAATTTAGATAGCTGAAGTTTGATTGAGTATGAATGGTAACCCTGCATTATTTGAAGCTCACGTTTATGGAGTAATTGTAAATACTGGGGGCAAAGTACTTTTTATTAAAAGCGTTGGCGGATTGAAGAAGTATATGTTTCCCGGAGGAACTATTGAAGTCGGAGAAGATTTAGTAGATTGTCTCAAAAGAGAAATCAAAGAAGAGACTAATTTGAAAGTAGAAATCGTTGCACCAGTACATGTTGAAACACTTACTTTCAAGAACCCCCCACAATTAGCCATTTATTACACTTGTAAAAATCCAAAAGGAGAATTCAAAATAAGTTCTGAACATAAGGAATATGTTTGGGAAATTCCAAGTAACTTTGATGTTAACTTAATTGCACACCCAAGTTTATTAGAAATAGCAAAAAACAATTCAAAAAAATAAAAAAGAATTCATAAATATGCGCAAAGGTATTCAACTACTGATTATTTGTTTAACAAAATAGATAAATTAAATCAAACTTTTTGTATTAGTATTGTCCCATCCTTAAGCAAAGTCCATTTTAGTAAATCTTTATCTTTTATTTTCAAGTAATTAAATATTTTTGCAGGAACTGTTGTTCGGTGTCTATAATTTCTAACCGTTACCCCTGCTTCTGCCATACACACGATATCATTAAAATTAATTTTCATTAAATTCACCCCATAGTTCTGGAAAAGTATTTCTTGAAATATAACCTTGTGTCAATATTGCGACAATAGTTGGGCAATATCCCCCGCATATACCAATATCCCACCAATACATTAAAAAAGCATTTCCCGCCCACTTATTTTAGAAGGGATTCTGTTGCTACTCGAAATTTTTATTTTTTTAATTGTTGCAGCCCTAATTTTCGAACTTTTGGATTCCTCGCTAGGGATGGGTTATGGAACTTTACTTTCTCCATTACTACTATTTCTAGGGTTTCCAGTTCTTGTAGTAGTTCCTTCTATTCTTATAACTCAAGCATTTGGAGGGTTAACTGCAACTTATTTCCACCATAAACACGGCAATGCGGACTTTAGAATTTCTAAAAACAAAGAAAATGAATTGAAAAAACAAAAAGGATTCAATTTAGCAAATTTTTTCAAGCATGAATTAAGTGTTGATCTCAAAACAGTTTGCATAGTTTCACTATTAGGAGTTTTCGCAGTAATTTTTTCAACAATTGTAGCAATAAAGATCCCAAAAGAAATACTTACCCTTTACATAAGTTTACTTGTTATCACAATGGGAATTATTATCCTGGCAAATAAGCATCTTAAATATTCAGGCAAAAAAATGGTTTTGGTCGGAGCAGTTTCAGCATTTAATAAAGGCCTTTCCGGTGGGGGATATGGCCCAGTTGTTACTGGCGGACAAATGGTTTTAGGCAAAGAAGAAAAGAGTGCAGTTGCTTGCACTACTGCTGCCGAACCATTAATCTGTATTGTTGGATTCATTTCCTATTTTTTGCTAAATGGGCTAGCAAGTTGGAATCTTGTATTTTCCTTAGGAATAGGCGCAATAATTGGAGGAATACTTGGCCCAATTGTTACTAAAAAGATGGATCGAAAATATTTCACCATAATAGTGAGCGTACTAATGTTAGTATTTGGAATATTAAGTCTACTTGCTTTATTCGGGGCGATAAGTCTAAAAATTTCTTTATAATTTCTTTAGAGTAAAATTGGTTATTGAAAGAAGTTAAATTTAGTTCAAACTCTCCTTTTTTAATTTATTTACCTCTAAGTTAAATACAAATTACCGTTTGTGTGAGCAACTAATGGATAGACTTGAAGAACTAGAGAATAACTCTATTTTTATTCTACGCGAGGCTTATGCTAATTTTCCAAGTCTTTGTATGCTTTGGAGTATTGGAAAGGATTCTACTGTTTTGCTTTGGCTTGCAAAAAAAGCTTTCTTTGGGCACGTTCCATTCCCATTAGTTCATATTGATACTAAATACAAAATTCCTGAAATGATTGAGTATAGAGATAAATTGACTAAAGAATGGAAATTAACAATGATTTATGGAACTAATGAAAAAGCAATTAGTGAAAAAAATACTTTTCCTGACGGAAAACTTGACAGAGTTAGTTGTTGTAAAACACTAAAAACTGAAGCATTAAGAAACACTCTTTCTGGTGAAGGAAAAAGATACAACTTTGACCACGCACAACAAAAATATGTTGTTGAAAAAAATAGTGAACCATACACAGGAGTAATTGTTGGAGTGCGAGCTGATGAAGAGGGAAGCAGATCAAAAGAAAGATATTTTTCCCCAAGAGATAAGAATAATGATTGGAATATTGCTGGCCAACCTCCTGAGTTTTGGAACCAATTTAAAACGGATTTTCCTAAAGGAGCACACGTTCGAATACATCCATTACTTGATTGGACAGAAACGGATGTTTGGAGATATATTGAGAAAGAAAAAATTCCAACTGTGAGTCTTTATTATGATCAAGGAAATGGAAAGAGATATCGTTCACTTGGCTGCTATCCATGCACTACTCCAATTGAATCAACTTCAAAAACTCCTGCTGAAATTATTAAAGAACTTGAATCTGGAAAATTAAAAAATATTGCTGAAAGATCTGGAAGAGCACAAGACAAAGAAGATGGTGGCGGGCTTGAAACACTACGAAAAGAAGGATACATGTAAGGTTTGATTTTGATGGAACAAATGAATATTGTAATTGTTGGTCATGTTGATCATGGAAAGAGTACTCTTATTGGAAGATTACTTTTTGACACACACTCTTTACCTGATGGAAAAATTGAACAAATTAAAGAAAAATGCAAAAAGGAATCAAAAGTATTTGAATATGCATTTTTGATTGATGCATTAAAAGATGAACAATCCCAAGGAATTACAATTGACACTGCAAGAGTTTTCTTTAACACTAAAAAAAGAAACTACATTATTATTGACACTCCTGGACACTCTGACTTTTTGAAAAACATGGTTTCTGGAGCTTCAAGAGCGGAAGGCGCAATCCTTGTCATTGATGCAAAAGAAGGGGTTGCTGAAAACTCAAAAAGACACGGATATTTGCTTTCTTTACTTGGAGTAAAACAATTAATTGTTTGCATTAACAAAATGGATTTAGTGAATTATAGTGAAGAAGTATTTAATAAAATAAAAAAAGAATATACTGAATACTTAGAAAAAATTGGAGTTAAACCATTAATGGTTGTTCCTATTTCTGCTGTTGAAGGAGATAATATTGCAGCAAAACAAAAATTAGCTTGGTATAAGGGATTAACTTTGTTTGAATCAATTGATTCATTTAGTAAAGAAAAAGAAATAAAGGATTTGCCATATAGAATGCCGGTTCAAGATGTTTACAAGTTTACTGGTTCTGGGGATGAAAGAAGAATTGTTGCTGGAAGAATTCAAACAGGATCTGCAAAACTTGGTGATGAAGTAATCTTTTTCCCTTCAGAGAAGAAAGCAAAAATTAAAACAATTGAAAGGGGGCCTTTAACTTCAGGTTACTCTGTTGGAGTAACACTAGACACTCAACTCTTCGTTAAAAGAGGAGACTTAATGTGCCTTGCTAATGAATCGCGTCCAAAAGTTGGAGCAGTTCTTAATGCTAACATATTTTGGTTAGGGAAAAATCCTTTACTTGAAGGAAAAGAATACTCCCTAAAAGTCGGAACTCAAAAAGTTAAAGCCAAAGTAATTGAAATATTTAGAGTAGTTAATTCTTCAACTATTGAACCATTAAAGAAGGATCATGTGGATTCAAATGAAGTTGCTGAAATTAAACTTGAGTGTTATACACAAATTGCTTATGAGTATTATGCGACAAATCAAACGCTTGGAAGATTTGTTCTAATTGATGAATATGATATTGTGGGGGGAGGAATTATTACACACCCATTACAACCAACTCTTTCAAAGGACAGGAAAGCAATTGCAAAAGAAAGAAACATTTTTTGGCATCACCACAATCTAACCAAAACTGATAGAGAAGGATTACTAAACCAAAAAGCAAAAGTAATTTGGTTAACTGGACTTAGCGGAAGTGGAAAATCAACTATTGCAAATATACTTCAAAACAAATTTTTTACGGATAAGAAACTAACTTACATTCTTGACGCTGATAATATAAGACACGGATTAAACTCAGACCTAGGTTTTACTGAGAATGATAGGAAAGAGAATATTAGAAGAATTGGAGAAGTATCAAATTTGATTATTGATTGTGGGGTAATACTAATTGCTTGTTTTATCTCTCCTTACGAAGAAGACCGACAGAGAATCAAAGCGCTTGTGGGAGAAAAAAACTTCCTTGAAGTATACCTGAGGTGCCCTCTTGAAGTATGTGAGAGTAGAGATCCAAAAGGATTGTACAAAAAAGCAAGAGCAGGAGAAATAAAAGATTTCACTGGAATCAGTGCCCCTTATGAAGAACCAATAAATCCAGATTTAATAATTGATAGTGAAAAAACGACTGCTGGAGAAGCAGCTGAATTAATTCTTGAAAAAATAAACGAAATTATGAAATCATTTGAATCATAAAAAATATCTTTTATGTATTAGACTAATTATTCAAACCCAGAGAAGTAAATATATTATAAAAACCAATTGTTTGGTTGATTCTTTTTCTACCAAAGGTATATTAAGACTAAAAACCAGTTATGTTATAAGTTTAGAAAAGAAATTAAAAAATATATTTTGATTGGAGTCGTTAGAATGAAAATTCCTCATGAACCAAATATCATTTTTATTACCTTAGACTCATGTAGATGGGATACATTTCAGAAAGCAAAAACTCCTTTCCTCGATAGTATTGGCAAAGCCAAAAAAGCTATCACTTATGGCACATTTACTAATCCTGCGCACGCTGCTTTTTTTGGAGGATTTCTTCCAAACGTTTTTGAAGAGAAAGAAGAATTTTATTCTTTTCCCCTTGGGCAAATTTGGAAACTCAATGTGTCAACAAAAAAAAAGCAGAATGCTAAAATTAATATGACGGGTAACACTATACTAGATGCTTATGAAAAGAAAAACTATTTTGTTCTTGGCGTGGGGGGCGTAAAAGCCTTTCATAAATCGGGTGTTTTGCGCAAATTCTTTAAACACTTTATCTATTTTGGTGTCAACAAAAAGGCAGATGCTTTTGATGAACGAAAAAACAATCAATTTGCTCTAAACCACAATAAAATTATTACCAATAGACTAAAACACCACAATAAATTCTTTTTATTTTTAAATTGTATGGAAACCCATTATCCTTACGACTTTGGGGATGGCTTACCAAAAGAGATTTTAGACTACAAAAAAGAACTAGAATCTATAGTAAATTTAAGAGAAAATAATGTCACTATTCCAGAAAAAATATTCACACAACTTAAAAGAATGCAAATTTCTTCGCTGGAAGCTGCGGATACACGAATAGAACGATTATTTTCAGCCTTGCCAAAGCATAGAGATTTGTTAGTCATTATTTGTGGAGACCATGGAGAAAACATAGGCGAGACTTACCAGGGTAAAAAACGATTAGGGCATTTAATACCAACAAACCAAATTTTTGAAGTACCATTAATAATAGGAGTAATCAAAAAATCTAAAAACTCTTTAAGCAAATTAAAAAAACAACTTTAACAAGTCTAGAAACCCCATCTCAAAACTTTTCATCAATTAAAGTAGTCCAATACTTTTTATTAAAATTATTAACTAATTCAATCAATTTCAATCACTAACCCTTTTCCAAACTCAATTTTTTCAATATTGTGCATTGATTTTAGTTCTTTTTCTAAACATTTTAGTGATTCTGGAATAATTGCCTTTGAGACAACATCTTTCAAGGATTTTCCATTGTCTTTTTTTGCTTTCCATACTGCTGAATTGAATTCTATCAAATCATTTCCATTTATTGTTGAATCAATTTCAACTCCTTCTGGAAATACTTGCTTGTGAACATTTTCATTGAACAGTTCTTTGTATACGAAGTAATTCATTGCGGGGTTTATTGGGGCTAACACTTCTAGCATAATTTTCAAAACATCTCTTAATGTTTTTACTGCTCCGTTTCTTTCTGTTTCTAAAAATTTAACATTCTCATCGTTGTTATAGGCCCTTCTTTTAACTATTTCTAAATAGTTGGAAGCAAACTCATTCTGAATAAAGTTCATTGCTTTAACAACAGGATTATGGAAATCATAAATCATAAATTTTTCTTTTGTTTCTCTAGCAACTTTACTTGCTTCAGATAAAATCCATTTATCTACTTCCATTAATTCAACATTGTTTGCTTGTTCTTCAGTTAGTTCAAACATTGAGATGAATTTACTTACATTCCATAATTTAATTAATGGTTTTCCTGCACTTTCAATCCTTTCAAATGAACATCGAAAATCAGTTCTGTCCAAATTACCTTCAACAGCACACCATAACCTGTATGGTTCCGCTCCAAATTTCTCAAGTACCTTGTGTGGATCAATTCCATTTCCTTTACTTTTTGACATTTTATATCCTTTATCATCAACAATGTGATAATTAATCCATACATCACGGAATATTGTTTTTCCTGTTAACAAAAAGTCTTTCAGAACTGTATAATATAACCAAGTTCTTACAATTTCTTTTCCTTGTGGTCTTAGTGAGCATTGATCGTGTAATTTAAAAAATTCAGGGTGTCTTTCATATCCTAAAATATACAATGGGCTAATGCTTGAATCAAACCAAGTGTCAAATACTCTTTCTTCTCCTTTAATATTTTCACTAGAACACTTTGGACATTTTCCTGCGTATTTTTCTTTCCATGGTTGAACATATTTTCCTTTTTCTGCTAGAATATATTCTCCGCAATCATTACATTTCCACAATGGAACTTCTGTTGCATAAAACCTTCGCCTACTTATGGGCCAGTCAATTGAAACTGAATCAATCCAATCCAACAATATTTGTCTTGATTTTGGTGAATAAATATTCATTTCTTGAGCCATCCGTCTCATATCATCTTTGAACTCTAACTGTTTCAGATAAAATTCTGGCATTTCAATAAATTCTACTGCTGCTCCACTTCTCTCACTTACTGGAGTTCTGTGTGTTCCAGTTGGAATTATTTCTTTTAATTCTCCATTTTTCTCCATAACTTCAATAACTTTCTTTCTCCCTTCAGTTATAGTTAGTCCTGCTAAATCTCCTGCATTCTCATTCAGTGTTCCATCTTTATTTATCGCTACCTTTCCATTTAATCCTTGCGCCATAAAGAACCTAATATCTGTTAGGTCTCCGTAAGAGCACATCATCATTATTCCTGTTCCTTTATCCATTTCTGCAGCAGGGTGTGCTTTGCAAGGAACTTCTTTATGGAAGTAAGGAGTAATTAGTGTCTTTCCTTCTAAATGTTTGTACCTATTATCATCAGGATGATAAATAACCATTCCACAGGTACAAACTAGTTCTGGTCTTGTAGTTCCAATTATTACTTCTTTGTCTGAGTTTTTTTCTTTAAACACTATGTTGTGAAAATTCCCTGGCCTGTTTTCATAAATTATTTCTGAATCAGCTACAGTTGTTTGTAATTTTGGGTCCCAGTTTACAACTTTTGCATCCTCGTAAATTAATCCTTTTTTCCATAGATCAATAAATGTTGCTTGTGTTACAGTTCTATATTCCTTAGAGTCAGTTTGGTATATTTTTCCTAATTCATTTCCTCCTTCCCATGAGTTGAAACTTATCCCGCATTTAAAAAATGAATCCACACTTTCTGTAGTGGTTTCATCCAACAATTTTCTACAATAATCTATTGCTTTTTCTCTTGTTATTTTTGTAAAATCAACTTTGTATTTCTTCTCAGCAGAAATTTCAATTGGCAATCCGTTCTGATCTAATCCAAGTGGAAATAACACTTCTTGCCCCATCATTCTTCTAAATCTTGCAATAAAATCCATTATGGTATATGTTGATGTATGCCCGATATGTACGGGGCTGTTTATGTATGGGGGAGGAGTATCAATTGAGTAGACGATTTTTTCAGTTTCCTCGTTAAATTCATATTCTTTGTCTTTTTTCCATTTTTCAAAAATAGATAATTCCATTTCTTTTGTGAACCTTTTTTCGTTTATCAAAACAACCACCAACTAATCTACTATTGATCTACACCTTGCCGAAACACATACTAAATACGGAGAAAGAACATATTTAAATGCTTTTAAATCCATTAAAGACCAACCAGCCAAGCTGATTTTACTAGCATCAATGGAATGACTTCAAGCAAAAATCCCCATGCGCATAGTCTACAGCAATACTCTAAATCATTTCTTTGTTATTTCTTTTCTTGCTGTTTTGTAGTCTTTGAGGTCGTTTTTTCTTCTTATGTCGGTTATTCTAGTTCCGTCTGCATTAAGTCCTTTCATTACAAGGTTTGCTAAATAATTTCTTGTTTTAATATCTAAATAATTTCCGATTTCATCTCTAATAATTTCTCTTCCAGTGTGATAAGCTGGGTTATCGCTATGAGGGCAGCCACTTCTAACGTCATTTATTCCTTCTGCTAAACGATACTCATCTATATCTTGTTTGTATATTCCCGCAGCAACTAATGGTCTTACTATCTTTATTCCCTTTTTTGTTTCTTGTATTGGCTCATCTGTTGAATATTGTTTTTGTTCAACAAGTAATTCAAGTTCTTTGTAAATTTGTGGCAGCGAATTATTTTCTTTTAGTTTTCTTATGAATTTCCTAAACTCTGGTCTGGAATAAGTTGCGCCTTGCGCGTAATGTAACCTATAAAATCTTTCTTTTAACAATGATTCTATACTGTCATCCATGTGGTGTCCAAATATAATAGTTGAAGAATCTTTGTTTTGTGAAGGTCTTGCCACTTCAAAAATAGTTGTATTTTCGGCAATAAAATCCAAAGCAATTCTTTTTGAATTATAACACCTAGTACATCTGCTAGCTGTTAAATCTTCATCCAAATTAATATTTTTAATTTCTTTAATATTTGACTTTAATTCATTTAGAGTTGTATCATCAAGATGCTTCTGAAACTCTTTATTAGTCACATTTATTATTACAGGGCTATACCCAAGTTTTTTAGCAGCTATTTTTGCCTTGCTCGAATCAAAATCTTCATAACCCATATCGATTACAACAGGCAAAATTTGCTCTTTATAACCAAGCCCTGTCAACATATCCAAAAGCGCCCTAGAGTCACCACCATCCGAAAGAGCAAAAATAACAGGCCCTTCCTTTGGAATCAACTTATACCTCTTTATTGCCTGCTCAATCCTACCAAGCAGTTGCTTCTTATCCATACACAAATTCCCTCTAGTTAGTATTTAATACTTTCTATAAAAATCGACAATCGTCCAAGTCAGTGCTACTAATTGTGTTAATTTTAATAGTAAGTCTACTTGATTAATCATTTTATGTGCTCAAACCCGTCTATTTATCTGGGTGGGTTCGTTGTGGTAATTCCGTTTCTTTTTAAGAGTGCAGTTGTTATCCCATTTCCGTTGGTTAGTTTTTTGTTGAATGTTCCATCGTATATTTGTTCGCTGCTGCAGGAGGGGCTTTTTTGTACTCCAATAAATTCTTTGATTCCAAGGGTTTGTGCGATTTTTAGGACTTCATGCGCGCCTTTAACAAATTGGGTGGTTACGTCGACTCCTTTTTTGTTTAATACTTTACATTGACCGTCTAGGACCCTTTCTCCGGACATTCCTTGTATTTCTGATGGTTCTCTTGGAGTTGGCAGTCCACCGAGTTGTTCAGGACAAACAGGTATTATGAGCCCCTTTTTGTATTCTTCTAATAAACGAGTAGACGCTATTTCGAGATTGTTTTTTGCATCGTAACGGCATTCAATACCTAAAAGGCAAGCACTGCATAATTTCATAACCAATTAATGACAACTAAATTTTTATAAATCCGTATAAAACATTTTTTTAGGGGGAAAAACTGGGGCTTGTAATGGTAAAACCTGAAATGTTTGCTTATGCAAATCAAATTCGCAAATATCTTAACGCACTTGAGTTTGAAGTGTTGTTAGTAAAAAATATAACCTTCGATAAAAGAACACTTCAATTATTTTATGGAAAAGAGTTTGGATCATATCCTGAATTTCCAATTCAAGCAGTTACAACGGAGTAAATAATATGCAACAAAAAACAAGAAGGAAACTAATAACAAGACAACACAAATTACGACCTTCATACGAAAGTATTTATTTAACTTAGAATAGTTATTAATAATCATGAACAAAAAAATAAATTTAACTATACGAAAATATAGTGGAGCTGATGCTCGAGAAACGGGGCTTTTAGTGAGCGAGACTTTTAAGCTTTACAATGCTGCTGAAGGAACCCCATTAGCAGTGCAGAAGTACATCGCCAAATATTCTAAAAATCGCCCGCTTAATGAACTTATTGGAGAATTTAATTCTCCAATTTTTTTTCTTGCTATTCATAATAAAATAATAGTCGGAATGATACGGGGTAAAAAAAACAAGATATCTAATCTGTTTGTATTAGGAAAATATCATAAACTGGGCATAGGTAGCACATTAGTACATAGGTTTGAAAAAGATGCAAAAAAACAAAAAAGTGAGTATATCCATATACGTGCGTCACTATATGCCGTGCCATTTTATCAAAAAAGTGGATACAAAAAAACAACCGGCGTAAGAAACTTTCGTGGGTTAAAAATACAACCAATGAAAAAGTTTTTCTAATAATAATTTTGACTATTCTTATGATGAGATGAAAATAGTTGTTTGATTATTTTTATCTTAAACTTTGTTAACTCTTTTTGCATTGCAGGAATGCATTCTAAGAACAAAGGTTTTTCGTAAATTTGATTGAATGGTACAAAAAATCCTTCTGAAATTTCATCCTTGTTGATTTTAATTTGTGCATCAGTAATTAGAATAAAGACGTCAATAAACTCCTTTAATTGCGAAGTAAAACATATTACTGTACCTAAGAAAACCGGTTTTTTATTTATGCCAAGTTCTTCTTTGAGTTCTCGTATTGCAGCACGTCTTGAAGTTTCGTTTAAATCCACATGCCCTGAAGCTGAAGGGGCAATTAAATTTGGAAAAACATCTTTGGTTGATGCACGTCTTTGCAAAAACAACTCGCCATTCGTATTGAACACAAAAATATGGGAGGCTCTTGAAACTAAACTTAGTTTGCGCAAAGATTTCCGCGTGGCATATCCAACTAATTTTCCTTTCGCTGAGTAATAGGGATGAATTCCAACTTCACTTTTTTTAAAATTTTCTAAATCAATTGGATCAAAAATCAAAACGTGCTTCTTTGACCCTTTTTTTGGTTTTTGTTTCAACCAAATAAAAACAGGAGTCAAACTTGAAATAGCAACCATACTCAACACTTATTCCTTTCATTAAATAAAGTTATTTACTTAACGGTTTCTAATTATTGTATGGTTTTGCCTGATTTACACGTCCACACGGTGTATAGTGATGGTTTAGATTCACCGCAAGAACTACTAATTGATGCCCTAGACAAGAAGATTCCCTTTGTTGGAATAACTGACCATTATGATGAAATCGTTGAATACATGGACTTTTCAAAATACTTACAAGTATTAAATCAGTTAAAATCAGGTTTTCCACAGTTGCTAATTGGTATTGAGTCAGATGTCAAAGATTTTGAAAAATTAATTTCAAATAAATCAGATTTGAATTTGTTGGATTATGTTATAGTTCATGATTTGGAAAGTCTTGATGAAATAAATTTTATTGGAAAGAAAAGTAAAGATTGCAAAGTGCCAATTGTGTTGGGTCACTTGCCGGTAAAAGCCCTTGCTGAACCAAAAGTATTAGCAGAAGTATTGATGAGGAATAATTTAATTCCTGAACTTAATGCACTTCATTTCCATTACTTAAATGAAAAAGACAAAGAAATCGAGTTTGAGTTCTTTTTAGAATTTATAAAACATGGACGAGAAATTTCTTTTGGAACGGATACTATGGAAACGACTCATTTAGGCACATATTCTGCTGATATTATTGAGTTTGCTAAAAAAGCAAAGATATTTTGTCCAAAACAAAAAAAGACAGACTTAATGAGCGATATTTTTCCGGAAGCTGTTGATAAGCCCTATTTAGAAGCTAAGAATAAGCTCAAACAAAGAAACTTAACTTTGTTTAAAGAATTTAATAATCTACAAACAATTTCAGACAAGTTAATTACTGCTTCTTCTCTTCCTGGAGAAAAAAGAGCAGCTATTCAAATAATGGAATCAGTCTACAAAGTAAACACAAAATATAGGCGTGAAATTTTAGATAATCTTACTAAGTCAAGCAATGACAAGGTAAAACATGTAAGAACTTGGACTATCAATGCACTTGCAAGC
>Ga0247841_10004682_pt1 | contig 23113 bp, 19 predicted proteins | sample LaCruzMarch2015__2_FD_192410 | JGI IMG/M metagenome (GOLD analysis project Ga0247841, IMG submission 192410) | Freshwater microbial communities from meromictic Lake La Cruz, Castile-La Mancha, Spain - LaCruzMarch2015_18m | ecosystem: Environmental > Aquatic > Freshwater > Lake | place: Spain... | reverse complement strand
ATTTTAGTATCGTATATCTGCGACGGACTGCAAGAGCGATAGTAAATACGCCTATCTACTGGCAAATATTCTCTCGGGTAACAACAAATACATCATGGGGCTTTGTATGAAGGAAGTCCTTTCAAATTACATTCTACTTATTGTATTTTGAACAAGTTCATTAACAGTACTATTATTAAATATATAAAAACATGGAAGCGAAAACAGTTATTGCCGCTATCCTCAAATCCAAGAAGATTGAGGATCTGTTGGATATCTCCAACATGAAAAGCGAGTTCGATACACTTATCAAACTCGTTCACCCTGATCGCTGTACCTTGCCTCAAGCGCATGAAGCTAGTAGCAAACTCATTATCTTGCGTGATATATTTGAAAAGGGAAAGGCGTATACTGACGATATTGGTCAGTATCACACTAATGGGTATTTTGCAGATTTTGGTGGTGACACAGATTTTTTAACAAGATCTTTGTCAAACTACAAACGTCTCAAATGCCTAAAAGACACCACCTCGCTGCATTTCCATCGGTATCTTCCTGAAACTATGGAAATGAGAGGGGATGTTATACATCTTACATTTGCTCAGAGAGCAGTGCCATTGTATTCGTTACAACTTCCTCAGGAACACGTAAATTGGATACTTTCGCGCATGCTTGAATGCATCGCTTGGTTCTCTCAGATTGGATATGTTCATGCAGGTATTACACCTGAAAACATATTCGTCGTACCTGAAACACATGGCATTATCTTTACCTCGTTGTATCACATGACGGAGATAGATCGTCCGCTGACGACCATTTCTGCCAAGTATAAACACTGGTATCCTGCATGCACTTTTGATGACAAGAGAGCAGTGCCACTCATAGATATCGAGTTGGCAAAAAAAATTGCTATCTCGCTCTTGGGTGATCCTTCTGGCAGCGGTGTGCGGCTCAAAAAGACACACAACAAAGAGTTTATTGATTTTGTCATCCGCCAACATGAGGATGCGTATGGCACATTCAAACAGTATCGTGCCTTATTGGACAAGCTGTTTGAAAAGAAATTTTATCCTCTGGATATATAAAAAAAATAATTACAAACACATTAAATCTTACAACTATGGGTTACGGAACTTGGTCTAGTGACGCCTTTGATCATCTCAAAGACACACGCAAAACAAAAACTAGGGACGAAATTTTTACGTCCAAGGAAACAAGTAAAAATATGACCCCAAAGGGTCTTGTATTCAGAGAATCCCGCGATTCTGTCGAACATCCTAACAGCGTACCTATCATGGTATTTCTTGATGTAACCGGCAGCATGGGAGAAATTCCTGAGATACTTGTTAAACAAAAATTGGGAGCGCTTATGGAAACCGTTCTTCATCATGGAGTGGCTGATCCTCAGGTTCTTTTCGGAGCTATTGGAGATCAGTATTCTGATCACTCACCTTTACAAATAGGTCAGTTTGAATCAGCTACCAAGGAATTGGATCACTGGCTCACTGACATAGAATTGGAAGGTAATGGTGGTCCTTGGGGACGGGAATCGTATCTACTTGCCTGGTTGGCTGCTGCACGGCATACTTCGATCGATGCCTTTGAAAAACGAAATATGAAGGGATTTCTCTTCACAATCGGAGATGAAAGGACGCATTTGGAATTCAATGCCCCGGAAGCCAAAAAGATCATGGGATATGGTCAGGCTGAAAATATGTCAGCTGATCAGTTGTTGAAAGAAGCTCAGAGGATGTACAATGTCTTCCATATCCATGTAAAACATGGTGGAGGCAGTGAAGAATCTGCAGTAGCTGAAGAATGGAAAGACATGCTCAAACAAAATCTTATCATTCTTGATGATTACAATCTGGTTGCTGAAACAATCGCAACTACTGTCGCTGTAGTATCTGGTGCCGACAAAAAAAAGGTGCTTGATTCCTTTGACAAATCTATTGCAAGTACGGTATCCACAGCTCTGGCACATGTACATTCAGGTACAGGTCTCAGCAAAACGGATTCCGGTGTTATAAAATTGTAAATACACCCTAAAAAACCTTTGCCCTATGAAGACATCATTCGTTGTTATTGGATTGGGCTTCGGTGATGAGGGCAAAGGTTTGACTACTGATTATCTTTGCTTGCAGCATCCCGATGCTCTCGTTGTTCGTTTTTCTGGTGGACATAATGCTGGCCATACGGTCGCATTACCCGACGGACAACGACATGTATTCTCCAGTTTTGGTAGTGGAACCCTTCGAGAAAATCCTAGCTACTGGAGTTCATATTGCACCCTTTATCCTTCAGCGCTTCTTGTTGAATACGCTGCATTACACAAGTTAGGAAAAGTTCCTCGCCTCTTTGTAGATGCGCGTACTATGATTACGACACCGTATGACCTGGCATATAACCAGGCGGTGGAAATCATCAACAAACACGGAAGCTGTGGTGTGGGTGTTGGTCCTACTATTGAAAGAAATGAACTTTTGGTACCGTACAAATTCTATGCTCAGGATATGATATATCCTGCAGTTGCGAAACATCGGCTAGAAGTTATTCATCACTACTACCAGGAGAAAGCAAAAAAAGACGGCCGCGAAGGTCTCTTGGATATGTACGTCTCTCTTGCTACTCCTACTTCTGTAGATCTCTTTTTTGAGGATATGGAAGATACATTGAAGATTGTTGATATCGTGGCAGCATCAGAAATATTCAATCGTTTTGATACCTTCATTTTCGAAGGATCTCAAGGGATTCTCCTTGATCAGAATTATGGATTTTTTCCTCATGTCACACGTACCAACACTACTTCACAAAATGCGATGGAAATGATTGAAAAATACGGTTTGGGGATTCCCGACGTATACTATATCACTCGCGCATATCTTACCCGACACGGCAATGGTCCTATGGCCAATGAAGGACAGAAATTGGAACTTGTGAATATCGAAAAAGAGACGAATATCCTCAACGATTGGCAAGGAAATTTTCGGAGATCAATCCTGGATCTGGATATGATTAACTATGCTCTGCAATGCGACGCTAATTACACGGCGAATTGTCCTAAGCATCTCGTGGTCACGTGTCTGGATCAGCTTACAGAGCCACTTAGGGTCTCTGCCCATGGTCAGATTTTTACCCCGCATAGTTTTGAAGAAGTGATAAGAAAGAAACAGATATATGCTGCGACTTTCAAAAGTCTTATTCAAAATACTGCGGATCATATCAACGAAACTATCAAGGTAATTACTTTTGATAGTTAGCTTACTATCTACTAAGCCCGTTCTGTTTTCAGCGCGGGTTTTTCTTATTGTAAAAAATACAATATTCTCTTGCAATTACCTAGAAATTTTTTATTATACAATTAGTCGAGTGATAGATATCATATATACACTGCTTTATTCCTTGACCAACATACTATGTTAACAGCAAAAGAATCATCAGACATGCTCAACAACATGTCTCCAAAAGACAGATTAGAATCTTTGAAAAAAAAGGTAAGTGAAAAAACAAGATTAGCTCTCGATAGCAAGATTCGTGAAACAGTAGCTGCATATGAAAGAGATATCGAGATTATTCTTAAGTCAGACATCTGTACAGATCCAGACAAAGACATTGCAGCTTTATTGAAAGGATTGGGATATGTAAACATTAAAGTTACCTCAGACTTCCCTGGATATAATGAAAGCTATACAGGCACAACAAAAATAAAATTCTCCATCCCTGAATATCGCGACAACTGACACTATTAATATTTTCATATCCTCCTTCAAAAATAAAATTCATTTTTGATTGAAGGATATGTAATTGCTACCACAATAATTAATCATTTTATTTCATAATTATTTGGGTAGCAATTATTTTCACTACTACTTATTGTATATAATACACCTACTATATATATTTACCCTCTTATCCCCTTACTCATGGAAACAATGACAGCAACTAAACCACAGACTACCTCAGTTGACCCTATATCTTTGGAGACCTGTACTGACGTCCAGGATGTTGCTATGATTAGCGTAGACAACACTCAAACATTTGAAAATAAGGACTTAAACGAACTCTATGTGAGCGAGGGAGAACAGGTAGCCCATCAAACAAAAAAAATCATGGAAGCATGTAAATACTATGGCATTACCATGATTAACTTACTCGAAGAACATCCTTTGGGACACATTTCACTGGCAGCAAATTACAAAGACAAGCAAGTGTATGAACTCATCACCTATGAAGAAGTGAAAGATTGGACAGAAGAAAATAATGGTATAGGAGAAAGAGCACAATTCACGCTTTCAGAACTCAAAATGTTTTTGTCTGAAGTAGGATCACAAAGATTGTGGCCCGATCATGGAATTGTAAATACCCAATGAGTGAAGCTCACCCAACCATTACAAGAATCAGATTTTGATGTGAAAATTATCAAATGAACCAATCCCGCTAGAGAAGCATACAGTGGATTCGATGAGACAAGATTAGATGAGGAGCTTACCAAGAGAGAAAAAAAGATTGTGCTTATCTGATGAGTAGCTACCGATTATTGTGTGGGAAATACTGCATTGGGTGCAAGAAAAAATGGATATGAAGTCTACCTTATAGATGATGCCATCAGATGAGTTGCTCAAGAGACAACAGATGCCATGATACAGACATTGAAAGGTGAAGGAGTCAGATTCATTTCTTCTCAAACATTATTCCAGATTCTCAACCAACAATTTGCTGACTAACATTTATTTTTTTAACCACTATATCACATGACTACTTTCGACGCCAAATCCTACAAAACAAGACTTCAAGAGTTTCCTGAAATTACGTTCGAGGAATATCAACAAATCACTGATTTGGAAGTCAGAAGAGATATTGCCAAAAAAAATAAAATCGTCCAAACGGATGCCTACAATAGGACGATGAATTTTCTCAAGGGAGAAAAATCAAGACAAAGAGAAACCTTTAGTCTGTCATTTAGAAGATCACCAAATAAAGAATATGTCGTGGTAGATGGCATCAGAAGTACTTTGCAATGAATTTTGGGAATCAAAATCACTCAATGAGAACTTGATTTTGCCAAAGCATTTTATGCGGATCAAAAAGCAAAATGAGGGAACGGATATTTTGATGAACAGATGTGGCAAGACGTTGTAGATGGTGGTGGTTTAGTTCCCCTAGATATCAAAGCAGTTGATGATGGTACGGTTTTGAAACCTAAAGAACCAGTAATGCTCGTCAGTTGACCAGCAGAATTAGCTGCAGTATATGAGCCAATTTTCCTTAGAGCTTTTTTTAAAAGCATAGTAGCTACTGATGCACATTATCTCGAAGAGATTATCGGACAATGAAGAGTAGCTGAATTTGGTAAAAGAGCGACTCCCAACGAAGACTTTCATTTGGATGCAGTAGAAGCAAATATCGTAGGTGGTGGTCTGAAAATCACTTCAAATGATACCGCTGCGCTTGTCTATCCGCAGACGATTTCTGGAGGTACAACCGCCCATAGATATCTTGCCTGTTATCCGACAGAAGATGAAGCGTTTTTGAATGCTATCCAGAAAGCAGATAAAATCTGATTACTTGTAGACCTTGTAGATTCTTATACATGAATAGACAAGATAGTTGCCTTGAAGAAAAAATATAGAGCGAGTTGAAAAGTTATATGAATGAGATTGGATAGTGGTAATCTTGCTGATCAAGCTGTTTATGCTTTGAAAAAATTACAAGAACATTGAATGCTCGATCCCAAACTAGATAAAATAGTGGTAGCAGATATCTCTACCGTAGACGATGTAAGACGCGTAGAAGAAGCCGTAACTGCAGCTGGTTTTGATCCAAAACAATTTATCCAATATGGACTATGATGATTTTTGGTAGCGAGGAATAAAACAAGAGATGCATTGTCTGCTGCATATAAACTTACTAACACAGAAAACTGAGCAACAGGAAAACTTTCTAACGATATCGATAAAGAACCTATACCATGAGATACTAACATAGAACTTAGAGATGGCATAAGATATATAGTCCAGGAAGATGAAGCAGTACAAGGAGAGAGATTATTGAAAAATGTATATAATAATGGTATATTGAATTATGATGATAATGATCTCCAAGCAGTAAATGATGCGAGAAATCAGCTATTAAAGACATTTGAAATGCATACATGGGAAACAAAAGAAAGCGAAAAGACTAGAAAAATTCATGAAGAAGTAAGAGACAACTTGATGAGCAACATGGATGATTATGTCTCTATGAAAAAATTGTATGATATATGAGAAGAAACCTTTGGAAAAAAAGAGCTCTTTGAATTGTGGTTACAAACTCCTCATTTCCTTTTATCATGAGCAACTCCGTATAGCATTTGCCAAACACAAGCATGAAAAAAAACTATTTTTGAGGAACTCATGAGAATAGAACATGGTATTGTATGCTAAAATAATTATACTTGACATTTTGCAGTAAATATATATTTATATAATATAAAAAAATAAACAAAAAAAAATCATGAAACACTTCTTACTTCTTGTATTTCTTGTTTTGAGTGTAAACGTAGCTTCTAGCCAAAACGTATTCTGGTTCGATTTAGAGGCTTTAGCAAATAACAATACTGAAACAAGCACGGTAGCTAGATTGCTATCCACTAATGTTGTCTCCCCCCAAAAACCACTTATTACCCGTGGTGATACCATCTACAAAGAACACAAACTTATTGAAAGTTTTGTTGTGTTCGAGCATGGCGGATACCGATTTAGCGTATACTACCAATGGACCCCAAGTGATGGTTCAATCATGAACAATCAAGACTGTTTGACCATCTATTACCGTCCGATCGGTACAGACAATCCTGAAAATTTGAGAAAATTCTGTGACCATTATGTAAATGGTACTTGGGATCAATACAAAGATGGCAGACTGATTTACCTCTATGATTATGCTTGGAATGATACAAGCAGGCAAAAGGAATACCAAAAAATATTAAGTTTAGCCTTGGAATACTTTACAAGGTAAACACAAAAAAACATTCAATTCCTCAGGATTTTCCTGGGGTTTTTTTCTATTGACATTTTGTATTAAATATATATAAATTCTCTTGATGAAAAAGGTCATTAACAGAAAACAAAAAAATAACCGCAAATAAAAATAGAACATTATGAAGAAAACAATTATTGTCTTGATGATTGCTTTTATGAGTCTCTCAAGTTTTGCATTTGACATCCCCTCTAAGCCCAATCCACCCAAATTGGTCAATGATTACATTGGACTGTTACAAGCTACACAGGTACAGGCTCTTGAAAACAAGCTGGTGGACTTCAACAACAAAACCAGCATTCAAATTGCTATTGTAATTTTGGATGACTTGGATGGTGAGGAAGCTGAAATTGTTGCTCCTGAAATAGGTCAACAATGGGGTGTTGGTCAAAAAGGATTGGACAATGGAATTGTATTCTTGATTGTTAAGTACAGTCAAAGTGCCATTGAAAAACTCTTTACCCAAAAACATGGTGATTATTATATCGCCACAGGATATGGTATTGATTCCTATCTTACTGATGCTGATGCCAAACGAATTGCTGAATCAAATTTTATTCCTTATGCAAAAGAAGATAATTACTTCGAGGGCATAAATCAAACTATTGATGTCATAATCAGTGATCTTGGTGAGATTGGCTGGCAACAGAGAGAAGAACTGGAAGCAAAAAGAAAAGCTGAACGTGATGAAGCTATGAGAAAATTTGGTAATGGTCTATTGATGTTTCTCATATTTGGAAGCATTATAGGACTTATTATATTCCTCATAGTAAGTGCAAGAAAAGCTTATCTCAAAGCAGAAAAAATCACAAAGCAAAGAAAAGAGTTAAAAGAAAGTTTTATTGCGGAAGCAGAAACCTATACAAACTTTTTTAAACAAATTCCAGATGATTCAAGCAAGTATCCTGCATGGGCAAAAATTCGTCATGACAACATAATGAAATCAATAGATGATAGAATTAAACCCAATGCTGATCAAGAACGTGAAAATTTTCTGAGAATTTTCGGAAATGATTTGGAACCAATGCGTCAATCTTTAGCTCGATTTACTACATTAACTTCTGAATTAGAAGTATTGATTCGTGAACTCCAGGCAATTCCTACTGAAGTTGCAAAATATCATGATGAAGCTCCAGTAAAATTGAATACTGCAAAAAAACTCTGGGATAGGTTCAATGATTCTGTAAACTCTGCTAAAGGTAAAGGGTTTAAGCTTCCAATTTATCAAGAGTATTTGAAAAATTTTGAAACAAACCTGAATGATTTGGATGTTATTTGGACAAAAGATCCAGTAAAAGCAAAAGATGTATTTCGTATAAGTAATGATATCACAGAACAAATTGAATCTGCGATGCTACTCATGGAAAACTTTATTGCCGATAAGGATACCACCTCCAAAATCATTGCAAATCTAAACTCCGAAATCAATTCTTTACCTGCTAAGAAAGAATCCGCTCAAAAGGTTTTGGATCAACTCAAATCTGAAAATCCAAAACAAAATTGGGAAGATTTAGATACCGCCTTTGGTAGTGTAAGCGCTTTGCTTTCGCTTTGCAAAAGCAAGAAAGAAGAAGCCGAACTAAGAAATGGAATGGATATTCAGGATTTTACTACTGCAAAAACATTTGCTGATGAAGCCAATGAAAAGATGCAAAAAATAATGAATGTATTCCACAATATTCATGATCGGAAATCTGAAATCATTTCTGCAGAAGCCAGCTTCACTACTGTTTTGGAAGCTACTGAAAAAGAGATGAACAAAGCAAAAAGCAAAACAGCAGAAGACGATGTAGAGCAAGCTGCCAAAGACAAATTAGCAGAATCTGGAAAAAAGATGGGCGAAGCTCAATCAGCATTGGGAAAGGAATTAGTCAACTGGCTTATGGTTATTGCTCTTTTGACTGCTGCCAAGGAACTTGCTGATGAAGCATATACAATGGCTGAAGACGATATCACAAAAGCAGAAGATGCAAGGACGGCAGCCACAGCAGCTATCGCAGCTGCAGCCGCAGCAGCATTGGCCAAAAAAAAAGCCGATAACAAGCCATCAAAGACGTATTATAATTCAAGTCCTTCTCCTTCCAATACTGGTGGGGGATTCGGTGGATTTGGTGGTGGAAGCTTTGGTGGCGGAGGTGCTGGTGGAAGCTGGTAAAAATTAAGTAAATTATGTATGTATCATACAGGACAGATCCTTTTTTAGGGTCTGTTTTTTTTTATATTTGTATTGACTTTTTATATTAAATATGTATAAAATAAATGATGTGATATTTAACACTATCTATGGGAGTACGCGAAAATCCTGAAAACCAAAGAGTAGCAAAAAATAAAAAATCTTTAAAAAAAAAATTATGAAAACGTCTTGGATTGTATTAATTATTATTGCCCTTGTTCTTATGGGCGGTTGTTCAAAGTTAACTGGTACCTATAACGGTGCTGTATCAAAACAGGAAGCGGTTAATACTGCTTGGTCACAGGTAGAAAATGTGTATCAGCGTCGTGCCGACTTGATTCCTAATTTGGTAGAAATTGTTAAAGGCTATGCTGCCCACGAACAGGGCACTTTCACCGCAGTGATAGAAGCTCGTGCGAAAGCATCGTCTATCACGATTGACCCAAGCAAAGCAACACCGGCTCAGTTAAAAGCATTTACTGATGCTCAGGGAGAACTTTCGTCTGCATTATCAAGGCTTATGGTAGTAGTTGAACAATACCCAAACCTCAAGGCCAATGAAAACTTCATGGCATTGCAAAGTCAATTGGAAGGTACTGAAAACAGAATTGCCGTGGAAAGAAAACGATTCAATGAGGTTGCACAGGAGTACAATACCTACATCAAAAGATTCCCAAACAATATTATTTTAGGGTTTTTTGATTTTCCTGCCAGAGCTTATTTCGAAGCTGACAAAGGCGCGAATAAAGCACCAGAAGTAAAATTCTAACAAAAAAAACGAAACTGAAAATTTATGAAAGCAAAAAACTTTTTATTATTAATTGTTGTTACACTTACTATCATCCTAAGTGGGTGCCAATTAAGTGCAAACAATGGAATACCTAAGCTCAAAGGTAGAGTAAATGATTATACAGAGTCGACGCTGACTCTAGAACAAAGAAACAAACTTGAAGCAAAGTTGAAGGCTTTTGAAGACAGTACGACAAATCAAATTGCTGTTCTTATCATGCCCTCACTTGATGGCGCAGACTTGGAAGAATTCTCTATAGAAGTAGCTGAATCTTGGAAAATCGGACAGAAAGGGAAAGATAATGGAGTTATTATGCTTTTCTTTATGGAAGATCACAAAGACCGAATCGAGGTTGGCTACGGACTTGAAGAAGTACTAACAGATGCAGTTTCTAAATGGATTTTGGACAAAGAAGTAGAACCAAGATTCAAGGATGAAAAATACTATGAGGGAATTGATATCGCTATCGACAAAATTATTCTCAGCACAACTGGTGAATATCAAAAAGCAATTGCACCAGCAATGGAAGCAGAGAGAAAAAATAGTAATGCACTTATTTTCTTACTAATCCTTGCTGTAGTCGCTGGTATCATAGGGTATACACACTGGTCTGCATCTGGAATTACTGGAGCGATTGGATCTCCTATTGTCTGGTTTCTGATATTTGGGACAGCTTCTGCTGTGACACTTATACTTGCTATTGTACTTGGTTTCATTGGTGGTTTAATTGCCCATGGCATTATGTCCGTAGGATTTGGTGGCGGTGTCAGTGGATCCGATTTTGGAGAAGGTGTTTTCGTCGCCGGTGGTGATGGAGGCGGTGGATTTTCCGGAGGCGGTGGAGGATTTGGTGGAGGCGGTGCTTCTGGCGGATGGTAATTATCAATTGTTAATAGAAAAAAACAAAACACAGGAAATGGAAAAAACAGAATTTTTAACAACAGAAGAAAGGGAATTAATTTCCCAGGCAGTACAATCTGCTGAAAGTACCACAGCCGGTGAAATCTGTGTAGTCGTAGTAGCAAGTTCGCGGAGATTTAAAAATGTGCGCGCACATGCCGTTGAATCTTTTGCAAAATACGGCCTTCACAATACCATCGAACAAACCGGCGTCTTAATCTTCCTGTCAGTGGAAGAAAAGAGGATTGAAATCCTGGCCGACAAGGGCATCAATGAAAAAGTGGAACAGTTCACCTGGGACAATATGCTCAATGGTCTGATCATTAAGATCCGCCAGGATGGTACCTGTAAGGGCCTTTGTGACGTGGTCGCTGAAGTCGGCAAATATTTAACAGCTCATTTTCCCATCCAGCCGGGTGATGATAATGAATTGGCAAACGAAGTCGTAGTAGAAGAATAATTCACGCAAATACATACTATATAATAATACTTCGGTTATGACCGGAGTATTTTTTTTAATGTTTCTTATTGTAATAAATACAATATTCTCTTGCAATTTACAAAAAAATGATTATATTTGATCCTGATGATAGGAATATACATAGACCATCTGAATGGTTATTTAATTTAATCCTCTACTTATTGTTAATTATACAATTATTTACTTTCTAACTATCTTATCATGAAAATATGAATCGCACAAATCAATACTAAACTCTGAGACATCGAAAAAAACACTCAGAAGATAGAATATATCATAAGACAGATCGGAAACGATGCTGACGTTATCGTTTTCCCCGAAATGGCTATCTCCTGATATCCGCTCAATGACTTATTGGATGATGATGAGTTGGTTAAAAGACAAAAAGAAGTCATCTACAAAATCAGAGACTTGGTAAGTCAAACCAATGAAAATCTTAAGGTAATTCTTGGCTGTATTGATTACAATGAATCTGAAGTATTAGCTTCAGGAGAGATGAAAAAATATAACGCTGCAGCTATCATAGGAAAAGATATTCAAATGTATCATAAGAGATTATTACCAAATTATGATGTGTTTTTTGAGCAGAGATATTTCGCTCCAGGAACGGAATGACTCACGTTTAAAATAGCAAAAGATATTAAATGAGCAATGACTATATGTGAAGATATACGGGATGATAATTATGAAGTCAAACCAGTCCAAGAATATGCAAACAAAGATGTAGACGTAATATTCAATATCTCTAGTTCTCCTTACGGTGTAGGAAAAATGAAAAAAAGATTGAATCTATTGAGAAAACATGCGGAAAGTATTTGAGCACACATGGTCTATGTCAATCAGGTAGGGGGTCAGGATGAACTTGTATTTGATGGAGCAAGCATGGTAATGACGCCAGATGGATGCCTGCAACACATGAGCAAAAGATTCCAGGAAGATATAAGTATAGTCGATACAGATAAAATGTGTCATGATTACAGTTATGATGTAATTACTGAAGATCAATATGCATACAGTAATATGATAGAAGCAATAAAACTATGAATGAAAGATTATCTAGAAAAGACAGAGATCAAAAATGTTGTAATAGGAGTTTCCTGAGGTATAGACTCAGCCTTGAGTTTATATTTTTTGAAACAAATACTCCCTAGTGAAAACATTCATGCCATCTATATGCCTAGCAAATATAATAGTGATGAATCATTTCTTCTCGCTAAACAACTCGCCGACAATCTATGAGTAACTTTAAAGGTCTGAGAAATCAATGATCTCGTAAAAAGTTTTGAAACATTTGGAGAAGAACAGTTAGGGAAAAAACCTGAATGAATCACTCATGAAAATATCCAAGCACGTATCAGATGAATGATTCTCATGAACATCGCTAATGATGTAAAAGGTATGGTCGTAAATAATTCCAACAAAACTGAACTCGCCATGGGATATGGTACGATGTATGGAGATCTGATATGATGACTTTCTATGATTGGAGATCTTAACAAGAGAGAAGTCTATGAAATGGCACAATATATCAATACACACAAGCACAAAGAAATCATCCCCGCATGAATCATCACTAGAAAAGCTTCCGCAGAATTGGCTGAATGACAGGTAGATCCTTTTGATTATATGAAAATTTCTGATGCTATAGAAGCATTACAATTCGGAGCAAGCGTAAAAGAAGTCGCTGAAAAATATACTATAGATCTCGAAGAAGTAAAAGCTTTGAGACAAAGAATAAAAATAAATGAGTTTAAAATCAGACAAGCGCCACCTGTTATCAAGCTCAAAGAGAGATCAGTATGAATATGAAGATTATTCCCGATAGTAGAATAAATGAGAATTATTACCCCTCTATTTTAGAGGGGGTGGGGAGTAATAATTATCAATGTACCATTTTTACCTCTTATTTCTATCCCATGCAAAACAAAGAATTACTCTATTATCCTATCTTGGATATGCAGAAACCAAGAGCACAAGAAATAGCAAAAAAAATAAAAGATGGAATATATGCCAATCTCAAACTCACGGATAATATAGATGAAGCGAACACAATATTAGTTGGGTGATGAGATGGTTTTATGCTTGATACCGTAAAAAAATATTATGACTTCACTGCCTCTCCCGAAGAGAATAAATTATTCTTCTGAGTAAATTGTGGGACCTTATGATTTCTGCTCAACGATATGACTGATCTCAATAATCTACCAAAAACCAGAGATGAAGTAGTTACGATAAAAGCACATTTGATGAGAGTAGACATACGCAAAACCAATAACGAGGAAGAAATAAAATATGCACTCAATGATGTAGTGGTCTGATGAAATATTTTGGATTATTTTAAATTTGATATCAGTTCGCAACATCTTAACAAACGTTTTCATGGCACAGGAATTATGATCTCTACAGCACTGGGAAGTTCAGCATATTGGCTCAATAACTGAGGTCCTATGATGCCAGCAGGAAGTTCCTTGCGATGAATAAGTGGAGTAGCGGCTTTGCCATTTGAACACAAAATCATCAAACCCGAAACCGTACATATCACCATCAAAGGAAGAAATCCCGTGATGGTTGGGGTAGATGGATATGGAGGGAAAATAGATGATGTCGATAGTCTCACTATTAGTCCTACTCCAGATTATGCAAGATTATGATTTCTCAAAGACACCTCTTTTGATACCAAAAGAATGCTTTTGGCAGAACAAAAATTACTCAGAGATGATTTTTAATCAAAAGCTAAAAGCCTGAAGCTAAAAGCTCAAAGCACAATACAGGCTAAATAGTGTATCCAGTATTAATCATATAGTATTTAGCAAACATTTATTTTCTAACCACACTACCGATGGAATCAAAGACTGGACTATTTATTACTCGTGCTCAACCGGGATTACATAGCTGACATCTCGATGGAATCAAGCAAGCATACGAGCAAGGAATTACCGATGTACTTATCGGTATAGGATCAGCGAACAAAGAATTCACCTCAGAAAATCCTTTCACCTATGATGAAAGAAGAGAGATGATTTATCGTTGCAAACAGGAATTGATTGATATCCAAAAAGTTATTGTCTGACCTATTCCTGACTTTGGGAATAATGAACAACGACTCAACTACATCATGACACAATTTCCTCCCTTCGATTATATCATCACCGGCAATCCTCGAGTTCAACAGATCTTTGAGAAAACAGGAAAAAAAATAATTCCTATCGACATCAGAAAACCTATCAAAGCGTCTATGCTCAGAAACAATATTTGTCTTGGGAATTACTCTGAACTAGAAAAACATCTTCCCAAAGATGTGGTAGAATATCTCAAATCCATCAATGCTTTTAGTAGATTACAATCCATCATGAAAAGCGAACGCATCACGCCAAAACTCACCGTTGATATTGTTTTCCTTGATAATGAATGAAATATTATTCTTGTAGAAAGAAAAAATGAACCACTAGGGAAAGCCCTTCCTGGATGATTTGTAGACTACGGAGAAGATCCTATCAATGCCGCTCTCAGAGAAACAAAAGAGGAAACTTCAGCAAATATCCATATCAAAAAACTACTCGGCGTTCGAGGGAAAGCTGATAGAGATCCACGTGGACATGCAGTCACTATAGCATATCAAGGAGAATATATAGATGGAGATATTATAGCTGCCGATGATGCCAAAGCGATCATTAGAGTGAAACCAGAAGATATCGATACCATTGATTTCGCTTTTCCTGATCACAAAGAAATTGTTTTGGAAGCACTAAAAAAAGATAATCAGTAATACAATTACGCTCATAGTATGCTTTCTGCTAGTTTAGAATTCACAGGTCTTTGGCGCTCTTGGGAAAGGAATTACATCGCGGATATTTTCCATACCGGTTATGTACATAATCAATCTTTCAAAACCGATACCAAATCCTGCGTGAGGTACAGTTCCATACTTTCTTGTATCTAAATATCGTCCATATCATGCAGCATCTAATCACATATCTTTCATTTTCTTTTCAAGAACCTCTAGTCTTTCTTCTCTTTGACTGCCTCCTACAATCTCTCAAACTCCAGGTACTAACAAGTCTGTTGCAGCAACTGTTTTTCCGTCTTCATTGAGTCTCATATAAAACGCCTTGATCTCTTTTGGATAATCAATGACGAATGTTGGACCTTTAAATATATTTTCACAGATATATCTTTCATGTTCTGTCTGAAGATCCATTCCCCATTCTACAGGATATTCAAATTTCTGTCACGATTTTTTCAACAGATCAACAGCTTCTGTATAGGTAACTCTAGAAAAATCAGCTTTCACAAGATTTTGTAATCTCGTCTTCACTTCGGGATTTATAAATTGTGCAAAGAAATCCATCTCTGCATCTGCATGCTCAAGGATATAATTGAACGCATATTTGATAAGTCCTTCTGCGAGATTCATATCGTCTTTGAGATCAGCAAAAGCTATCTCTGGTTCTATCATTCGAAATTCTGAAAGATGTTTTGTGGTGTTGGAATTTTCTGCACGGAAGGTTGGTCAGAAGGTATAGACTTTGTTGAATGCTGTTGCAAAAGTCTCTGCATTGAGTTGACCACTTACGGTTAATGATGCTTCTTTACCGAAAAAGTCTCTTTTATAGTCTATATGTCCTTCTTCATTTTTTGGTGGATTGATCATATCGAGAGTCGAAACTCTAAACATCTCTCCCGCTCCTTCAGCGTCGCTTCACGTAATAATTGGTGTATGCACATAAATAAATCCTTGTTCACGGAAGTATTGATGAATAGCAAATGCGAGTAATGATCTTACCCTAAATACTGCGGAAAATGTATTTGATCTCGGTCTGAGATGTGCTATCTCACGAAGGTATTCGAAACTATGACCTTTCTTCTGTAAGGGATAATCAGCAGGACAAGAACCCACGAGCGTTACTTTGGATGCTTTGACTTCAAAAGCTTGTTTTGCTCACTGTGAAGCAACTAATTTCCCTTCTATACTGATAGCACTTCACGTTCCAAATTTACAAATTTCATCGAAATTGGACAGAGTATTTTCAAATACTATCTGAATGTTTTTGAGATATGATCAATCATTGAGCTCGATAAATCCGAATGTTTTGGAATCTCTTACGCTTTTTACCCGTCCATTGAGTGCGATATCCTTGTCCAGAAAATTCTTGTAGTCGGCAAAGATGTGCGCGATAGTTGTCAGTTTCATATCTTTTGTTGAAAAATAGATAAAAGTAGCTTATCTATATCGTTTTTTTTGATAAAATCAAGCACCGGAACCAACAAATCCCTTGATTTTTGTAGTAAAAAGTATATAGACATTTATATATAAATATATAAAGTATGCCGAAAAAAAGAGTATTCGTTCCTAAATCAGGAAGTATTGGGAAAGCAATTGAAACCACGTGAAGCAGCAAGCGGTATTGTTAAACTGCCAGAAAATCATCAGGTACATACAGTAACGCTGTGTAAAACACCTCAATTACTTCATGCGATTGCGTTGAACACCAGCTACCCTGAGGTAAGAAAAACTGCCCTCGCTAATGCTTCGTACCCGCACCCTCCTGATAAATCAAAACTAAAAAGATCAGAAGAAATTCTGGTATGTACCAGATAATGCACGTTCTTTTATAAAGAACACCCTCCCGAACACGGGTGGTTTTTTTATGATCTAAAAAAATTATTACTTCAATGCTTTTCTATATCCACCAAATTCACCATGCAAAAACTTTGCGACTCTTGCGATAGTCGTCGAAGAAGCTCATGTTTCGTTTTCTATCTTTTTATAAATTTCTCCTCTTTTGAGTCTCTGAGCAATATCTAATCTTTGGCTCAATTCTATAATTTCCTCTTGTGTCAACAAATCCCTGAGGAAATTAAAAACATCATTTTTTGTTTTGAGAAAGAGAAACGCTTTCTGTAAAGGCTCGGAGATTTTCTGGAGATGTTGTGTATCCATGAGACTTTATAATGAGTAAATACTACGTGTATATGTATATTTTTTTCTATTACAACTTTATTTAAATAAAGTATTGATTTGTTTCTTGGTTTTCTTATACTTTACTCTAATAAAGTATTGGCGGCTGTAGCTCAGTTGGTTAGAGCGCTTGCCTGTGACGCAGGATGTCGCGAGTTCGACTCTCGTCAGCCGCCCCATTAGATATTCGAATTTATAGACTTTATTATCTTCTAATTACCTATGCCACTATTCTCTAATAAAACATTTCATCTTCATCATATATTCCATTGTAGATAAGTTTTTCCGATACATAACTTTTTAGCATCCTCCGGAAAAACGGGGGATTTTTTTATTATATATAATTTTATCATGATGATAAAACTTGTAGTATTTGATTTAGAATGAGTGGTATACGATCCCACAAAAAAATCATTATGTAAATGATTTCAGTCAATATATAATTTTGCTAAGAACAACAACATCATGGTTGCCATTGCAACATGAGCCACCAAAAAAGAGATAGAACATATCGCACAAAAAACACCACTCAGAGAACTTTTTTGAACAAATATTTTCTGTTCACCAGACTTAGGATATGACTCAAAGAAAGAGCCATTATTTTTTAACCAGATAATAAAAAGTTTATGATTAGAACCAGAAAATAGCTGGATGATTGATGATGGCAGCAATGGAATAGAATGAGCAAAATTAGCATGATTACACACATACTATGTGTGAAATAATAAAATAAGCTACTGCGATTATTTCGGTAGTATGTCAGATTTTTTATCTTTTTTACAAACCAACAATGACAATTAACATAAAAGACTTTTGATCTGATTTTAAATCAGATAGTATCCAAACACCATTATACAGAGATCCAACACATGGATATATTGATAGAAAGACATCTTCATTAGGGATGGAATGGTCACAAGACATTGCTGAAGCCATAGAGACATTAACCACTGAGTACATGAAATATCGTAAAATAGAAGCTCTACCAGCACGTATAGATTTTTGACTTACTAAGGAGAAAAAATTAGTTCCATTTGAAATAAACACATGATTTGTAGACCAGTTTGGTGCTTGATTGAACTTAGCAGAAGCAACAAACGATTCATACTTCAATACATCAATCCGCAAATTATGAGAGCTTCGAAAACGAGAAAATATAATATTAACTCAACCTGAATACACCAGAGAAATGAACTTAATGAGAGAATATTTACAAAGAGTAGGGGTTAAAACCATACTCAAAAACACTACTGAAGAACCTATGAATGAAGATGTATTTTGTTATGGATATCCAACAGAATATATGAGAAATAAAAGAAATTTTGTTCCATGAGGCATAGGACTTGGATTAGAATCAAAGAAAGAATTCTATACATTTATGGATCAATGGAATGTATATCCTGATATTTTCTCTTCTCCAACCCGATACAATAAAGACAAAACTTCATATGCTGACCTACCAAAAGATAGAGAGCTTATTTTCAAAAAAGATGGACCAAAAATTAAATGAGATAGATTAACTGTCCTAATAGCAAAAGCTAAAAATAAACAAGAACGTATAGATCTTTACGAAAGTGGTGAAGTGATTGTTCAAGAATTGATAGACGCTCTCATCTCTCCAGCCTGATGAGTAATAGAAGCTAGAGCTCTTTTACTTCCAAATAATATACAGAAATATTCAATGATAATTGCTTATGCTCTATTAGGGGATTTACCAGAAAAAAGAGGATTGGTAAATGATTCCAACCCTCAATGACCAATAATAGTCATATAAATAAAATATGAAATGAACATAATGACAAGCAAATAAACTTGCTGACAGTTGTCTCAATACACTGCAATCATAACCAAAAAAGCTGACCTCATACTCGGTCAGCTTTTACTCGGTCAGCTTTTTTTCGTCAAATAAATATTTTATAAACTACGTGTTTTTATCTCCTCAATACACTTGTCGACAAATTCAGTAATCCCTATTTCGTACTGCTTTTTACTTCTATATTCACGGATAGAAAGTGTTTTTGTTGTCTCTTCCTTTTCTCCGACAATCACGATATAGGGTATTTTCATAAGTTCTGCATTGCGTATCTTTTTGCTAAATGTATCATCACTCGTATCGATACTTACTCTCAATCATTCTTGTTTCATACTTTGAACAACTTCGTTTGCATAAACACTAAATGGTTCTGCAACAGGTATTATTTTGATTTGTTGAGGTGCTAACCACAATGGGAATGCTCATGCAAAATGTTCTATCATCACTCCCATAAATCTTTCTAATGATCAAGAAATCGCTCTATGAATAACTACAGGCCTTTCTTTTTCTCATTTCTCGTTGGTAAAATCAAGTTCAAATCTTTCTGGGAGATTAAAATCACATTGAATAGTAGATAACTGTCGCTCTCTTCCTAAACAATCTTTGAACATAAAATCAAGCTTTGGACCATAGAACGCTGCCTCTCATAGTATTTTTTTGAAGGGAAGATTATTTGCTATCGCTGCTTTTTCAAGTCATCATTCAGCCTTTTCTCGCACATCATCTGAACCAAGATATTTGGATCTATCCTCTCCTCTTACGGAAAGACTTACTCGATAGTTATCCATCATTCCCATGGTAGTGAAGAATGATTTAATAATTTCTACAATAGTAGAAACCTCTTCCTCTATTTGTGTTGCACGACAAAAGAGATGTCCGTCATCTTGAGTGATTGCTCTTACACGCAACAATCCTCATAGTTCACCTGTTTTTTCATCTCTATAAACCGTTGCTGGTTCGAAATATCTTACCGGCATATCACGATAAGAAAACTGATTGTCAGCAAATATTTGCATATGATGAGGACAATTCATCGGTTTCATGAAAAATTCTTCTTCTCTTCCTTTTACTTTGAAAAGATTGTCTCCATATTTATTGATATGTCCTGATTTTATATATAAATCATGTTTACATAAATGTGGTGTCCAGACTCTTTGATATCATTTATCTTTATGAAGTTCTCGTAAATACTCCTCTATTTCTTTTCTGATAATCATTCCATTTGGTTGCAGCATAGGCAATCATGCACCTACCAATGGTGAAATAGTAAACAATTTTTGTTTTGCGCCAATAACTCTATGATCACGTTTTTTTGCTTCTTCCATCATCTCGATATATGCTTTCAGTGCATTTTTATCTTCAAATGCGAGTCCGTATATTCTTGTCATCATCGGATTCTTTTCATTTCCTCTCCAATATGCACCAGCGATTTTATCTATTTTGAATGCATCTGCATTGATTTCTTTAGTATTTTCTACATGAGGTCATTCACACATATCAACAAAAGTGATAAAATCACTTTTGAGGTTGAAGGTAGAAGGTGGAAGGTTCAAAGAATCTATGTATGTGTTAATCTTTTCATATTTGGAAATATATTCAGGGCTGCTTCCTTTGAGCAAGGCATCTTTTGCAGCTGTAGGGATAGTATTGATATAATAAGAAAACACCGTCTCTCCTTCAGCTTTAAATTCATCGATCAACTCTATTTTAAATTCCTCACCAAGCATGATAATAATCTCTTTTGCTTGATCGTAATCTAATTCTATTCTATGAAATGGCTGCCCTTCTTTGACGACTTTGGTCATCATTTTGTTGATCTCTTTGAGTTGTTCATCTCCAAAACCCACTTCATCTCCAAAAATAAAATCATAATAAAATCCTGTATCTATAGCAGGTCCGATACCAAGTTTTGCACTTGGGTCTATAGCTCTCTGCACTGCTTGCGCCAACACATGAGAAAGTGAGTGACGTGGTTTCAAAATTGCTTCTTCCATTACTAATATACTAGTAAAATAAAAAAACCTACGTGAGTTTTCAGTAGGAGTTATATGTTTTTCAATAACGAACTCCTACCATTATGCTATGGTTGTTGTAGTAGTTGTTGTTACTGTTGAAACAAAGTGGTTCATATGATATGTAATGTAAATATTGTCTCTATGATATTTTTTTATACTACAAAAACAAGTATATTTAATTTCAAAAAGAACTAGAGATAGTTGATCGTTTTTCTTGGGAAAACACACTCTATACTATTTGATTTATCGAATCACCAGATTTGACAAAAAGACCTTTCTTAGATATAATTATATATATTTATTCTACTTAAAAAAACATGGATAAAAAATCATATGTCCTCAAAGTATTAGATTTAGTCAAAGATACCATGCCACTAGCTAGGTGACTTATCGTATTGATACAAGAGAATGGAGTTGATGAACATCTTGTAGACACGCTTATCGATGCTTTCAATCAAAGTTTAAAAGAAACTAAAGATGAAGAGCTGAAAAACAAACTGGCAAAATGAAAGGCATTTCTTGAAGAAATGAAAAGAATGGAAATAGAATCTAAAAAACGTGATGAGGAAGATATCAAACATTTGGATGAACTTCTATCAAATATCTAATTTTATCTTTTACCATAGAAAATAATGAATGAAATTGCCAAAACTGAAATTGCTGTTGACAAGTCTCCAGTTGAAAAACAAAATGATCAAATACAACAGCAGTTTGATGAAATCAAAGATAAGATTACAACAGATCCTGATGCTATCAATAGATTAAATAAAAATACATTGGAAACTGTTAATACATATTTATACGCAAACCCAGATAAGGCAACAGAGATGTTGTTGAATATATCGGAAGCTATGACAAATACAAAACTGGAAAACAAAGATAGGAAATCTTTACTGGAACTTGAGACAATTTGTCTAAAACGTACTAATTGGGAAAATGTCTGAACCTATCAGTTGAATAGAGACGTATTAAATACTACTTTTGATACATCTACATTAACATCATATGGAAAATTATTTCAAAAATGAAATACTAATGACTGGTTCTGAAATATTACCGAAACCTATACTCAAGGTGCTAATCCAAAATTCGATGAACTCTTCACTACGGGCAAATTTAAAAATGTACATTTCACGCCAGCACAACTACAAAAAGAATTATACAACAGAAACACAGAAAGAACAAATCAATTAGTTACTGATATGAAAGCACTTACCATTGAAGATATACAGAAACTTATGGCCACAGCCAAAATAACCGATATCGCTGATATAACTAAGTCCTCTCCAGATACTAATACTGCTATCAAAAACACATTTCCAAACATAACTGATGCATATCGAGAATTGAATTATCTTCTTACCAAAGATCCTAGCATTATGACAGCATGGACAACTGAGATAACTAAGCTAGCTGAAGCAAAAAAAATAGAAGATACAAATGCACAAGCCAAGAAAAATCAAGAAAATATTGATGCTTTGCTAACTACATTTACCAAAGATGGTATATTGGCAAAATATTTAGAAAACAATACAAACAACAAAGATGATATATATGCATTCAACAGTAAAAATTCCCAAAGCAAACTCGGAGATATTATCACTACATTGACTGAGGCTTTGAAAAAAGATCCAGCCGATGCCAAAGTCAACGAGCTTATTACGCTCCTCAAAGACGGACAACTCAAGGAATTCCAAAAAAAAGTATATGGAGAAAAACCTACATCTAAATATGACACTAGATGGAATGATGGAAAATTAGGTGATGAGACCTTGGACATGGTAAATACATATCTTTCACTAGTAGATAATGAGGCTTCAGTTGTTGCTCCTGCTGGTGTTGATAATAACACTGCTGTTGCTGCTGGTGCTGATAATAACACTGCTGTTACTGCTGGTGTTGATAATAACACTGCTGTTACTGCTGGTGTTGATAATAACACTGCTGTTACTGCTGGTGTTGATAATAACACTGCTGTTACTGCTG
>Ga0247841_10004678_pt1 | contig 23121 bp, 20 predicted proteins | sample LaCruzMarch2015__2_FD_192410 | JGI IMG/M metagenome (GOLD analysis project Ga0247841, IMG submission 192410) | Freshwater microbial communities from meromictic Lake La Cruz, Castile-La Mancha, Spain - LaCruzMarch2015_18m | ecosystem: Environmental > Aquatic > Freshwater > Lake | place: Spain... | reverse complement strand
CTATTGATCCGAAAACCTTAATCAAATCCCCCTTTTTCCCCCTTTAGCTAAAGGGGGATAAGTCAACTTTCACATAACCCCCTTTGATTTGTGGGTAAAGATTAGCTTTAGCTAAAGGGGGGAAGGGTGGATTTGATTAAATGTGTTATATCTCAAAATAGGGAAGTTATTTAATTATGGATCCTAAAGAAAGAAAAATCCGTTTAATTCGTTTAATCCGCGTCATCCGCGTTCTATTCCTTATTTAAGTTTGGCTCAATCTGCTGCGCATTTTTGGAAGCTGGCTGGCAAAGGCAATAGCACCAAGTAAGCAAGCAATCCCCCCTATTATCAGCGTGTTTGGCGCTCCTATCCTACTAGCCAAACTCCCTGCTAACAAACTTCCAAATGGTGCAATTCCCATAAATGCCATTGAATGAAAACTCATCACTCGTCCACGCTTATCATCATCAACAATAGTCTGGATGAGTGTATTACTTGATACGTTCTGCACCATCATCCCGAACCCCGATATAGCAATTAGTATAAAAGATAGCAAAAACATCCGTGATAACGAGAATGTTATAAGTCCAACACCGAAAATTGTAGAAGCAATGGGTATGATTTTCTCAAGTCCTTGTGCATTTTTACGTGAGGCAAGAAAAACTGCTCCTCCTATAGCGCCACAACCGACTCCTGCCATAAGAAATCCCAAAGTATGCGGTCCTCCACCGAGAATATTTTTTGCAAATATAGGCATCAAGACTGTATATGGCATACCTACCAGACTTACCAGGCTAAGGAGAAGCAGTAAATTTCTGATTGGTGCAAATCCAAACGCATAAGCGGCGCCATCCTTTACTTCTTCCCATACACGCTTGGTTGATGCTATTTTCTGTTTTAGCTTGACTTTCATAGCAAACAGGGCAATTAAAACCGCAATATAGCTTATCGCATTAAGAAGAAAGCATATACCCTCCCCAACAACAGCAATCAATATACCCGCAACCGACGGACCAATGAGTCTTGCACTATTAAACATAAATGAGTTTAATGCGATTGCATTACCAATATCTTTTTTATCTTCAACCATTTCAACAACAAAAGCTTGTTGAGCTGGTTGATTAAAGGCTGTGAAGATACCAGCAAATATACTTAATAATATTATATGCCAGACTGCTATCGTATTTGTAAGAACGAGGATCGCAATGGCTAAAGCCTGCAACATAGACAAAAACTGCATAAGTTTTATAATACGAATGCGATTAAGTCTATCTGCAAGGACGCCTGCATACAGACCGAGGAAAAGTGTAGGTATTTGACCGGTGAATCCGACTAATCCTAGCAAAAATGGCGAGTTAGTCATACGATAAACCAACCAACTCATAGCTATCCTCTGCATCCACGAACCGATCAGAGATATACCCTGACCAGTAAAAAACAGACGATAATTCCTGTATTTGAATGCACGGAGGAACAGTTTTATGCCTTTGGGTTCATCTGAATCAGAATTTTTGTTTTCCATAATAAATACCAGTTTTTCAGTTAGTTGAAGAATAGTCATAATACATGAAAAAACACGGAGACACAGAGGCACGGAGAATAATGAGAAAGTATGAAGGATGAGTGATGAAGGATGAAATTGTAATACTCGTTTCGTCTTTTTTCATCCTTCATACTTCATCCTTCATACTTCATACTTTTTCTCCGTGCCTCTGTGTCCCCGTGTTTAACTTTTTATTTCTATAAGTGAAAAACTCGTATCATTATTTTAGCTTTTTCTGAGCTACTTCGTCTGATATTCTATCTATGACAGATTCAATTGGCATTACACCAAGGTCTTCTCCGCCTCTAAGCCTTACCGATACGGTCTCTGCTTCCGCCTCACGCTTGCCGACGACTAGCATGTATGGAACTTTCTCAAGCTGTGCTTCTCTAATCTTAAAACCGAGTTTTTCGCTTCGCAAATCCGCTTCAACTCTAATTTTGTGCTTGAGCATTTCGTCTTTTATCGTTTTAGCATAGTCATCTAAATCACTTGTGACAGGCAATATCCTTGCTTGAACAGGTGCAAGCCATACAGGGAAAGCGCCTGCATAATGCTCAATCAATCCCCCAAAGAAGCGTTCCATAGAGCCGAGAACTACTCGATGTATCATAATAACCTGATGTTCTTGACCATCCTGACCTACATAATTCACGTCAAAATTCTTAGGCTCATTAAAGTCAAACTGAATAGTTGGTCCCTGATGCGCCCTTCCGATAGCGTCCAGTAGCTTAATATCAATTTTTGGTCCGTAAAATACCGCTTCGCCTTCCATTCGATTATAGGGCAAATTTCTTGCATTTAGAGCAGTGACGAGGGCGGATTCTGCAAGCTCCCACATTTCATCGGTTCCGAGATACTTACCTTTATTCTGTGAGTCACGAACAGCGAGTTCAATCTCATAATTATCATATCCAAAAGTCTTGAGCATAAACAATGCGAGATCAAGTGTGCCAAGTATTTCATCCTGCGCCTGCTCATGTGTGCAGAAAATATGGGCGTCATCCTGAGTGAATCCTCGTACACGAAATAAACCAGTTAAAGTCCCGGACCGCTCATAACGGTAAACAGTACCAAGTTCAGCGTATCTTATAGGAAGGTCACGATAGCTACGCATCTTTGTCTGATAGATCAAGATGTGACCGGGGCAGTTCATAGGTTTAAGTACGTATTCCTGATTCTCGACCTCAAGCACAAACATATTTTCACGGAAAAAACTGTAATGACCTGAAGTGTTCCACAAGTCGGATTTTGCAATATGCGGAGTAATAACGATTTCATAACCACGTTTTAAGTGTTCATCTTTCCAAAAGTCCTCTATAATTCTGCGAATAGCGGCGCCTTTGGGATGCCAGAACACCAGCCCGGGTCCTGCTTCTTGCTCATGCAAGCTGAACAGATCAAGCTCTTTGCCTAGTTTTCTGTGATCTCTTTTCTGTGCTTCTTCAATTCTTTGAAGATAGTCGTCAAGTTCCTTTTGAGTTTCAAAAGCTATCCCATAAATACGTTGAAGCATCTTATTTTTTTCGTCGCCATGCCAGTAGGCTCCAGCAATACTAAGAAGCTTGAATGCTTTGATTTTTCCTGTAACTGCAAGGTGAGGACCTCTGCATAAATCCACAAAATTTCCATGACGATATACTGTAACAATATCATCCGTTATGCCTTCGAGGAGTTCCAGTTTATATTTTTCATTAAGTTCAGTAAATAGCGGAACAGCTTCCGATTTAGTTATTTCGTTGCGGAAAAATGGTAGGTTTGCTTCTATGATTTTGTGCATTTCTTCTTCGATGCGCTCAAGGTCTTCAGGCACGAATGGTTCGTCAACGTCAAAATCGTAATAGAATCCTTCTTTGATGGCAGGACCTATAGCAAGCCCGGCATTCGGGAATAGCATCTTGACTGCGCTAGCCATGATGTGTGAAGTGCTGTGCCAGTAGATTTCTTTTCCTTTGTCGCTGTCAAAAGTTATAATTTCGACTTTGCAATCATTCACCAATTTTTTAGTTAAGTCAACTAATTCACCGTTTAATTTAGCAGTAACAGCACGTTTCGCCAATTTGTCACTAATAGAAGAAGCAACATCTAAAAGTGTGATACCAACAGGAAACTTTTTTTGCGATCCATCTGATAATTCAACGACGATTTCAGCCATTTTACTTATATCCTTCTACTTTGTATGTCATAGTTTATAAGTATAATTATACTTATAAAACTCTGATACATAACTATTGTTTAGGGGGTTGTTTCTTATACAGGAAGAACTAAAGAATGGGTGTTAATCTAATAAATAAGTTATGAAAATAATGATGATGGCAGTTTTTTATCTTCCCTCCCTTACAGGAGGGAGGTAGTAGATAAAACGATGAATCGCAAGGTATTGGTGAGATTAATATTTTGCATATAGAGCTGAATCATTTTACTAAAAACATAAAAAATGGTGAGCGGTAATGGAATCGAACCAATGACCTCTTGCATGTCAAGCAAGCACTCTAACCAACTGAGCTAACCGCCCACGCTAGGATGTATGAAGGCGGAAGGATAAAGGATGAAATTTTCTTCTTCATCCCTCATCCCTCATATTTTACTGTATTGGAGGCGGCGACCGGAGTCGGACCGGTTAATAGTGGTTTTGCAGACCACCGCCTTACCGTTTGGCTACGCCGCCAGAAAAAAATGGAGCGGGAGACGGGGCTCGAACCCGCGACATCTAGCTTGGCAAGCTAGTGCTCTACCAACTGAGCTACTCCCGCTCAAAATCTTGTATTATCTTGTATTCTATTTACAAGATTATATTTTATCAAAACTTGACGATTTTGTCAACCCTAAAACCATCAAAAATCATTTTTAATCTAAGATAATAAGAGTTTTTCACTTACAAAGTAAAAATAAAAACACAAAGTATACTTTTTTTTCCAGTAAAGGTCTAACGACAGGAGAGACAATATCCTCATCAACTGTACCCATCTTATATGCCATAAAAGCCCATATTTTATTCACGTATTTCCAATCATATTCTGTTTCCTCTCTGTATTTACTCATTTCTTCCGTAAAATTATCCATACCTTCTTTAGAATCCTCTCATATCAATAAAGGAGTATGGCACAGAAATTATTTCTGTGCCATTTATAGTCATTCTACCAAAGACCCCAGAAATTATCAATCTGTGACTGATAGCCGTTTACTTTTCCGCTAAGAACGTCGTCGTACTTAACAGCCTGACCACAATATGCTGACTCAAAGATTGACTCGCAGATAGCCTTTGCTCGCATACCGACTTCACCGGTCACTTCTGGTTGACGATTGTTCTGTATAGCGTCGAGGAAGTCGTAACATTCAATGAAAACACCATTTGTGAATCCAAGCGGGAACAGGCGATTCTTTTCATCTTCGGATAGAGTTTTCAAATACTCGTCCACGACTTCTTGGAATGGGCGTTTCTTTCCGTCCTTCATTGTGAGTTCTGCATTGCCCCAAGGACCATGGAAAACATCACCATCTTGCAAAGAGCCTTCGGAGCCATAGTATAGGGCATGACTGAATCCCTGACCCGGTGCTGACCATGTTACAGTCCACGTTCCAATGACGCCGTTCTTGAAGTTGATAGTCGCCATCCACGTATCTTCCTGCCAGTCTTTGATGATTTTACCGTCTTTATTAGTTTTTCTTGCCTCAAGCTGTTCTACTCTTGCATATACAGTATCAACATCGCCAAATAAGAATCGGATCGTGTCGCAGAAGTGTGCGCCGGAGTCCATAACCATACCGCCTCCGCCCATCATAAGATCGAGTCTCCAGTGCCATCCACCGGGTTCCAAACTTCGCCATTGAGCCATCTGTGAGAAGAACATCCTTGGGTCGCCGATGAGTTTTGATTCGTTAAACATCCATCGAGCCGCCCTCTGGCTAGGACCACGCCTGATGTTCTCAGCACATGCGGTAATCTTGCCATTGCGCTTACCAGCTTCGATCATTGCCTTACTTGCTTTTATCGTCACGCCAAAGGGCTTCTCAGTCATTATGTTGACGCCTTTGTTTAAGCACATTATAGCGTTTACATGGTGATCAGAGTGCCTTGAGCAAATATCCGCCGCATCAAGGTCTTCGTTCTTCAGCATCGTCTCAACATCCGTGTAAATTTTTGGAGCTTTGTCCTGTGTCTTTGCCGCTTCGTTTGCGAAGTTTTGAGCTCTTTCAGCTACCGGATCGCACATTGCCGCAAATTCAAACTTTTCTGCTTCACCTTTTTTGATGTTAATGTAACCATCAAGATGTCCGTGAGACATTCCTCCGCACCCAATGATAGCTAGTTTCAATTTCTTTGCCATTTGATCTCTCCCATTAATAGTTTTTAGTTGTTGGATTTTGTTACTCCTAAGCAACTTTAATAAATGATGTTAAATTTTTAGGAATAGAACGCGGATGACGCGGATCAGGCGGATTTTTCTTTATTTCTTTCGATCCGCGCAAATCCGCCTGATCCGCGTTTATCTGCGTTCTATTTCCTAAAGTTTTAAAAGGTTTCTTAAACTTGCTTACCCTGTCTTTTAACTAAAAACTTAAAACTCAAAACCATATACTATATACTATATACTAGATACTAGATACTAGATACTAGATACTAAGCGTGATTATAGCATCTGCAATAATATAAGTCAACATCAACTGAGTTTTTTAGAATAATACGACTTTTTCACTTAATAATTAAAATACTGAGGCATGGAGAGGAAAGCAATTAAGAATACGAGTTTTCCAGTTATGGACTAGAAAGAACCTTCACTCCGTTTTGATCATATAACTGATCATATCATGGTGACAATTCTTCCGTTTCTCTTTTCTTTAGAATATGTAGCTAACGGAAAAACTCGTAATAAATATTTGAAATAACAAAAAAAGGACACGAAAAATCGTGTCCCTTATATTTTATACCTATTTCAGTTAGAAATGAGACTCATCCGTAATCGATATTAATTTGACAGTTTGCCTAACATCGTAAATAAAGACGGTCTATTCTTCTCTGTAAGAAAACTATCACTCCCCGTGTCAACCATGTATTCCCTAGCAGTGACCATACTTGCTTTACATTCTCCCAGTATGGCTTCAATGCTCCGCTGATGCCTATCTCAATTCCAGCCAACGTTTTACATAAATCGTTGGCTATCTCTTGCTTTACTATATTCCACAGTGGTTCTATGGGATTAAGGTCGGGACTATAAGGTGGAAATGGTACAAACTTTACACTCTCCACTTGACAAGCTCATCAAGGCTATTTTGCATTACCATCACAATCCCCAATGCTCATTTATGTCCTTCTGATACGCCCCGATTTTCCCGGATATAACATCATCAACCTTTACAGCCTGTCCACAATACGCTGATTCATATACTGCGTCACAAATGGCTTGAGCAGCAAACCCATCCCATCCTGTCACTTCAGGTTCTCGATTATTTTTTATGGCATCCAGAAAATCATAGACTCCTAGAGCTCCAGCATTCATAATGCCCCGTGGGAAAAGCCTTTCTTTGTTATCAGCGCTTAGAGCGTTGAGGAAATCCTTTGTCAATTCTCCCATGCTGCGCGTAGAGCCATCTTTGTATTGGATACCACTGCCATCTATTGAACCTTTGCTTCCATAATAAATCTGATGGTTTATTCCTTTACCGGGCGCGCCCTCTGTCCATACAAACTGACCTATCAGACCATTTTTGAAGGTTAATACACTTATGGCAGTATCCTCAACATCTGATGGCACAGGATCACGAAGGTTATCTGCATCTAAATATCTCGTCGGCTCAAAATTCCGTGTCTCTGCATAAACTTTTTCTACATCACCGAAGAATGAGCGTAGCACATCCATATAATGCACTTCGCCATCAATGACCCAGCCGCCTCCGCCATAGATGCGTTGATGTCTCCATGGTGTTCCTACTACAACACGCAAAGTGTAAAGAACCCTTTGGGTAAAGAACATCCTCAGATCACCTATCAAATTGGTTCTATTCATAGCCCATTCCGTAGCCCGTGTCGCAACATCCTTACGGGCAGGTTCAGCAGAAGCCAGTATTTTCCCGCTTTTCTTTGCAGCGTCCAGCATCATCTGACCGGCTTTAATAGTAAGTGCAAAGGGCTTTTCCACTACTACGTGTATGCCAGACTCCAAACATGCTATTGTTGAGACATGGTGATTGGAATGTGTTGTGACTATATCAACAGCATCAATATCCTCATTTTTGAGCATTTTCTCAAGATCGGTGTAGGTAGGCGGTATGGATTGAAAATTTCCTGCTTTATTTGCAAGATTTTTCGCTATTTCGCCATCTACATCGCACATTGCCACTATTTCCGTTAGTTCCGGGTCTTTCTCCCTGATCTCCCGAAAGTAATTAAGGTGGTTGCCTGCCATCCTCCCACAGCCAATTAAAGCCACTCTGATCTTTTGTGACATGTATCTCCTCCTGCGAAATTCTTATTCTATCGCTTGTATTAACTTGTATTAAAATGTAACCAAAACTTTCACTGCGCCACTTGATCGGCTTGCTGATGCCTCAAAAGCATCTTTAACCTTGGTTAATGGAAAACGATGGGTTACTATCGAATTGAAATCCACTTGCCCTGACAGCAATATTTCCATAGCGACTTCGTAGTCTCTTTTCCTATCCATAGCTGAGTATGCATCACACCCATACATAACAATCTCTTTGCCGACTGCCTTGCCAAAATCCTCCAGATTTTGCGGTGCTACATATAAAGCCATTCTTCCGCCGTTTTTGAGAGCATCTAAGCCAACTCCGATTGGAACTCCCAGCGAAGCCATAATAGCCAAATCAGCCCCACGGTTTGTATTTGATAGAACGGCATCCATGACTTCATCTCTTTGCGATCCTACAACCACGTCAGCACCGAGTTTCCTCGCAAGTTCAGCCTGATGTGGATATTTCGCAGAGCAGATGACTTTGCCAGCACCGAGATGCCTTGCTGCGACTATTGCTGAAAGACCGATAGAACCAAGACCGAAGACTACTACAGTCTCTCCAGATTTCATCCCACAATGTCTGATTGCATGTACACCAACGGAAAGTGGCTCAACAAGCAGGCACGTTTCGTATGAAGTTCCTGCTGGCATTCTGTAAACTACATGCGCAGGTGCAGCTATATACTCGGAAAGCCCACCGGGAAGATGGTATGACATAAACTGCCGATACTCACAGTGGTTTGTCTCTCCATTAAGACAGTCTTCGCACTTGCCACAGAACACCCATGGTTCTACGCAGACCGCATCGCCCTTATTCAGACCTTTTACTGCTTTTCCGACCTGCCATACTTCTGCGCCTATTTCATGTCCGGGTGCCACATCTTGTATTTGTGTTGCACTAAAATACTGACGGCTATCACCTCCGCATATTCCACAGACATGGACTTTTAACAAGACTTCATCATCGTCTATAGTTGGCATTTCCGTCTCGATGATGCGTATGTCCCTGGAACCAAAAAACCTTGCTGTTTTCACAATTCACCCCCGATTAAGTAAAAGGCAATGCACCAAATTGCATTTGAATATATTATCGTTCTTGCCCTTTCAAAGCCCCCCATAATGCGCTAAGTTTTCCATACGATTCCACAAGTGCAGATAACTTGGGTTTGTCACCATTGAGCAATTGTGTAACCTCATCCTTTGAAATTGCCCTATTCCAAAAATATACCTCGTCTATGATCCCATTGAAGTATCTATCTGTGGTGCCATCAGCCAATCTTGCCACACCGATCTCTATAGGAAAATCAGGATCAGTTCGATACGGAGCATCTATGAGTTTAGGATTACCTTCTCCACCAGCCTTAATCTCCACTTTACCCCCTTCAATTGCTGAGTATCCAGTGGCTTGTTTGCCATCAGCAGTCAGACAGGCAAGAACCCATGTTCCCTGTTTATTGAGCGCACCGCTGGCGTTGAAATATCCCTCTGTATTTGCATTTGAGACTCCCCACCAATCAAGTGTTATCTTGAAAGCATAGGGAATACCCCAACCTGTTCCCTTGCCTTTGGTAACGATACCGGAATTACCATTTACTCCTGCATTGGGTTTAATCCATGCTGAAAAAGTAAAGCTATTTGCGATTATATCCATTGATTTGCTATGTGGAACTTGAATATAACCATCTGTCCCATTAAAGCTGAAAGCTTTTTCAAACTTACCGTCTACAGCTTCTACTCCGCCAATAATCTTTCCATTGTTACTTCCCTGAAAGTCTTTTGCTGTGCCATTATCAAATGTCCATGCAGAAACGAGACCATCCTCTAGTCCAGCATACGTGTTGTACGCAAGAAATAGGCAAACGACCACTGATAGAATATTAATAACCAAAATCTTGTGAGTCATTTTAATCTCCTCCTAAGCATTCGCTTGTATCAAATAACTTTGTTTTTACAAACCTTTCATTCTTTATCTGCCAACTACAGTTTCAGGAGTTCCTTTTCGATGTAGTTTTTAGCATGAAGGGCATAATCCCTTGGTGACACTCCCTCCTTTGACGATTCAATGACAACCCATCCATCAAAGCCCACATTCAGCAAAGCTTTCATAAGACGTTTCTGATCAAGTATGCCTTCTCCCAACAAAGCCCATTTGTTCTCTTTTCCAATCTCACCAATGTGTGCATAGGTAACCAACTTGGCATGTTTTTCATATATCTCATAAGGGTCACAGCCGGCAATGACCTGATGCGCAGCATGAATACATAAGCCAACAAGCGAAGTATCCAGATGCTCAAGTAATCTGTCAACATCATTTGGTGATTCTATCATGCAACCGACGTGCGGGCGCATGCATGCAAAGACACCATAATCACGGACAGATTTCCCAATCGCATTCATGGTCTTTGCCAACTGCAGGAAATCGTTATCGCTGAAGCCTTCAGGCCTCTGGCTTTTGGATACCCCGCCATTAAGGATTATGAAATGTGATCCGACCTTGCCAAGAAACTTTGCCGCAAATAATGCTTCGGATACGACTATATTCTGATCTGCGGGAGATATAAACTTATCGCTATTGAAGTAAGCACCGGTAAGTTCCACCTTGTTTTCTGCCAAAAAATCTTTAGCTTCATTTTCCATACTATGATATGGCATAAGATGATCTGTGAATACTTCTATTCCCGCTATTCCTGATAAACCCATTCCAACTATCGCATCCTCAACATTACCACCCCAAACACCAATTTGACATCCAACCTTCATTTCTCTCTCCTTTTAATCATTCTGTTGGTATTTTTTGCCACAGAATACATAAGTAAGAATCGCTTTTTAACAGATGGTTCATGGACTCATTCATAAAACATGAAAACTTTTATTGTCTACTTCACAAGCCAAAAACATTAAGAGAGTTTTGTAACGTTGACATTTTACAGAAAGCCATCTGTAAAGTAAATAAGAAACTGTTTTTATCGGATTTTTTTCTTTTCGAGGGTTAATTCTGTCATAAACGAGAAATAGCCAGAAAACCGATGTTTTTTGTTGATCTGCTAGCAAAAGATTGTTAGAATATCGACATTTAGAAGATAGCAAAGCCATTGGGTTTTTATTTTGCTGTCGGTATCCCCTAAATTGCATTGTTATCTTCGTTAATACATATAGGAGTTTGATATGACATCCATAGAACGCGTAAGTCTTGCTCTGCGACACAAGGAAGCAGATAGGATACCAATTCACGATGGTCCATGGGGAACCACTGTAGCCCGATGGCGTCGGGAAGGGCTTCCAGAAGATCAATCGCCAACAAGCTATTTTGGCTATGAGTTTCGAGGATTTGGTGCCAATGAATCATTGCTGTTGCCTACCAAAGTTATTGAGGACACGGATGAATATGTGATAGCCAGAATACCATGCGGGGCAATCACTTGCATTAGCTTTAGATGTTACATAACTAATTCCTTCCGATATACCAGATTCGTATTGCACAATGTCATTATATTTTTCCATAGTATTAACCTGACTTTGTCACATTCGTTTTTGGCGTCCGAGTTTAACTTTCTTTGTAATTCCATGTAATAAACGAGGAGATACCCATTTAGATTATGCTACACACTGCGATAAATTGAGCGGAAAATCTAATTGAAAGGAGATGCCATGTCTGCCGAAAATCGCATTTTAATTCAAGGTGGAATTGTTATTGACGGTAACAATTCCCCCGGATATCAAGCTAACGTGCTTATTGAGGATGATCGTATTGCAGTAATAGGCAAACTGGACTCTATAGATGATGCAGTGCAAATTGACGCAAAGGGCAAGGTGATCGCTCCAGGATTCATAGATCCCCATAATCATGCCAATTCAGAAGTAGAGGGTGGGATACTCAAGTATCCTCTGGCTGATAACCTGATCCGTCAGGGAATCACAACAGTGATCTGCAATCAGTGTGGCGGAGATACCTTCCCTATAGGTACTTTTCTGGATGCTTTTGACAAGGTGGGAGCAGTTACTAATGTAGCTATGCTTGCATCACATGGTCAAGCACGACGCCAGGCAATGAAGCAGACAGGCATTTTCAAACCATGCCCGGAAGTTTGGGAAGCTATGAGGAATCTTCTGCGTGATGAGAAGGTTATGCCACTGGAAAGGATGATATTCCGTATGACTGCTCGTGTGGCAGACCAGTTTGGTATAAAAGGAAGGGGAAGAATCAGCCCTGGAGCATTTGCTGACGTTGTAATATTCGATCCGGAAACTGTTGTGGATAAATCTACTTGGCAGAATGGTTATATTTATCCGCAGGGCATTGAGTGGGTGATTGTAAATGGCAGAATAACAGTTGCCAATGAAAAATTCCTTAAAAATGGCTTTGGTCGGGCAATAAGACGGGGAGCAGAAATGTAGAGGTGAATCTTTGATATTGATAATGAAGAACCATATCGGAATAACATCATCTGGAACTGTGAGTATTCTTTTGAATATTGGAATCGTGGTGAGGAATCCACAACTAGAGGAATCTACTTTGAGAATAACACCTGTGTAAATGCTGGTTATGGGTGGGGACATAGCCAAAGACCTGATCCCAATGGCAGACACCTTATGCTTTACGATAATACAGCCAAGACTTCTAAATTCTATGTCCGCAGAAACATTTTCTATGAAGCCACAGAAAGTTGCTTGAGGCTTGGTAATGACTGGTCATCTGGTCTGAATATGGACTATAACTGCTGGTATCAATCTCATGGAGTGATGATTAACTGGATGTCAAACGAATATACAATGGCTCAATTTTCCAAATACCAGTCGGAGAAAGGACAGGATAAAAATTCTATTGCTAGTGATCCCCGTTTCGTTGACGTGGAAGGTCACGATTTTCAGCCAGCATCAGGAAGTCCCGTTTTAGATCATCCTGAAATTGGGGCAATTTCAATCGCATTGTCTTCATCCATCAAAACTGTTCCGAAACCAATTGATCAATCGCCTGAACTCCATGCGCAAAAACAGCCCACTATACCGGAAAACTACAAAGAAATCCCTTTTATTGAGACAACTCCTCCGCCTGAATTGAATGTTGAGGAAATGGAACGAGGTTATCTCCTGTTTCAGCGTCCTATCATGGAACCAGTATATCCGAATACTCGACCTTTCGGATATGAACGCTTAGAACGCTTGGTTGCTTTCGCAACCCCAGGTGAATTTGAGCCACTTACATTCAGCCTTTATCCCATTAGAAATCTTGAGAATCTGAGAGTCCGCTGTTCATCCCTCTCGTGTGACGCTGGTGAGATTCCCCTTTCCCAAATCACTGTACGACTGGTTACTTACTGGAACGTAGGCTATCCAAGCTATACTTCCCGTGATACCTATCGTCGAATTCCTGAACTGCTGGAGCGAGTTACTACACATACTTCCCCAGCCCAGGAATGCCAGAGCTACTGGATCGTGATTCATGTGCCGGAAGATATCAAACCCGGATTATATCGGGGAAACGTGAGGCAGATCGCATCGCCAAAGGATTGCCTAAGTTTGTCTGCTGTCCCATAGATGAGGTTGCTTCCACGCACAGCGAATTCGGAGCGAAGACTTATGCCGCAGTGCGATCCGCCGGGATTCGCACATATATTACCAAGAGTCCTACATCTGGCGATGCCGCACCATATTTGCCTTATGTTGACGTCTGGTGTTCGCAGCCTTATTCCATGCCATACGAAAAGATCATTGCTCAGAGTCGCTATGAACACTGGTCCTATCCCAACCACAACGCTGGCGAAATCAAAGATCGGCGAGTTATGTGCAAAGGAGGGCGGATGACCTATGGTTTTGGTTTCTGGAGGAGCGGATACACGACACTTATCCCCTGGCACTGGAGTTGGACGCCGGGAGATGATCAATTTGACTATCTACGTGGACCACAATCCGGCTGCGGTCAGCGAATCACTGGTGATGGTGAGGTCATCCCGGCAATCTACTGGGAATGTTTCAGGGAAGGAAATGATGACGTACGATATATCTATACACTGCAACAGGCAATCTTCCAGCGTGAGAATTCCCTGGATCCGGAATGTCGTGGTGCTGTTGAGGACGTTAAGAAACTGCTCCAAGCGATGTGGAATGCCATAAATGTCCAGCAAAAATATCTTGCCGAAGGGATGTGGACCTCAGAAGAATTCAATGGACGGCGATGGATGCTGGCAATGGCAATTGAACGGCTGGGACAATATCCTGCGGAACGACAAGGCATTGCTCCTTCTGTGCTGGTGGCAAATACGACATCCCAATCCGCAAAAGATGAAATGTCTTTCATTGAAAAAGCAGTTCAGACCGGGAATATAGAGACGAAGGACTTAGGCGATGGTTTCACATCCTGGTCTAGCGGGACAAAGGAAGGGACAGTCCATGTTACCGAAGAAGCTGGACGTCAGGGACAGAAAGGTTTGCGATGGCATGTCCGGGTTGACCATGAAACAGATGGTGGCGAAGGAGGCAATTATCCAGTGGGTTGGCCCCGCATTTCACGGACGTTCGGTTCCGGCGAGTTAGACATGAGCCGCTATGATTATCTGTCTTTTGTTGTGCGCGTGGACTCGGACCGGGATGAAGTGGCAGACGATTCCACCCCTCTTGGATTTGTCCTGACTTCCCACAAAACAACTCGGCAGTTCTTCAGCACGCAGCGCGATTTAAGAGATCGTCAGCAGACCTGGATCCCGATCCGCCTTTCTATCAAGAACCTTATGGAATCGGTAGGATTGGGCTCAGATCCCTGGAGTGACATTGCACGTGTACAGTTTTACGTTTCTGAAGGCGACTTTGCGCACGGCACAAATCTGACCTTCGACATTTCCGAGGTTAAGCTGCTGCGATTCAAGTCACCAGTGATCTCACAGATCATTGTCCCGGAATATCTTACGCTTCCTAATGCCCGGTTGCCCATATCTTATGATGTTATGGGAACCGTTTCAGTCAAGCCGGGGAGCCATAGAGTCTTAGCATCTCTTACAACTACGGAAGGTCAGCCGGTAGCTCAACAAGAGCAAGACCTGGCCGGTCAACGCGTCGTTGTTCTGAACACCTCATCCATTTTCCCGGGGAGCTATCAGCTTCACTTAAGGGTTACCAACGCTGAAGGCAAGCTCTGTTCAGAGGGAACCCGGGACGTGGAAGCCATTCCGGGTCCCAACTTCGATGCACGATGTAATGAATGCAGATAGGCATTAATCAGAAAGAGGATGCATGAGAATGTGAGAGATTTGGGCTTCTGATATGGAGGGCAACAAAAAATGGAGGATAAAATGGATCGCAGAACATTTCTAGGGATGTTGTCTGCCATTCCCGTGCTGGTTGGCGTAGCATCTGATTCGGGTTCTATGGATTTCCAGATGATTATGCTTCCAGAACCAGAGAAAGATGGTGGCAAGACCATACTGGCAGCATTGCAAGAAAGAAGGACTATACGGAACATCAGTCCTGAGAAACTTCCGCTGCAAGTGCTTTATAATCTTCTCTGGGCTGCTATAGCACGAGCTATTATCTCATTTTGAATCTGTTCCGTTAGTATATGAAAATATGAGCTATATCCGCTAACTCGAACTATAAGATCACGATGGAGTTCTGGATTTTCCTTTGCTTCTCTCAAGATTTCCTGATCTATATAGTTTATCTGTAAAACTGATCCGCCAGCTTCAAGGAAACGTTTGATTACCGGAACAATAGATTCCGATTCGTAACCACCACGAGTTGCCGGAAGTTTGATGTCCAGTACAGCAACTACGGGATAAAGGCTAAGATCCAACGGTTTCAAAGCCTCAAGAACTTGACTTATACTGCATTTCTCTCCTAGAGCGAGAAGGCTTGGACTCATTCCCTGAGAAAGATGCTGACCGGCTTTGCGCCCATCGGGTGTAGCTCCCGTTTTCTCGCCAAAGCTAACAAACGAACGGAAAGAGAACAGGCTTGCTTCATAACAACCGCCACGACTATTCGGTTTCCCGGAAGTAACGCGGGCAAGATCAGCAAACACCTGTGATGAAAAAGAAAGGATAGCTTCATCATCCTGACCAAACTTGGGTATCCGGTTTACCAAGAAGAGACGAAATGCCTCATGTCCCCGAAAATCCTGTTCCAGTATATCCTGCAATTTCATTAGAGATACAATTTTGCGATTATAGAACACTTCACGGACTGCAAATAGTGAATCAATAAGCGTTCCAATACCTGTAAGCGATATGCTGCCATAGCTATATCTTGCTCCACCCTCCATCATGTCCAGACCCTTTTCAATGCAGTCGTCTATGGTAGAGGAATGTAACGGACAGGGATTGTAACGCCAGCCTTCACTTTCAGTGCGATTGCGCTCATCAATATGAGCGTCTACCACTATCTTGAGGTTTTGTAGGAATGTTTCATAGAAATCATCGAATTTAGCGCATTCATGATACTTGCTCAAAGCCAATTCTCTCTGTTTCGTAAAAAAGTCCCACTTCTCAGGGAAAAATCCCATCAGGAAAACGTGCATCAGGTTAAGGTAAAGAGTAGCCCGGCTATTTACCTCGGTATTCGCCAGAACATTTTCCTGACAACCGCCACCAACGTAAAGTCGGCAGTCTTCTGGTTTCTTTTCCATGCGTATATTTGCGGGTATTATGACATCATCGTTGAATATGGCAAGTGAATTATCTCCGCTTGCCATGAACTGTGCCAGAAGTTCATAGAATTCCTGCGGATGTTTGGCGGAAATTCTGGCGTTAATCTTAGGATCAATCAGATGAAGCTCCTGATGGGCTTTCAAAATCATCTCTGTGAGTTCGTTAAATATAGGTTCGCCATCTTTATCGCACCCACCGATAGTCACTGTACCATTAGTGCCAACATGCGTGCCATGCGCCTTCTTCATCCCATACCTTATATCACTGATAGCAAGGAAAGCTCTCAATAAATCTTTGGCTTCTTCTGGAGTGATATGACCCGCCGTAATATCCCGGCGATAATATGGCAGAAGAATCCGATCTGGATGTCCAAACACGCTTATACCGTTGCCCTCTATGGATTGAACAACATAAAACAGGAAAATGATTGTGTTCAGCGCCTCATAGAACGTAGAAGGCGGTTCTGCTGGTATTCTGATTGACGTGGAGGTAATTCTCTTTAGCCTTTGAATTATGACCGGGTTTGTTTCATCCTCAAGGATATTATTGGCTTCATAGGCAAAGCGGGCGGCAATATTTATCAACGCTTGGTTGCCAGAGACAACGCTTCGGAGGAATTCACGCTCCCTTTCTGTCGTTGCGGATGATAGATGTTCTTCCGCTTTTTTGATAAGACCTTTGAGACCATATCGGAATACGTTTTCATATCCCAATGTATGATGATTGTCGTCAAGCACCGCCCAACCTGATGAAAGACCACTTTTATGATAGGAACTTAACCATTCTATGCTGGAAGCCGCAAGCTGTGCACCAAATGGCTCTCGTTTCATCCATCCGCCAAGTCCACCTGTGCCAAGATCCGTCCGTGGTCGTCCCGTATTAATCTCGAAATAAAACGGACAATGGCGGAAAACGTGAACAGGACAGTGTTCTGCCATCCGCTTGTAACCAAGTGTTTTACATTGGTATGAAAGCCATTCAGGATGTTCAGAGCTTTCTCTATGCAACTCATCTTCTAAATATGTAATATCAGTATTTAGTCTGGCATAATAGGTGTCCATTTCCTGATCAAATAGTATCTTTTCATCCAAAAATGACATAAAAAAACACATCCTTCAATTCTATGGTATTATCCCACAGTAGATTCGGATAACAATGACATCTTTTATCATTTTTTATGATTTGTTGTGGAATACTAGCGTGTTTCACTTTGAACGGCAATGTAAAAGGAACTGCATAGCCTATTCCGACTATATGTAAATCCCCGCTTTAGCTTCACCGTATTATGATAAGATTATAGATCAAAAGGAGAATAAGCCATTTGGAATCCTTGCGTCCCAATTGGAAGGTGCAGGTAAACCCAATGCATATAATATCACAGCAGAGGTATCCATAATATTTAATGGTTCTTTCAATTCAATACCTTTTTTCACCCCGGGTCCAGAGCATCCCCAGAATATATTCATGCAATCCGGAGCATTACTGCCATGAGAAGTTCCTACGCCACCATGATCTGAAAGCAATATTATCAGGCTTTCATCTTTGCGTATATATTGTTCAGCGTCAACTGCAAGCTGTGGGTCTGGCATAGAGACCATCTGGCAATTAATAGACTGTTCAATGATATTTATATTTATTGGTTCCCAACAACAGAAAGAAGCAGATTTAATATCAGGATATGCTTCTTTTGCCACCTTCATAAACGAGGGAAAATCGAAATCCTCAGGACATAGATGACTGCCATCCAGCTTATGTTTCTCAGGTCCGACCCCATGAAACATTGCTCCCCAAGCCTCAAAGATTGCTGACGGAAACACGGTGGTAGCAGAATATGTTACAGCACCTTCAGCCAAAACCTTATCAATATTTGGCGTAACAGCCTTCTGAACTGCCCATCCGATAGCGCCATCCAAGCCAATTATGAATATTTTTTTGTTTTTTTTCTGCATATATTGACCTTTTTGAAATTCTGTGTCAAAATATTAATTAAATCTGGCATCATTTAGTTACCCGTTTTTAGATTTGGGATATGGGTATTTTACAGAACTTCATTTGTCTAGTCAATGAAAAAGTAAAGCTGAACAGAATCAAGTCATGGTGAATGATAGAACCCCTTCGATATGGCATGAGTTAGATTTGCCAATCGAAAGTCTATCATACTCAGATTCACAATGTTATTTTATTTTTCCGCAGTATTAAGGATAGCTCATACAAGGTGTATGAAGTAACTGCGATAACAACAAGGAGTCAATAAATGAAACGTTATCGAATAGGGTTTGTCGGCACAGGCGGGATTGCACATTCCCACGTATCTGGTTACAGGGCTATTCTGGGTGATAAGATTGAGATCGCTGCCGGTTGTGACCCCAATAAGGAGCAATTAAACGCTTTCTGTGATAAGTATGGTATAAGGCATAGATTCACTACTGCTGAGTCGCTACTAAATTCCGGTGAAGTGGATATTATAGTTATGCTAACTCCGCCATCCGTCCGCGCTGAATATATCCTTCCTGCACTTGAAAAAAGGATACACGTTCTGGTAGAGAAACCTTTTGGAAACTCAGTAAAAGAATGTATTGAATATGTAAAAACTGCCGAAAAATATTCAACTACGCTGGCTGTAAGTCAGAATATGCGATTTTATCCGGATATCGAATGGGCTAAAGGAGTTGTTTCCGATGGGAAATTGGGTGAATTAACATACATAGCCCATGACCATTTCCAATGGCGGATGCAGACTTATGGCTGGAGAGCTACCGAGAAACGACTTGAGATATCTATTTTTAGCGTTCACATCCTTGACAGGTTGAGGTGGATAGCTGGAATACAACCGGATGCGGTCAGTTGCGTAACTCGTAAGTCATGGTTAGATGACTCGCCTGTTGGCGAAGTATTTAGCGACATAACCATTCAGTTTGCCGGTGGCGCGATAGGACATATAACGTCATCGTGGTATTCGACGATACCGGAATGCCGTATGCGTATTGATGGGAAACAAGGAACGCTTGTAATTCATCGTCAAATCGCTACGTCGGATAATGCAAAGGTAACGCTTTCTATACAAGGTTCAGAACCTGAAAAGCGGAGTTTCTCAGATCAAAATATTTCAACACTTGTGTTTGGTCATAGTATGCGTAACTTTGTAGAAGCAATTGATACAGGTCATGAGCCTGTTCATAGCGGCAAAGATAATCTTCAGACGATGGCGATAATTGATGCGGCGTATCTTTCCGCTGAACGTGGTGGCGCATCTGTCAAAATTTCGGAAATAATGTAATGTCAATATGAAAATGGCATTATCTCAGTTAGAATTGATCTTTTGATGAAATAAGCATGTTTATTACAATGCAAATTTATCAGGTTAAAGGAGGACGCTAATGGAACTATTAGTATCAATTATTTTATTCGGTTTTATAGAATCTCCAGATAAGGTCGTTGCCGCACAAAATCAGGTTCCTGACAAAGATATACTAGGTCAACGTCCTTACGAGATGGTCTGGGCAAATCGGATTGAGGATTAAAGGAGAATGCTGATAAATTCATTAATGGTGAATCTGCAAGCCCTGTAGATTACTTGATCGAGATTGATCGTGATTCGCATCCTGATGGAATAGCAGGGGGTTATGATTCAGTAAAGGACGAATTCTGGAAGGCAATAGAAGATGGACTGACTCCGGGATTAAAGACTGCCGGTACAGGAACGAACTCATCAAATTGCCCTATGGTAGCGATAGGAAATAGTAAATGCAATGGAACTAATCCGCCAAAGTATCTTGATGCAGTATTTGACTATTTTCAGGTTCAGGATTCCAATGGCGAATGGGTTTCTCTTAACAAAGGCGATCAGGTCAAGGTTAATCCAAATAAACCAGTTATTGCCAGAATTCTAGCAACGAATCTTGGAGAGGCGGAATGGATCAAAGAAGGCGATGGTTGCGTATATATTATTGCAGAAGGCAAGGAGACTATACGCACTGCTTTACATACCAACGTAAAGCATCTGGATTCCATCGAATTAAAAGATATAGAGATCGCACAATCTGGTTTGGATGCAGTTACAGAGATCACAGTCACTCTATCTGCTGATGGTCGGACTAGATTTGGTGAAAGATTCACTCTAACGTTAGTGCCTTAGAATAAGTGATATTGGAATATACATTCCAGAAATACATCATTGGAACGATCATGAGTTCCACCCTAAAGGAATTTAGATATGCTAAAGTTTTACATCATATCTGCATTGATGTTTCTATTTACCTTTTACTGCCTTGCGGATTTTCCGAACCTTAGGCAAAGAGATACTGCAAGACAGGAAGAACTGCGCCCAAGCCTGGAAAAAATACGGAAAGACCATCCACGCATATTTTGCCATTCAGAAGATTTTCTAGAGATTCGCAAGCGCATTAATTCAACGCCTGAAATCAAGGAGGTATATGGCTGGTTGCTGGAATGGGCTAGAAGCGACCAGTATTATCAAAACCTTTGGGCTACCCCAAATCAGTTGATTGCCGCTTGTATCGCTTATAGGATTTCGCAGGAAAAGCCTGTATTCAATCATGCTGTTGCCATTGCTGATTATCTTATGAATTCAAAAGGGGATAGCTGGACTTTGCCTCGCATAGCAAAAGGATTGGCGTTTGCCTATGATTGGCTTTACGACGATCTAACGCAGGAACAACGCCAAAGGTATGGTGAAGCTTCCTTAAATTCAGCAAAAGAATGTTACAAAACATGGAGACATAGCGACTTTAATAATCATCAATATCTTGAGTATGGACCAATTTTATATACTGGCATTGCGTTATTGCATGAGGGAATAGACGATAGGGCTGTTGAGCAACTTGCACTTGATGGTCTGAATCTGTTGGTAGATCACTTTATGCCAGCGCATGATATTGTCGGAAAAGGCGATGGTGGATGGCATGAAAGTATGAGCTATCACGCATTCTTTACTTATGAATTCGCTCATCTGATTGAGCTTTGGTCCAGCGCAAGCGGAGAGGATCTTTGGCAAAATTTCACCGGATTAGATGGTGATTCTGATTGGCACCTCTATTGTAATCGTCCTTTTGATGAAGGGCAATTGAGCATAGCGGATATTGGCGATAGAAATGCCTTTAGCATCGCTAATGCACAATATCTTGTCTTACTTCAGAATAAAAGGAAAGATGGTTTAGCACGATACTGAACTGAGCGCATCAAACAAGAAGCGATAAGTCGTCATTCAAAGGGTGTCCGATATTCTCGTGATGGTAGCGACTGGTGGTCTTATGTTTTATGGTTCGACCCAAACGTTCCAATGATAAAGCGTGAGGAATTGCCAACATCACGCTTATTCAGCGGATTGGGTTGGGCATCAATGCGAAGTGACTGGACGCCAAATGCGACCTTTGCGTTGTTTCTCTGCTCCCCGCTTTGGCTTGGTGGACACCAACACGCAGATAATAACAGCTTTATCATTGACAAAAATGGATTGCTTGCCATTGACAGTGGAGTATATGAGGGAACGGCACATAGAGCAAATTACTACGCACGCACTATCGCTCACAACACTGTTACCTGTTCTGATCCGAACGAAAAATTCAATGGTGGAGTGTGGGGCGCTGGCAATCCCGGTAAAGGCAATAATGATGGCGGACAGTTATTTGATTCGGGGTCTGAACGAGTCAATGATATTAAGCCTGATGATGAATATCATCGAGGAAAAATATTGGCTTATAATGGTAACAATGTTTATACTTATGTTGTAGGTGATGCGACACTGTCCTATTCTCCGGACAAACTGCGTGAATTTACAAGGGCTTTCCTTTATATTAAGCCAAATATATTCGTTATCTTTGATCGTGTTGAATCCACAAAAGCGGAATTTGTAAAGACTTGGCTTCTTCATTCTGCTTATGAACCAATGATTAATAATTCAATGGCAAATATCTCAAACGGCAAAGGTCAACTGCATGTATGGACAGTCTTTCCCTTTGATCCAGAGATAGAAAAGATCGGTGGGCAGGGGCATGAATTTGAGGTAAATGGCGTAAATTATCCGCCAACCGAAAAGACTGACTATAATGCTGATGAGGCTGGTCGCTGGCGTATTGAGGTTAGATCAAAAGAGCAATCTGAGCGACAATATTTCTTTCATGTCCTTGTAACCGATGATGCAGAAATAACCTCAATAACCTCCAAAATTTCCATAGAATCACTTGATCAAGATGGAAAACTTGGGGTGATTATAAAGAATTCTGATAGGACTATAAAAGTATTGTTCACAAAGGAGGATTCTCTAACAGGAACAATGGAATTAATTAACGGCAATACAATTCAATTAGAGCAAATAATAACAAAATAATGAAGATGAAGAATTTAGACATGGTTCATTTTTCACAATAGATAAGGTAACACTTTTCAAATACAATATATAAGCATACTCCACTTGTGGCGTAATTTTACACCATATTAACAAGCTACGCTTTCGCTCTTTGAAAACCTA
>Ga0247841_10004677_pt1 | contig 23123 bp, 20 predicted proteins | sample LaCruzMarch2015__2_FD_192410 | JGI IMG/M metagenome (GOLD analysis project Ga0247841, IMG submission 192410) | Freshwater microbial communities from meromictic Lake La Cruz, Castile-La Mancha, Spain - LaCruzMarch2015_18m | ecosystem: Environmental > Aquatic > Freshwater > Lake | place: Spain... | reverse complement strand
CCTTACTCGAGGGGCGCGACTTCGTCATCCCGGATGATGTCAAACACCTGGCCACTGCAGCTTTGGAGCACAGGGTGAGAGTCAAGCCCGAGGCCGAGATGGACGAAATCACGCCAAGGATGGTTGTAGAAAGGGTGTTGGAGGAGATACCCGTACCTAAACTCGAGCTATGATCATTAAAAACAGTCTCATATTGCTGGTGCTGAGGATATATCCGGCCGTTGCCCTTATTGCAGGGGCCGTCCTTTCCCCCTTGCCATACTCCTTTATACCCATTGTGCTGTTTCTGGCTTATATATTCTTCTGGTGGTGGCCTGTTAACCACAATGTCAAACTGTTGATTTACCTGTACTTATTCTTTGCCCTGCCCCTGTTATTCTCACCTCAAACAGGTCCCTTCCTTTCTATCCTTATCGCCATACCGGTCCTTTTTCTTATCGACCACAGCATGCGCGAGGCAGCCCTGTCGACCCCTTATTACCAGACTGAGAGGAGCCGTAGCCTGACCGGCAATGGCCGGTCGCTGGTCCTTTTAATGTTGGTGGTGATGGGCATTTCCCTTCTGTTGGGCAGCACCGTTCTCGCCCTGGCGGGAACATCGCTTATCCTTTACCTTGTTATTAGAGGCCTTCTTGTTTTTAAAGGGATGCCCGCAAAACCGGTGGAGGAGAAGCAGGTTCAGCTTCGTATCCTCGCCGGGTCGGTAAGTCACACCCGTATTGAGATGGACAACAAAAGCCGGAGCGGCGGGCGTTTGTTTATCTTATCCGGGTACGACTGGCTGAAGGTTGACCCCGCTGTAATCTCGCTTAAAGATGACAGGCTGACTACCCGGATTTCGCTCACGCCGCCGCTTGCCGGGCCGGCCCTGATAAGGTTTGAAGCTTATGCCACCGACATCCTGGGGTTGACACAGACCCGCTTTGACCTGGAGCCCATACGCCTCTATGTGATACCCAGGGCAAAATACGCTGCATGGCTGGCTAAGAAGTATCTGGAGAATACCAGGCCGGGAAACCTGGCCATTATTTCCAATATTCAGAGCTTAAAGCCCGTCATGGGATTAAGGCACGGCATTGAGTATTACGGAAGCCGGCAATATCAGCCCGGCGACAGCCTCAAGAATATAGACTGGAAGCATTCACTGAAATACGACGAACTCATCTCCAAGGAATTCACCGAGTTTCATGGCCGTCCGGCGTTAATGCTGGTCAACCTGGCCGTAGGGAGCGATGAGGAGAAGGATAAGACGGCTTATAAAATCATCGTTACCGCCCTCTCGCTGGCAAGGGAGAATGTACCGACCGCCATTTCCGCCTACGACCATGAGGGTGTAAAGATGTCTACGGCTTCACTGCATCCGCAGCAGCTTGTGTTAAATGCCATGGCGCTGGCCAGGCAACTGGTCAGGTACGACAAACCTCTTCGGTATCTGGGCTCAGCTGACGTCGACCGCCTGAAGGCCAACATCAGCCGTCTCAGGTTTTCAGACAATGCAGCTTCAAAGGTAATCAGCGGTCTGTTGCAGCTTGAGTACAGGAGCTTGAATTTGGGCTCCAAGCTAAATCCGGCCACCCGTGCCCTCTCAGACGTATTAGGCAGGATAGACAGGCAGTCTAATATTGTCATCATCTCGTCGCGCAACCATGATGGTGAGGCGCTGGCCTTTAACACCCATATGCTGTCGAGGAAAGGCAACGCTGTTATCAACGTATAGATATGGTTTTAGTATCGTTGTTAATAAGCCATATCATGGCAGGTCATGAATTCAGCTGCACCTGTTAAAGGCCGTTTACCAGTTTCGCCAATTCCCCGGCCAGGCTGGTGCGTATATCCGCTTTAAAGCTGCGGCCGTCCAGCGTTTGCTTATCCTTCAGCGTTTCCACGAAGGAGCCGGGCTTGAATCTCAACTCCAGTGATGTCAGCTCGCTGCCGTTGAGGTGGCTGGCCAACCAGGGGGCGATATTTAGGGTCCTTATGGTGTTAACCACCCTGACCGTATTTTCACCCGGCGCGATGGATGTCCCTCCGTCGCCGATAGTTCCCTCGGCCACCTCGATGCCGTTGCCGCTCACCGTATAGCCGGGTGACGACAGCGTGACCGTATCCTTGCCGCGGTTGACCACCCTCACGTCGTGGATCACTTGCAGGCTGTCTGGCGCGGTGGTGCCCCAGCGTGTACTCAGCCCGCTTACGGCCAGCCCCTTGAGGGGCAGTGCCTTCTCGCCGTCCAGCTTTTTGTAGTTGAGCAGGTCCGTCCTGACACTGCGGTCGTATGTGAAAGTGTAGGGGAAGGAAAGCCATCCGTAGCCGATGTAGGCCGTCCCGCGAATCGACAGGGTGCTGGACTCCCCACGGGCTATGTGCCCGGCCAATACGGGCCATATCTGGCTGCCCTGCACCGCCACCCTCAGCTTGAGCAGGCTGTTCTGACGCGCCTCCAGCGAGGCCGGCTCCCTCAGAGTGATGGCTGCCGCACTGACGCCATTGACGATCGCCTGGCAGTTGAGGCCGGAAAGCCCCACGCTCACACCGTTGGGGTTATAGACGCTAATATCCAGGTCGGCTACGAAGCCGTCAGGCGCGGCGCTTACCAGCGAGTAGCTGGCCCCCTTGACCTGGGGAGTCTGCAGGTTAAGCTGCCGTGCCAGCCCCGCCGGCTCCGTGCTGCAGCCCGTTGCCAGCAGCACCAGCGTTAAAAATATTGCCGTATATACCTTATATATATGTGTCATATATTCCGTACTCCCTCCGGCCCCGGGGGCCGCAGCAGGACTGACGTTATAAGCATATACAATGCCCGCGCGCAATTCAAATTCCTATATGATTTGACGGCGCCTGCCATTGACAGCCCTATTGCCATGGCTTACCATTTATCCGCTTTCAGGTTTAACTTTATGGCTAAAAGGGCATTGATAACCGGTGTGGCGGGACAGGACGGGGCCTACCTGTCCCGGCTTCTGCTGGAGAAAGGCTACGAGGTCTTCGGCCTCGATCTTGGCACGGATGACAAATCCTGCTGGCGGCTGCATTACCTCGGAGTCCACGATAGAATCACACTTCTGCAGGCCGATATGGCCGACGCCCCTTCCCTGCTTCGCGCCGTAGAGCAGAGCCGGCCGCAAGAGGTATACAACCTGGCCGCCCAGAGCGCGCCCGGCGCCTCCTTTCACAGCCCCGTCGAGTTCGGCAACATCACCGGCCTGGGGTTTGCCCGCCTTCTGGAGGCCATAATCAAAGTTGACAGGCAGATACGGGTCTACCAGGCCTCCACCATCGAGATCTTTGGCTACGGCAAGGTCAGGCGCCTGGTCAAGGATATGCCCTTCCGTCCCGTAAACCCCTATGCCGTGGCCAAGCTTTACGCACACTGGCTGGGCGAGATGTACCGCGAAGATTACGGCCTGTTCGTCTGCAACGGCATCATGTTCAACCACGAATCCCCCCTGCGCGGCCTCAACTTCGTCACCCGTAAGATAACCAACGCCGTAGCCCGCATAGCGCTCGGCCTGGAGGGCGAGCTAAGGCTTGGCAACCTGGACTCCCGGAGGGACTGGGGCTATGCCCCCGAGTATGTGGATGCCGCCTGGCGCATGTTGCAGCAAGCAAAGCCGGATGACTACATCATAGCCACCGGCGAGTGGCACAGCGTCAGGGAATTCGTGGCAAAGGCATTTAAATCCGCCGGGTTGGATTGGGCCAAATATGTCAAAACCGACGTGGGTTTACTCAGGCCGGTGGACGTGCCATTTGCCATGGGCGATCAGAACAGGGCTAATAAGGTGCTGGACTGGCGGCCGCAGGTGAAGTTCGGCCGGTTGGTGGAGGTCATGGTCGAAGAGGACCTGTCGCGCTGGAAGCGCCACCTCAAAGGGGAAATTTTCCCCTGGGACGCCGTAAATGAAACGTAGGGGTGAGTTCCCTTTTATACGTCATTGCGGGCCCGACTTTTTACCACGTCATTGCGAGCCCGAAGGGCGCGGCAATCTGATTTACATGAACAATTGAGAGAGGTGTAACATGTTAAAAAAGGCCCTCATAACAGGCATCAGCGGACAGGACGGCTCCTACCTGGCCGAGCTCCTGTTATCCAAAGGCTATGAAGTGCATGGCATAGTCCGGCGCGCCAGCACCTTTCACACCACGCGGCTGGACCATATCACATTCGGGTCCGGCAAGAGGAAGGAGCGCCTCTTCCTGCACTACGGTGATATGACCGATTCCTCCAACCTCAACCGTGTGCTGGAGAAGGTGCAGCCGGAGGAGATCTACAACCTGGCGGCCCAGAGCCACGTGCAGATATCATTCGAAGTGCCGGAGTACAGTGCCGAGGTGGACGGCGTCGGTGTATTGAGGCTGCTGGACGCCATACGCGAGACGAAGCTCAAGACCAGGTTTTACCAGGCCTCCAGTTCCGAGCTTTTCGGCAAGGTCAGCCAGCCCCGGCAGGATGAGCAGTCGCCCTTCTACCCGCGCAGCCCCTATGCCGCGGCCAAGCTTTTCGGCTACTGGACCGTGGTCAACTACCGCGAGGCCTACGATATCTTTGCCTGCAACGGCATACTTTTTAACCACGAATCACCACGCCGCGGCGAGAACTTCGTGACCCGTAAGGTCACCATGGGCATAGCGCGCATACTGGCTGGCAAAGAGGACCACATCACCATGGGCAACATGGATGCGCAGCGCGACTGGGGCTACGCCCCTGAGTACGTCGAGCTGATGTGGAAGATGTTGCAGGCCGACCGTCCTGTTGACTACGTGGTGGGCACCGGTGAGACGCACAGCGTGCAGGATTTCATCCAGGCAGCCTTCGACTACACCGGGCTAGATTGGCGCAAATACGTCAGGACCGATCCCCGCTACCTGCGTCCTACCGAGGTCGACCAGCTGTGCGCCGATCCCGCACGCGCCAGTAAGGATCTGGGCTGGTCGCCGCGGGTCAGATTTAAGGAATTGGTCAAAGTCATGCTGGATGCCGACATTCGCGCCCTCGGCCTAAAACCCGCCGGTGAGGGCGACCTCTTCCTTAAAAGAGCCTTCCCATCGCGCTGGTGGGAGACCGATTAATAGTCTTGCACGGTATACTTATGTATATGGAAACACTTTGTTGACAGCGACGATTAGGGCAATTAATATTAACGAAGGGCACACCCGAAATCAGCGGGAATATGCAGGGGCAACAGGAGAGTAAAATTATGAGTGTCTTCCACATCCGCCATATCAGAGGCCCTTTGATTGCATCACTGGTTATCCTGCTGTCCGCCTGCACGGCAAATCCAAACGTGCCTCCGCAAGTGATAAATACCCCGGCGCAGGCTGAAAGTGAACCTGCTTTACAGGCGCTGCCGGTGATACCTGCGGATAATATGACGGCAACAGGGGCGGCGGTGCTTGAACCCAATGTGCGGGACAGCCAAATACCGGGGGTTACTTCCGGGCTTATGACAATATCTGCTGCTGATTCAGACAATATAAGCAGTTATAGTGGACAGGATGTGATCGTTGAAGGGACGGTTGTGGAGTTGGGATCATTTATCGATCCCAACCTGGGTAAGGCCATGGTCCTGTATTTCAACAATGCCAATCAACATGTGACAAGTTATGAAGCATGGTCAAAAGGCATGACAGGTAATGATTTCAGGGTGATTATCCGGGAAAGTGACATACCTAAGTTTTGTTACGGGTCGATGTTTGTGGGGCGCAGGATGGCGGTAGAAGGGGAAATTGATATTTATAACGGCGCGCCGGCGATATTTGTTGGTGATCCCTCTCAGATTACATTTGAAGGCACAACCCCGGCTACGGAACCCTCGTTGTCAGTTGACGTCACACGTTCAACAGAAATTGCAGACAATATCACTTATTACCGCTACCAGGGGACTGTAACCAACAATAATACCGAATGGGCGGTCCACGACCTTTACCTGGGGGAGACTAAGCTTGCCGATTGCATCCCCCCCAGAGGTTGCCCGAATATTGCTGCGATGTATTTAGGGAAACAGGTTCTCACAAAGGCGGTGGCATGCCGCAATTATATTAAGTTCGATTTGAAGTTAAGCACAGATGCCGCAGCGGGGATGGGTACGGACCCATTGACCAAACAGGTAGCGATACCGGCTTTGAACTATAAATGGAGGGGCCTGCCCAAACAATAGCACTCGTATTATATAAGGCAATAAAACTAAGAGGGGGGGACGGCGTAGGCCGTCCCCCCCTCTTTCGCTAATCCTTTATTATCAGTACGTGTGGCGTGATTTATATATGAGGAAGATGATCACGGTCACCAGTATGGCGCCGATGGCGATGGCGGCCCAGGCCCACAGTGGGATGAGCGGCTGTTCAGCCGGGGGAGGTGTAGAGGGTGCCGGTGGAGGAGTTGAGGGTATTGGCGCCGGCTGCATGTTGAAGGCGGCGGGCCGATCTACGGGGATGTCCTGCCCGTTAATCTCCGGTGCATTAACGATAAAGCCCGCCTTAACGGTGAAGCTTCGGGCCTCTGACCACGGGCTGGCGGCGACCTGCAGGGTGGCCGACTTGGCGGAGCGGATTCTCCAGTAGTAGATGGTACCGGCTTCAGGCAGCGCGCCGGGGGCCAGCCAGGTAGCGGGTGAAGTCATGTTTGTTTCGTCCATCTCCAGCAGGATGGATCCGGTAACGGCCGCGATCTCGCCGGCGCTGTTGACCTGAGGGTTGACCCTGAGGGTGAAGGCAGCGTCCTTGGCAACCTGGAGCTGGTACCAGGTGCTCAGGCAGAGCTGTTCCCAGGCCAGGTCGATCTGCTGGTTGCGGCCCGTTACGGGGTCTGCGCCCACCAGGTACTGGTCGGCCGGGGTCTTTAGAATGGGGCCCTTCTTGGCCAGGCAGTCGGTGTAGGCCCAAAGCCCTCCCCGTTTCAGGTAGGGGGTATATCCCGGTTTCGCCGGGGAGTTAAGTCCGGCATTCCAGCGCCCGTCGCCAGGTTTATTGAGGCGCATGGTATTGTCTCCTGCCGGTGTCGAGAAAGGCCCTCCATCTGTAGAACCCCTCTCGTCGTCGATGGCATACAGGGTGGTGCTGGTATCGAGCGTGCAGCAACCACAATATTTGAGCGAGGTGGGCTCAAGGGTGAACAGGACTCCCGTGGTCTTGAGCGGTATAAAGATATCCAGGCAGTCCCACAGGATGCCCGGCTTGGGCATGCCGTCGCGCGGCTTGAGCGTGCGGCAGACCGCACTGTTATACGGTTCATAGAATTCAGAGGCTATGCCGTTGAGGTTGATGGAGGTTACCGAAACGGTATTCTGCGTCCCCGTGGTAACAGTAGTTACTGTAGGCATGCTTCCGCCGCCTGAGCCAATTGGCAGTTTTGCTATTGACGTCGGAACGGGGGCATGCGCTGAATACAGCGCGGGCTGGGGATCACCCGTCCAGGCCTGTACCAGGCCGAACTGGCCCACAGGGTGCGGCGGGTTGTTGCCTGCCGGCCATGCCAGCTCGGCAATGCCGTCGAAGATGTACTTGCCGCCGTTGGCAGCTGACATCATGTCGTTGTCGGTCCACCTGGTGAATGAAGGTACCGTGTTGCGGTAGACCGTGCCCGGGTTGGTAGCGCCGACAGCGTTATCGTCGCCCATGTAGATGAAGTTGTCGTTCTTGAAGTCCACGTCGAAGATGACGTGTTCATTGCCGTTGCCATAGAGGGAGTCGGTGATCAGGCTGAAGGTGACGCCCTTGTCGGCGGAGTAAGCAGCCTGGTAGGACTGGCTGGCATTGGCGCCAACCAGCACCTTGCCATCGGGGACGGCTACGATGGTGTGGCCGCCAAGCAGCGTGGTGTCATAAGTGGGGAGGTTGGTCGACCATGAGGTGCCGGTATATGGCAGCCTCTGTACGGCACCGCTGGAATTTACCGTGTACAGGGTGGTGCTCGATTCAAAGGCGAAGTCCTGCACGGCGTAGCGCGGGGTGACCGTGGCCCAGTAGTCGCCGAAGTCGGGTGACCAGGCCATCACGCCGCCCTTGCCGGAGGTGCTGGCCAGCGCGCCCTGCGCGGCCCAACCTACGACCTCTCCATCTGCCTTATCTGTGCAGGATGGCACAACCCGCAGTATGGGCAGGTCGCTCTGGGTGATATTGCAGTATCCGGATGTGGTGCGGCAGTAGACGCGTTCCCAGTAGGTGCCCAGCGGGGGGTACACCGGCAGTGGGAAGGTAACATTGGGGTTGACGCTGGCGCGCCACACGCTGTCGAACTCGTTGCAGCCATAGCCCAAATTGCGGTTGGCCGATGCTAAGTATATGGTGGTGCAGTCGGGCGCCACGGCCACATCGTTAAACCAGTCGATGGTGGTATCGATAATGGCGAGCTGGTTCCAGGTCTCGCCGTTATTGCGTGATATTGACAGCGCCGATTCGTCGTTGGGTACGGAATCCCAGATGTACATCTGCCACCACGTATACTTGTTCTGTGCTGAGCCGTCTACTACAGGCTTTTCATTTATACTGCCGGGCTGGCCGGCATAGACCGTGTCTGCCAGCGATGATGTAGCCGCGTAGGCCATCGAACCGTCGGCGCTCCACTCCACTCCGGCAGCGCCGATGCCGGTCTTAGATCCGATAGCGCAGGTTGTCTGGTTGGCTGCGCCAGTAGGTGGCTTTATGGCGGGGTACCAGCAGGGTATAGGGCAGGTAGTGGGCGAGTCGGTGAACCAAATGGGCACGGTGGCACTGCAGGGGTAGCCCATGCGCTCGCCGGCCAGCAGCTTGCCGGAGGCGTAGGTGCCGTAGTAGTCGATGCTGTAAATCGACTTGTCGGCATTGTTAGAAGTATCCATCAGCACACAGACGGTTATATCGTCTATCCTGTATATGCCGTCCTGGGCGCTGGCAGATTTGGGATTAGGCCTCAGTGTATTGTCGTCTATGCCATTGCTACCGTAGGCGTCTATGCTTATATAAGCCCTGCGCAACGACGAGGATTGCCCGGAGAAGTCGTACGGAAGCGACAGGTCGACGGTGTTAACCTGGTCCCAGGCGGGTGAGGACCCGGCCGGTGAATCGGGGTTCTTTATCTCTATGCCGTTCCCGGGGAAGGCGTATGCTAAAGTGGTATTGGCATTCAGGTCCCGGTAGCCGATGTTATAGTAGGTAGAGGTATTGTCCGCATAGACCAGCACTATCGAGGAATCGCTGGCGTAGGTGGGTGAAAACTTGACCGCCAGGTAGTCTATGCCGGATGTGGTGGGTGTGGCAGGTGTTGTAAGCGGGTCAGGACGTTGACCGTTGGCGTTGAGTTGCGGGGTCCAGCCGCTCCAGGTATTGGAAGAACGAATGAGTATGCGTCCGCCATTGGTGCCTCCTGCAGTTACAAGAGCTATATCGCGCCTGCCATCCCCGTAACCCGGAGAGTAATCCGCGTACCGTATCGTTTCGTTATCACAAAGGCCTGCCCCGGTGAAGTTATCAGTTGGGGTTGCCCTGGGGCCGGTGCTGGGACTTGTACCGTTGTCTGTGATTATAAGGCGCGCAGAGGCCCGGGCGTCAGATTCGTAAACCTTGAAAGCACCTGTTTCCACATAGTCGGTATCATTTGATCCGTAATTCCAGAAGATGCCCTGCGTGGAAGAGGTGGTCGTGTTGCGCATGCCCCCGATCTTTGTCACCGTGGTGATAACATCGCTGTTGTTGCTCACGGTCATGGAGATCACCTCGTTACCCATGGCATTGTTGCCGCCTTCAGGGTCATGTGGGTTGACTACATCAAACCGTCCGGTTTTCGTCAGGTTATCACTCCCTGGCGTGGTGACGGTGTCCCATCTCATGATACCCGGGTCAGCCGATACTGCATATGGTATAACAAGATGAACCGGCATAGCGAACGATACCAGCGTGACTGCGGCGATGAAAGCCGCGCGGATATTAAAGAAAGAATTCGTTATAGCTGACCCTTAAAAGAAAGTTACTCTGATTATATAGCCGGACATGGCACCCTTACCCGGCCAGGATAATATACGATCACACACTATCATACATGATGACATAAATATGCAGGCATGTCAACAGCTAAACCATATCCGGGGAATAGAGTTGCAGGCGCTTTATTTGAGAGGCCGTCATGGTATAATGATTGACAATATCAGGAGCGGGTATATGATAAAACAACCAGGCATATTCTTAATAATTGCAGGTATTTTGGTACTGGCGTCCTGCAGCGGGGCCCGGGAGCAGGGAAAGGACAGCCCGCTTTCAATGGTACAAACGGACAATTATACTGCCACTATAAATGCCAATGGAAGCTTAACCTTCACCGATAAAGATGGCAACGCGATTTTAAATAGCTCCCCCCAATTCAATTTTGATTATGGCGACAAATCGGTCAGTGATGTTTCTTTGACTAACCCATCATTTGAAGCGGATAACAATTCAGATGGTATCCCCGATGGATGGACTGTAGACAAGACCTATATCAGGCAAACTGCCGAGCACGCTTCCGATGGCAATAATTCCTTAAAATTCAATATGGCTGCCGCGGATAACAAGACAAGGAGCAGCTACTCCCCCTTCATGGGAATACCTGAAAATAGCTCTTATTCCATGAAACTGGATGCCTATGTCGAAAGCTTTAATTCCGGTACTGCTTATATTTATATTTACGGTTATCCTTCTGCGGATGGCACCGGCGGTGCTAATTCGAGTTTAGCGACGCGGGTTCCCACTGCTAATACCGGCTCCTGGAATACGATTTCCTGGGACTGGATCCCTCCCTATGATGCGCGGTCATTCAAAGTGCTTATTGTTTCGGATAACAATACTGTGGCCACAATCCTATTTGATAACCTCAAGGTCAGCCAGACCACCAAAATTTACCGGTCAAATGGAGATAATATCACCTCAAACGTCTTTGCTTTAGGCAACGATGTCACGGTCACGGCCACCGACGATACCAATCCGTCGATAACGGTCGCCCACAAATATGCATTAAACACGCATTCGCCCGATATAAAATACACGGCAACGCTGACCTATAAACAGGACGTTACCGTCAACGAGGAGAGGTTTGATTTTGCAGTCCCCACATCAACGGGCCTAATAATGACAAGGGACCTGCAATTTGCGGAGTTTAACAAGGCTAAAAGAGAATATTATTCCGATTTATATTCTCCAAGGTTGGTTAAATTCAGAAACGGCCTGTCGTTCCCGGGTGATGATACCATGCAATCCATGAGGCTGAGGGTTGCCGGTACGGCAAGCCAGATCAGCTTCTTTTCAGACAACCAGTTTAACCACCCGTTTAAATACTACGTTAAGGATGGCGGTGGGGAGAGAGTCGACCTGAGTGCGCAATCCAGGAGGATTGGGGACAGTTACACCTCATCCGTGGCCTTCTCGATCAACCCGGGGAACCTGCCTGAGACACTGGTAAAAACCAGGCAGCCGGACGGGTACGAAGCTGCTTTAGTATTGGCCAACTACGCAGGATCCGAAAGGATGGCAACGGTAAACGCGGTGGCCTACGGCACCGAGGATACAGCCAGCCCTGATTACGGGAGTAAAGGTATTTTGGGCAGGGGCCTGGGTTGGACCAAATCCCTATTTGTTGCCTGGCAGAATGCACCATACGGTGACCTGAATGATCCGGGCTTTAAAGTTTTGCATGACCGCATGAGCCGTGACGGGGCCGAGATTACAGGGAATACCATTTCGGCCGATACCGATACCAGGGCAGAGGTCAAAGTCGGCCTGCAGCGGCTGTCGCAGTACGGCGCAAAAAACTGGATAGATGCTGATGCTGCTAACGGCACTAACAACCTGGAAGATATCGCCTCCCAGGGGACGCTGAAAGGCAATGTTAATTACACATTGGACTTACTGGATGCGCTGGGCTACGAGTATGCCTGGTCATATATTGATATGGCTACTACGGGCTATGATTTGAATATGCTTAACCCTTCTGTCGTGGGCGCAAATACATCTTTCTTCTATTACAACAACAGGATAGACGCCGACCCATCGGATGAAGCTAAAATATACCTGTGGTCCACGTTATACACCAAAAATAGACCGGAACTTTATTATGCAAGTGCCAATATCGACAAACTAATTTCACAGCGGGGTGTCCATATCGGGCGGGAATACATGGCAGCCCCGGCATCGGATAACCGTACCTGGTATACCAGTCCGGCTAGCGGGAAGATAGAGGTCACACCCACCTTTGACAGCGAACTGGCGTATATAGCCACGAAGCGGGAAGCAGGCCTGCTCTGGACCCCGACCATGGCTCAATTTGCCGGTTATTTAAAGTTGCAGCAAAATGTACGGATAAGCAATATCAGCGGCGGGGACTACAGGGTGACGAATAATAATCCAGCGCCCATAAAGGGCCTGACACTACTGTCTGAAAAGGATATCGAGTCTGTAAGACTGGACGGCAAAGAACTATCTTTACCTGGCAGCAGTAACCAGGGTAATAAGATTATTTTACCCGCTTTACCGCCGGGGCAAACGGCCATGTTGTCAATCAATTACCTGGCCGTGCCGTGAGCAGCCCCGGTCATGCATATGGCCCCGCTACATTATAAATCCTAGATCGATTTTCCCGTGATAATGGCGGATCCACGCCTGCTGCCCCACCGCTACGGTCAGTGTTGCCATCGAGCCCGGATGTTTCCAGTATGGACTCCTTCGGGTATGAACCTCAAGCCGTGCGATACCACGGCCATGACCGGTGACAAACTCAAGGAAGGTATGACGGACCAGGTTGGAATTTGGGTTGGTCGGGGTGGTCGGATTTGAACCGACGACCACCTGAACCCCATTCAGGTGCGCTACCAGGCTGCGCTACACCCCGTGTCTGCGAAACGAAAATATGTTATCATATTCAGGCTTCAACAGGCAATGTGAATTGCCTCGGTTTTATTTTATTGACGAGAGGTTTCTGAATTGGCTGGAAAACACCGCAAGGAAAAAATCACCAGGACCCCCACCAAGCACCAACTCTCAAGATGGGAACGGGAGAAACGAATGTCGAGGATCATCGGCATTGTCACTGGCGTAATCATAGCCGCCGTGCTGGGCATCATAGGCTACTGGTATTACAGCGAACAGGTCATGCCCTACCAGCAGACAGCGATAAAGGTCAACGGCAAACCCTACAGCATGGACTATTTCATCAAGGCGCTGGACTTCTACTCCAAGGGCCAGTCCAGCGACATTACCAAGATGTACGTCGACGTGGTGGCCCAGGCCATACCGCAGAGCCAGGCAATCATCGAGGCCGCACCGTCGGCCAATATCACGGTCAGCGAAGATGAACTGTCCAAGGAGCTGGAGCAGATGAACCTGCCCAAGGACGATATAAGCAACGATATGGCCAAAACCAGGGTCATCGCCCGCAAATATTCTGAAATGCAGTGCCTGCCAAACCTTCCCGGGCCGGTGGAACAGGCGGAGGTGCAGGCCATGCTCCTCGAGACCAGATCCATGGCGGAGGACCGCAGGCAGAAACTGCTGCTGGGCGATAATTTCTCCACTATGGCGGGCACGCTCTCCCTGGACACTGTCACCCAGGGCAAGAAGGGATACCTGGGCTGGGTGCCCAAGGGATTCGAAGACAGGGTGCTGGGAACCCTCAAGGACTCGGTTCTTAAAAACGTTCTGTTCAACCTGGACGTAAAGGCCGTCAGCGAACCTATCTACGATGATAATATGGAGAAACCGTTCGGCTATTGGGTGATCGAGGTGCTGGAGAAGGACGATACCAAAGGGGTACACGGCAGGGGCATACTATTCTCATCCAGGGACGACGCAGATGCTGTGAGAACCAGGCTGGTCAACGGCGAAAGCTGGGATGAACTGGCCAAACAGTACTCACAGCACGCCAGCAAGGACAAGGGCGGCGACCTGGACTGGATAGTGCCGGGCATGGACCAGGCCCAACTCGGGCGCATCCTAGGCGCGCAGGAAGTGAACAGGATCGGTGAGGTAACACGCGACGACAGCCTCAAGACCAAGGGGGCCTACTGGATAGTTCAGGTGCTCAACAAACAGCAGCGTCCGCTGGACGACACCATCAAACAGACGCTCACAGAGGAATGCCTCAGCACCTGGATGCAGGGCCTGCTCAAGCAGGCAAAGGTCGAGAACCTGATGGACCAGAAGCAGAAGGACTTCGCCACCAACAAGGTAATCAAGAACAGGAGCCAGTAGGGTTTTGCATAAGAAACGCCCCGTCAATATCGGCCTCCTGGGCATGGGCACCATAGGTACCGGCGTGGCCAAAGGCCTGGCCGACAGGAGCCAGATACTGGCACGCCAGGCTGGATGCCCGCTGAATTTGAAGGCGGTGGCCGAGTTGGACACTTCGAGGCACGGGTCGGCCGGACTGGATCGCGCCATTTTCACGGACGATTACCGCCGTGTGGTCTATGGGGACGGCATCGACATCGTGATCGAGCTGATCGGAGGGGAATACCCGGCCTTCGACTATATCAAGCAGGCCCTTGCCAACGGTAAGCATGTGGTCACGGCCAACAAGGAGGTCATGGCCAAGCATGGCACCGAACTGCTCTCCATCGCCAAGGAAAACCGCGCCGGGCTGCGCTTCGAGGCCAGCGTTGGCGGGGGCATACCGCTCATATCGCCCTTCCAGCGCGACCTGGTGGCCAACGATATACAGGCCATCTACGCCATAGTCAATGGCACCACCAACTATATCCTTACCCGCATGGCACACGATAAGCTTGATTTCAATATTGCGCTCAAGCAGGCGCAGAAACTGGGCTACGCCGAGGCCAACCCGGCCAACGATATCGGGGGACTGGATGCGGCCTACAAGCTGGCCATACTGACCTCGCTGGGATTTGATATGGACGTCAACTTCGAGGAGATATATTACGAGGGAATCTCACGGCTCAAGCCGCAGGACTTCAGCTACGCCGAAGAGTTCGGCTACGCCATCAAGCTGCTGGCCATCGCCAAGCGCTCAAATAACCTGGTTGAGGCCAGGGTGCAACCTGTCCTCATTCCGGCTGAATCGCTGCTGGCCAAGGTGGACGGCGTCTACAATGCCATCTATGTCTCTGGCGACCTGGTGGGCAACCTGCTCTTCTACGGCCAGGGCGCCGGGCCATCCCCAACTTCCAGCGCCGTGCTGGCAGACGTTATCAACATAGCTCAGAATATCACCGCGGGACGCGACAACGCACCCCGCTTCATCCCTGAGAAGAAATCGGGCATCAAGCCCATGTCGGATATCCAGACGCGCTACTACTTCCGCATGAAGGTGCAGGACAAGGCCGGCGTGCTGGCGCGCATCGCCAGCGTGATGGGCGACCACTCCATCAGCATCTCCTCGGTCAGGCAGCAGGAATCGGACGCCTCCACCAACACCGCGGAGATAGTCATCATGACCCACCCGGCGCGCGAAAGCGGCGTACAGGCGGCTATTAAAATTATCGACAAACTGCCGGTGGTCAAAGAGATAAGCAACTTCATCAGGGTGGAGGCCATTTAATCATGATAAGAGGGGTGCTGAACCACTATAGGGACTACCTGCCGGTAACTGCCAAAACGCCCATGATCTCGCTGGGCGAGGGCGATACCCCGCTGGTGAGATCGGTCAACATAGCCAAAGAGCTGGGAGTGGGTGAACTCTACTTCAAGCTGGAGGGGTGTAACCCCACCGGCTCATTTAAAGACCGTGGGATGGTGTTCGCCATGGCCAAGGCCATCGAGGACGGCAGCAGACAGGCCATCTGTGCCTCTACCGGCAATACCAGTGCGTCGGCCGCCGCCTACGGGGCGCGCTTCGGACTCAAGGTAATCATATTGGTGCCCAAGGGCAAGATTGCCATGGGAAAGATGGCGCAGGCCATCGCCTATGGGGCGGAGATAATCGCCATCGAGGGCAACTTCGACCAGGCGCTCAAGGTCACGCGCACGCTGGCCGAGAAATATCCCATCACCCTGGTCAACTCGCTTAACCCCTACCGCATCGAGGGTCAGAAGACCGCCGCCTTCGAGGTCATCGAGGACCTGGGTGGTGCACCCGATTACCTCTTCATACCGGTGGGTAACGCGGGCAACATCACGGCCTACTGGAAAGGCTTCAGGGAGTGGAAGGATAACGGAAAAGCGGATTCCGCGCCCATAATGATGGGTTTCCAGGCGGAGGGCGCGGCACCTATTGTGAAAAATATGATCATCGAGGCCCCGCAGACCATCGCCACTGCCATCCGCATCGGCAACCCGGCCAGCTGGAAGCAGGCCGAAGCGGCCAGGGACCAATCGGGCGGGATAATTGAAAGCGTGACCGACGAGGAGATACTGGCGGCCTACAAGATGATGGCTGGAAAAGAGGGTGTATTCGGCGAGCCGGCTTCGGCCGCTCCATTGGCCGGCCTGATCAAGATGGTCGGGCAGGGAAAAAGGTACAGTGGAAAAAAAGTAGTCTGTATCGTGACTGGCAATGGGCTCAAGGACCCGGACATACCGGTGCGCTACGTGCAACCTTTCCCCGAACTGCCAGCCGATTTGGCTGCCATAGAGAAACACCTGGGACTGAAGAAATAAACACCGCTGCCTGAGAGGAGGGACGCTGCCATGCTGAAGGCTGTTGGGGAGGACACCGGGGCATTCTACCACCACTACCCCAGGACGGCCGCAATTGTGACCGTCAACCACGAGGGCAGGAAAAATGCCATGGCCGTGGCCTGGCACTGCCCGGTATCATTCAAGCCGCCGCTCTACGGTATTGCCGTCGCCCCCAAGCGCTTCAGCTACCATATGATACTGGGCGCCGGTCATTTCGCCATCAACTTCCTGCCCTTCGACAGGGCGGAAACCATCGCCGCTATAGGTGGCAGCAGCGGAAGCTTCACCGACAAGTTCACCCGCTTCAACCTGGACGTGGACCGCGCTATAAGGACGGAGGCGCCGGTTCTCAGGGAAGCCTACGCGGTTTACGAGTGCGTGGTGAGCGATAACCGCATTTTCGGCGACCACGCCTGGATCATCGGCTCTGTGGTGGCTGTGCATGCCGACGGGGAGGCGTTCAAATCGGACGGTACGCTGGACCTGGACCTGCTACAGCCGGCCCTCTACCTGGGTGCCGAGACATACTGCGCGGCCGATAAAAGCACCGTCAGGGTGCTGGAACGGGATAAATTCGGCGGTCGCTGAAAGGTTTGCAGAATTACATAATGTTGGACTCAGATAAAATTAAAAAAACTGCCCGGGAATTCATCCGGGCCATCGGGGACGACCCTGCGCGCGAAGGGTTGGTGGATACGCCCCAGCGGCTGGCCGAGATGTACGCCGAGCTTTTCTCGGGCATCGACATGGATGCGCGGGATGTGCTCTCCACCGGCTTCTCGGCCGGGCATCACGAAATGGTCATTGTGCGGGATATACCGTTCTACTCTATGTGCGAGCACCACTTCCTGCCCTTTTATGGGGTGGTCCACATCGGCTACATTCCCAACGCCCGGGGCTGGGTGGTGGGCGTATCCAAGCTGGCACGGGTGGTTGAGATTTACTCCAGGCGCCTGCAATTGCAGGAACGCATGACCAAGCACATCGCCGATGTGATCATGGAGTCCCTCAAGCCGGACGGGGTGGGTGTGGTCATACAGGCGGAGCACCTCTGCATGGTGATGCGCGGCATCAAGAAACCGGGCAGCAACGTGATCACCTCGGCCATGCGCGGCATCTTCGAGAAGAGGGCGGTCACGCGGGCGGAGTTCCTCTCGCTGGTGCAGGGTAAGTAGTCTACTCGTGACGCAGTGACTCGATGGGGTCCAGCCTGGCGGCCCGGAAGGCGGGGTAGGTGCCGGAGATGATGCCCGTGAGGATGGCCACCAGCAGCGCCATGAGCACGATATCAGCCGAGATGGGCGCGGTCACGGGCATGTTGTTCATCGTCTGGCCGGTTACGGCTATCGAGCCGGCCACTGCCAGGCCCAAACCTATGATGCCGCCCGAAAGGCTGAGCAGGGCTGATTCCACCAGGAACTGCACCAGTATGTCGCGGCGCCTGGCCCCGATGGCCTTGCGTATGCCGATCTCCCGAGTGCGCTCCGTGACCGATACCAGCATGATGTTCATGATGCCGATACCGCCCACGATCAGTGAGATGCTGGCCACACTGGCTATGAATACCTGGAAGACGCCCATGGACTGGTTCATGCGTTTGAGTATTTCCTGCATGTCGATGACGTTGAAATCGCTCTCCTCCCCCTCCCTGATGTGATGGCGCTGGCGCAGTATATCGTTGATCTGGTCCTTGGCCGTGTTGATCACGCCCGTGCCGGCGGCCTCAACCACTATGGTCTGCACGGGGTGTCCCTGTGCCGTAGTTTCGATGCCGAAGTGGGACTGCATGGTGGTGAGGGGGATCATGATGAAGCTGTCGGCGTTGGTGCCCATGAAGCCGCCGCGAGGCTCGCAGGTGCCGATCACGTCGAACTTGCGCCCGCCGATGCGTACTGTCTCTCCGATGGGGTTGACCGCGCCGAAGAGGTCCTTGGCGGCCTGGTCTCCCAGTATGGCCACACTGCTGTCACGGCGTATGTCGTCGTCGCTGAAAAAGTTGCCCCTGGCGATCTTGTAGTTGAGTATCCTCTGTATGTCCAGTGTCGAGCCCATGACGTTGATGGTCCTGATCTGGTTGCCGTAAACGGTCTTGAGCATCTTGGAATATAGTGGGGCCACAGCCGCCACGGCGGGCGCCTTGCTGGTGTTGGTCAGCGCCTCGGCGTCCTCCTGCGTGAGCGTGCCCTCGGGCCTGAGGCCGCCCATCACCTGCCGGGTGGAGCCGGATACGTAGATGGCGTTGGCGCCCATATTCTCGAAGACCAGTCCCATTTGCTGCTGCTGGCCGCGCCCGAAGGAGACCAGGAAGACCACCGCTCCCACGCCTATCACGATGCCCAGTATGGTGAGGAAGGAGCGAAGCTTGTTGGAGGCAAGGGCCTGCCAAGAGGACAGCAGGTACTCCAGGAAGGTCAACGGACCTTCTCCTGGACGATGCTTCCATCGCGCAGGTAGATGGTGCGCCCGGTGTAAGCGGCGATGTCTTCCTCGTGGGTGACGATCACGATAGTGATGCCCTTCCTGTTCAGCTGCTGCAGGAATTCCATGATGTTCTGGCTGGTGCGCGTATCCAGGTTGCCGGTCGGCTCGTCGGCCAGTATGAGGGGCGGGTCGTTGACCAGTGCACGTGCTATAGCCACGCGCTGCTGCTCACCGCCCGACATCTCGCTGGGCTTGTGGTGCGCGCGCTTGATGATGCCCACCGCCTCCATAGCCTCCATGGCCCGCTTGCGCCTGTTGCCCGCCCCGCTGTAAATAAGGGGCAGTTCCACGTTCATGAGGGCGTTCAGCCGGGGCAGCAGGTTATAAGACTGGAAGACGAAGCCGATCTTCTTGTTGCGCACGGCAGCCAGCTCGTCGTCGCTCATATGGCTTACGTCGATGCCGTCCAGCTCGTACTTGCCTGCGTTGGGACGGTCCAGGCAGCCCAGCATGTTCATCATGGTCGATTTGCCTGAACCGGAGGGTCCCATGATGGAAACCATCTGGCCTGTCTCGATGTCCAGGCTTACGTAGTTGAGCGCGTTGACCTGCACGTCTCCTATCTTGTAGACCTTGACGATGTTCTCGAGGTGGATCATAGGCATGACCGGTCAGCCCCTCCAATAAAATGTCTACTTGATCGCTTCAATGAGTACCTGTTCGCCTTCCTTCACCCCCGATATGATCTCGGTGCTGCGCTTGTTCTGCACGCCCGTCTTGACCGGACGTTTCTCGATGGTGGCAGTTGACGCGTTGGTCACCACGTCCACCCAGAAATCGCCGGCCAGGCCCTTGATGGCGCGGTTGGGCACCTGCAGCACGTCCGTGCGCATGCCGGTGATGATGTCGGCTGTGGCCGTCAGGCCGCCGCGCAGACCGCTGGTGTCCTCGTCCTTGTCCATGTATATCTCCACCGGGAAGTTGACCACGCCGGACTGCAGGGTGCCGAAGGGTGATACAAAGCGCACGCTGCCCTTGAGGTCTTTGCCCGGCACTGCATCTACACGGATGATGGCCGACTGGCCGACCGATACCCTGGTGATGTCTATCTCGTCGATGATGCCCTTCATCCTGATGGTCTTGGTGTCCACCAGGTAGACCGCCGGCTTGGATGAGTAGTCGAACTGCGAAAGCTGGTCGTTGACTTTGACATCTACGGACACAACTGTGCCATCGAAGGGGGCCACGATCTCTGTCTTGAGCAGTTCCTGCTTGGACTTGTCCAGGTTGATCATGGCGGTCTCGATAGTTATATTGTAATTGCGCAGTTGCTGGGGGTTGAGTCCGGCGCGGTAGATGGTCTCGCTCTCGTCCAATATCATATTGCTCATGAGCAAGTCGTGCTCTGCCATGCGCAGCGTCTCGGAGGACTTGACGCGGTCGATCTCGTCCTGTGCCAGCAGCACCTGCAGCTGCGAAAGCGCGTCCAGCACCTGCCGCGAGATGGCCAGCGCAGTGGAGGTGTCGGGGTAGGTGTAGGCTCCGGGCAGGCGAGAGTTCTGCTTTACTATGGTGTGCGCGTCCTGCAGGGCAGTCTCCATGTTGTCCATGGCCTTTGTCACACCTGCGTAATCCCCTTCCTCGAGCAGCTTCTGCACCTCTGTCAGACTGGCGATCTGGGCGTCTATCACGGCCACGACCTCGTCGAGCTCGGGGTAGGCCCGCACCGGCTGGTTGAGGTCGTTGTACTGCGTTTGCAAGGTATCGAGTTTGGGGTCGGTGTAAACCGACCTGGCCGCCTCGAGGTCGTATTTTGCCAGCGATATGTCGGATGCCGCCTGCGCGTAATCTGCCGTGGCCACGTTCCCGTTTGCGCTGGTTATTTCACCCTGGGCCTGTTCGAAGCGCAGCAAAGCCGTTGCCAGCGAGTAAAAGGTCGGGTAGCGCGTGCCGCAGCAGGTCTGCACCACGCTGTTTATGGCCTGTTCCAGGGCGTACTGCGCAGCCTTGACCGTCAGCAACTGGCTGGTGTTGTCGAGCCTGGCCAGAAGCGTACCGGCCCTGACGGGCCTGCCCTCCAGCTTGTACTGCTCAGCCGGTATGTCCTTGACCGTCCCCGGGGTGCCGAATTTAAGCAGTACCTGGTGGGGCATGTCCAGGTTGCCGTCGGAGGAGACCGAGAGTATCAGGTCGCCGCGCGTGACAGGGGCCATCTGGCTGGGCAGTATCTCCTTTTTCTGTTGGGCACAGGCCGGGAAAACCAGTGCCAGTATGGTGGCCAGCGTGAGGGCCAGTATTATCCTATTTCTCATAACGGGTATCTCCATCTCAAATATCCGGTCATAGCGAGGCGGCAACCTGCTTTGGTTCGCGTAATTCTACACCAGGCGGTATGGGCAGGCAACAACAATCACTCATGCCTGGTCGATGGGCTCCACAGCCCAGCAGTCGTTTATCCAGACGCCGATAATGTCTTTGACCGGCAGGTCCCAGGATCTCAACACTTTGAGACAGTCCATGACCATGCGGATATGCTCTTCCTTGGTAACGGGATTGCCGGCGCAGTCGTGGTGCGCGGCGACCAGTACGGTCTGCGAGCCATGCGCATTGACCGATATCAAGACGCGGGACCTGATCGATTCCACCTGTTCGGGCCTGCCCTGCGACAGCATTTTATCGGGGCCCGGCTCGGTGATCATGTCCACGTAATCAAGGTCGTACCTGGCCTGCATCCAGCCGGTCACCGGAAGCTGGGTACGCCCATCCATGCAATTGATAGCTGTTCCAAATTTTCCCGTGTGCATTGGTGTGTAACCTCCGCTGATATCGTTATTTTAGCTGGCCGCTGATACCCAGGTAGGCGAAATAGATGGCAAAGATTACGAGTGTCACCAGCGCCACGGCAGCTGCGAAGATTACCACGCGGAAAACCTCGAATTTCTTGCCTAAAAATCCCCCCAGCGATAGCGTGAGGCAGGACAAAAGCACCACGGCGAAAATGTAGGTCATGGTCTTCGGATCAGGCATATTTTCCTCCTGGCTATTTATTGAATATTACATCTGCAATCAAGAGCAGGGCGATAATGACCGCGCACACTGCCATCAGTGCCAACCAGAAGATTGGCCTGGCCATGTAGGCGGCTGCGCCGCCGCCCTCCCTGCGCCCGGTCGGACCGGCGGGGGCGGCCTGTTGCTCCGCATATGCTTCTTGCTGCCGGACGGTGGTGCCGGCGGCCTCACTGGCTGGCCGGGCAGTTGCGCCCCAGTTGAAGACGGTGCGGCAGTTCGGGCAGGTGGGATAGCGGTTGTTGATCTGGCTGCCGCAGACAGGGCAGTTATAAGCGAAGCCCTGGCCGCACTCGCTGCACTCCGGTTCCCCCAGCGCGTTGAGGTTGCCGCAGATGGGGCATTGAAAACTCTGGATCATGATTGTTCAAATTCCATAAATCACGGCCGGCGGCTATTGCGCAAGGGTGATAAAGTAATAGGCAGAGTACACGGCATAGCTGACGACCGCCACCAGGGCGATTACCCCGGCGAAGGTTACGAGCTTATCCGGGCCCGCTTTCTTGCCTATAAATGCACCCAGCGCCAGGCATACGCAGAAGCCCAGTATACTGAACAGTATAACGGCCAGCGACTGTGAATTAGGCATTTCAACCTCCTTTTAGGCAAACGAGAGAAGCGATAATATTATTCTCCCATGATTTGTAAAATTATCTCGCGCGACCTGGGGCGGGCGTCGAAATCGATGATCACTATCTGTTGCCAGGTTCCCAGTGTCAGGCGCTTATTGATGAAAGGAATGGTGATGGAGGGGCCCAGTAGAGAGGCCCGCACATGCGAATGCCCGTTACCGTCACCCCAGGCCTTGTTATGCTCGTATTCCATCTCCTCGGGTATGAGGCGCTGCCACATATCCTTCATATCGGCTACCAGTCCGGGTTCGAACTCCACGGTAGTCACCCCGGCGGTAGAGCCGGGTATGAAGACGGTGACCACGCCGCTGCTGACCCCGGAGTTATTTACCTCACGGGCGATCTCCGATGTGACGTTGATGGTCTCTCCCCGGCCACCGGTGCTTATCTGTATCCTCTTGCAGCTGACAGTCATATGCTAACCTCCTGCCA
>Ga0247841_10004676_pt1 | contig 23125 bp, 19 predicted proteins | sample LaCruzMarch2015__2_FD_192410 | JGI IMG/M metagenome (GOLD analysis project Ga0247841, IMG submission 192410) | Freshwater microbial communities from meromictic Lake La Cruz, Castile-La Mancha, Spain - LaCruzMarch2015_18m | ecosystem: Environmental > Aquatic > Freshwater > Lake | place: Spain... | reverse complement strand
TTCTAGAATTAATATCTTACTAAGCTCGCCAATAGGTTAGCTGAAATTCACTCCGAGCTAAAGCAGGGTAGTTTTCTTTCAGCAGGCGAGCTTATAAAACATTGTGATTTATCATCTTGTCCTAAAATAGGATAATGACTATGTCCAAATAAAAAAAGACTTGGTTGAGTTTTATATAATAATGCAGAAACCCACCACGAACCACCATGTCTGTCTCCTCCAGAACCTCTTGGGCATTCATGTGTTAAAATAACCTCAGCTCCTTCTTCTCCTTCTGTTTGCTTGTTAAGATAGATAAAACCCTCATCCTCACTAAAAGGAATACACAAATCAAGTGGCAGAACATTAGGGTGATCAGAAGAACCCCCATAACCTGCAAATCCCAATTCATTAACTCTTGCTTTTGTTTTACAATGAATATTTTCTTCTGCTAAAACCTCATCAATACCAACAATATCCCAGTTTCCAGGAACAAGTATAATTTTGCTATCTAAACTGTCAAATCTTTTTTTAAACTCTCTATATTGTGCTAATTTTCTCCCCTCAGCCATCATTTCAAATTCTAAATATTTTCTAGCAACATCCCTAACACCATCACTCGCATTAAGCTCTCCCCTTATAAGAGATTGGGCAGCATCATGATAGCCAATAAAACCCTCTTTAACCCTCATAACCTGTGAATGAATCACATCAAATTCATTATAACAAGTAAGATAAGCCCCTGTTTCCTCTTTATTAAAAACCTCTCCTGATAAATCTCCTGTTATAGCCAAGACATCTGGCTTTGACTTTACAACAACTTCCAAACTTCTATCTAATATTTCGAAATCTCCGTGTATATCAGACATATGAATTAATCTAACTGCCATCTTTTTTCCAGAAAAACATAGTTTATAAACTTTTCTCCTGTAACCACTATAAAGTAAAAATAAAACCTTGTTTTAATAGAAAGGTTTATAAATCGCCATAGATAGATTTATAAAGGTTTCGCTAAATAAAATAAAGACTAAGGGGAAAAATGACTATGATTAAACGCTGTCCAGAGTGTAATTCTATTAATCTTACTTATGATGAACAAAAAGGAGAAGTTATCTGTAATGACTGTGGTTTAGTAGTAGAAGAAAAAATGGTAGATACAGGCCAAGAGTTCTCAGGAAAAGGAGAAGGTGAAAAAAAAGGCAGAGGCGGTGCTCCGTTATCCAATCAAAAATTCGACAAAGGACTTACAACAAATATAGGAGAAATTTCAGATATTTATAAACTGGAGCCAGGCCAAACAAGAAAGTTTCTAAGACTAAAAAAATGGCAAGAACGAGTCTCAACTTCAATAGAAAGAAATCTAAGATTAGCAATGTCAGAACTAAGAAGAGTTGCAGCCTTTCTAAGTCTTCCAAATGTTGTAAAAGATGAAGCCTCGCGAGTGTATAATTTTGTTCTGCAAAGAGGATTAGTAAGAGGAAGGAGTATGGAGTCTGTTATAGCAGCATGTATTTATTCTGCCTGCCGTTCTTATAATATTCCAAGAACTTTAGATGAAATTGCAAATGCATCAGATGTAGAAAGAAAAGAAATAGGAAGAACCTATAGATTTATCATAAGAAAGTTAGGAATTAAAGTTACTCCTTCATCTCCAAAAGATTATATCTCAAGATTTGCCTCAATACTTCATCTCTCTCCTAAAACACAGAATGAAGCTCTTAAAATACTAAAAAAAGCAGATATAACAGAACTCACATCAGGAAGAGGACCAGCAGGAATAGCAGCAGCAGCCTTATATGTTGCAGCTTTAATAAACGACGAAAAAAAGACACAAAGAGAAGTTGCAGACGTTGCAGGAATTACAGAAGTCACAATCAGAAACAGATATAAAGAGCTCATAGACAAGTTAGACTTGGAAGAAAAACTCAAGATAAAAGAAGCAGAGTCTAAGAAAGAGAAGAAATAAGTTTTCTTCTAAATCAAAATATCATAAATTCTAAAGATTTTTATACTATCAAATTCTAAAGATTTTTATGCGGGGATGCCGGAGCGGTCAAACGGGCTACGCTTAGGACGTAGTGGCTTAGTGCCTACGAAGGTTCGATCCCTTTTCCCCGCATTTTTTATTTTTAAAAAGATATTGGTTTTAATATTTAAGAAGATTCACCATCTCTAATATCATGAAAAAATTCAGAAAAAGTATTCACACTTCTTGAAGGACTTCCACTAAAAGTAGAAGTTTTTCCCATATCTTTACCAGTAAGACTCTCGTCACTAATTTCTATTTCTTCTGTCTTGCCAGAAGAATCAAGATAAACCCTCTTTGTTGCATCTTTATACCTAACCCTTATAGGATTATTAAAATTATTATTTAAATAAGCAACAATTAAACGCTCTCCACAATTAAGAGACTTGAAGAAATCATCAGTTATATATTGGTCTCTAGCTGGATCAAGCACAAAACTTCCTGACTTTAAAGGATAAGTATCTATTATCTTATCTGCACAAAAACCATTGTCAATAGAAACACTTGTAAACTTCTGCAACCCAATATTAATGATTTTGTCTTTCTCTTCTGCAGAAATATCCTTAACATTAAATTTTAAATTATATTCTTTAGTTTGAACTTTTTCAACAAAATAAACACTATCACTTCCAGCATCATCAAATATCTTTTTAACCCCTTCTCTATATCCTGTTGAAGTAGACATCCCACTTGGAAAACTTCCATGCAAAACACTCCAACCCCCTGCAAAATATTTATAACAGCTGTCTGTGAACCAGTCATTAATACATATTTTTCTATCTGGCGCTAAATCAGAATCTGTTGTTGTTCCAACTGTTGTGGTTGTAGTAGTTGTTCCAGAATTACTAGTAGAAGGAAGCTTAGCATAAGCTTCTTTTATTTTAGCAACAAAATCATCAGAAGTTGTTATAGTATTAACATCAATGCCAGCATACTTAGTACTATCACTAATTAAACTAATTTTAATTTGTTTATCTTTTATTTCTGCAGTATTTTTAACAATGTCAAAAATCCTCTTAAGCCCATCTGAACAAGAAAATCCACATCCAACACCTAATTTGTCAGAAATTGAACTAGGTAATCCAATACCGGGACTATTTACCCAAGCACAACTACCTGCTGAAGAAGATGGAGAATATCTCCAATCAAAACCATAAAGATTATTGCTCGAATCAACAACCTTTGCAGAAATTTGAATGTTTCTGCAAACATCGTCACTAATACTAGAAGAACTAACCGTAGCACCCCCATTACCACTAGCCAACAAATGTTTTTGCAAAACTAATTTAAGACCCGCTAAATTAGGATTAATAATTAATGTATTAAATTCATCAGGACTAATTACGCCATCCATATTAAGCTCTTCTATAAATTTCTGCAAATTAGCACCGCTATTATCATCAGTGCTATATTTAGGAGCATTTTCTTCAATTTCCTTCAAAGCAGAATCAGTAGTCCATTTAAGTGTTTGTGTAGTGGTTGTCGTTGTCCCACTCCCACCGCTACAATATTGCTTGCTAAACTCATCCTGACTGCCAATAACAACACAACCCCCTGTCCTATCACAAATTTTATCCTTAGGAGTTTCTCCTGTTCCTAATTTAACCTCTCCTGTTTCCAAATTAACATCAAACCCAAATTCACCCATATTTACTCCAAAAGTTCCATTTTCAAAAAACAATTTATCACCCTTTATATTCGCAATAACACTTCCTCGAGAACAAGTATCATCATTATTAACAACCCACAATCTAAATCTGTTATCTCCTAATGCCTCCCATGCATTTCCTGCCCCCCCATATGTAAAAGTTCCCTTAAATCCAAATACTTTTTGTGCCTTTGATAATTCCTCTTTAATCATGCCTTTTTGTTTTTCCTGCCAGATTTTCCACGCAGCCATTGTAAATCCATTATAAATTTTTATTTTATAATATAATGCCTCTGCTTTCTGGCTGTTGTAAAATCCTTTTAATATAATATTATTCAAATCAACAAAAACACCCTGTGAATTAATTTGAGTTCCTGTTGCTTTTGCTTTTTCAGCTGTTGCAGCTACCTGTGTAACAATTCCCTCATAGGTTACAGAATCGTATAAAATATTTAATGTATCAATACTACTAATAGCATCAAGAGCACTAAGAACCTTATCTACTTTTGTCTTGGCATTGCTCATTAATTCATCTGTCTTATCAATGCTATAAATATCACCTGCAGCAAGATTAGCAGCTCTTGTCTGATTAGCAATATTTGAAAGAGTATCATTTAACATTTTCTTGTCCTGAATAACATTTTTAACAGATTCTGTATCAAGCCAGCACTTCACATTATTATTCTTATCACAATATCCAACTTCCTGCCATCTTCTTTTATCCAATGCCTGTACTCCATCAGTGCTCTGTCCAGGGTCAATAGAAGAACACATCCTTATAATCCCCCTATTATAAATCTGAGGATTTATTGTTTCTTCTACACCTGCCTGAATATTAGGTTGAAGCAAACCATAGAAACTTGATGTTCCTGAAATACAATCAGACTCACTATTCACAATTTGATTTGCCTGATCACTCATATAAGCATCTTTTGCAAAATTTATAGCAAAACTTGAAGATACTTGTTTAAACCCACACTTGTCCTGTCCATTAATTCTAACACATAATTCCTTATATCCAGAAGGAGCAAGTAAATCAGGAGTTGCATCGCTATAATCTCCTTTTGCAATATATCCTGTTGTAACAGAAACAATAGGATTTTGATTATAATAAGAACTATCAGGCGGGCTTTTCAAATAAACAGCATAACTAACTCCTTGATCTTTTCCAGCATAAATATGATAGAAAACTTTATATTGTGAAGATGCAGGAACAGTTGCTTCTGAATACGGGATTTCCTGGAAATAAGCACTAAACTGTGTAGGTGAATCAGGCTGTTTCAAATTATCTAAAAAAGCCTTATTAGGAACAATCCCACCTGCAAATCCTTTGCAAAAAGCAGTTCCAAAATCATCCATATTTCTCAACTGGAATGCCTTGTAAACATTAGGCGCATAAACATCTTTAACATAATTCAAACTCTTTTCAGCATTATTCCATGCAGCAGTCACAGTAGCATACTCTCCTCCTCCACGACTTCCCTGTCCATAAAGTTTAGAAACAATTTGAGGAAGCAAAGATTTTAACAAAGGTGCTGCCTGTCTCCAGAAAAACTCACAAACACCAACAGAATAAAGCTCATCACAAATCCCAGTCATCTTGCCATTAGCCAAGTTATCCTGCAGACAATCTCTATGTGCTTTTAGCAAAGAAATATAATTTTCAAGTCCTGCATATAACCCAGAAACACAAATAGGCAAAGCAACCCCTCCTTTTAAAGGATTTCCAAAATTAGGCAAACATAAAGTAAGGCTTCCTATTATTCCTGATTGAATAACATCATCAACAGGATAAGTTCCCCCAAAGTCACATCTTGAACTTGGGCAAACAACAGGATCGCATAAATTAAACAACCAATTACAATCAGAAGGCGACATAAAATCCTGGCATTGTTCAGAAGGAAGATTTGCAGCAGGGTCTCCAATCTTATATCTCTTTCCATTAATTTCAACATCCCTCATTCCTGATTTGTATTGTTCTGCAGCAGAATATAAATTTTTAACAGCCTGATTAACTAATTTTGTTGCCTCATCTTTGCTAACACATCCCAATTCATTCAAAGGCTGTCCTGTCTGAAGATTTATCATAGTGCATAAATCATCTCTGCCTCCTGAATTAAATTCTTCTTTTTGGTTTTTCCCAACATTACAAAGCCAAAAGCTTGAAACCTTTCCTGACTCTTCAAAAGCTTTAACATTTCCAAAAGTTCCTGTGCTCTGTTTTGTAGCAGCATACCAACCTGTTGCAGCATCAACAGGAACAATAGCGGGATATCCTTTAGAACCTCCTGATTCATAATATCTTACTTCAGAATTAATATAATTATTCCTGCAAGCACTATAATCAGCCTCTTTAAATCCAGAAATCTTTACTTGTCCCAAAGCACTTTGAACATTTGCAGTCTCATCTGTTACAGTTGTTCCTGTATCAATATTATAAGCCTTGTCAGGAACATAATAATCACTATTAATTCCCTGTGACTTTAACTTAACAACAACATTTTTTGCATCACTAGTTATTGTCCCTGTTCCACTTCCCCCTGTTGTCGAATCTCTTTTAGGAAGTAAATTCCCAGGAATAGTATAGAAAAGAACTTTATCACCAACTTTAAGTTGAGAATCTCCCTGTAAACCTAACTGGCTATTAAGAGTACTTGCATCAGCAGAAGTTAATTTAATAGGTGTTGTATAGGGCTTGCTAGTTCCAGGAGCTTCTAAAATATTATAATTCAAGGCATTCAGCCTATTTCCAAAATTCTGAATAACAGGATTTTTCAGGCTTTCTTGATTTGCAGAAATCATCTGAACCCTATTAGCCATATATTCTTTCTTCCCATCAATATAATTTTGCCCCATAACAGCCAAGTTTCCACCTTTTTCTTTTTCCATCTGTGCACTAACCATTTCTCTTAAATCTTCAACACCCAAATCACCCCTATCAATCATCTGTTTAACTTTAGTTTCATCATCCATTCCAGGAAGTCCTGTCGCTTTCAATAATCTTTTATTTTCAGCATCATTATAATAACTCCAAGCAACCTTTTTACTATCAATAATATTTTCTTTTGTAAGTTTATCTAAAACTCCTGTATTTGATTGAGCTCCATTCCAATTCTGTTCTAATTTATCATTTTGTGTTTTAATTATACCTTGCATACTTGCAACATCAGCATCAATTTCAGAAGAATGCTCTCCAAGACACTTGTCTAAACTTGGTTTACCCCTTCCAAAAACAGTTGTAGTATATTTCTCAGGATTAGCAGCCATCTCTGCATTGCATTTTTCAATCCATCCCCCTGCTCCCCTCATAACCTTCTGCCTTGCCAATGCCTGTCCGCTTCCACCAACAAAATCAGAAACTAAATTTTTAGCAATTAAAAATGCAGAAGTTGCTAGACAACCGACTTTAGCAGCAGAAACAAAATTTCCAAGTTTAGTATTTATATCCTCCCATTTCTTAATGCTCTTATTCAAATTATCAATTCTTTCTTTTGTTGCTTCAGGACTTAGCTGAATATTTCTCTTTTCAATTCCAATATGATAAGAAAAATTAACATCACTCTGCGAGTTAATAGCTCTTGCATTCAGGCTGACTTTAGCAATTTTATTTAATTTTAAATCTTTAAGATAAAGATTTAATCTTCCTAATTTTACCCAGGTTTCTTTTTTAATAGTAACTTTTGTTTCAGGCAAACACTTTGCCTCTTTATTATTTAATCCAGAATATTCAACAGCCCTATAGCTTATAACAGCAGAATCTTCTTTTAAATCATCAAGCCTTACATATTCCATGCAATCGTCTTTATTTGCCTTTCTTGGATTTTCATCCAGTATATAATCATCAATAGCATAATTTCCTTCTTTTTCTCCACTTACTTCAATACCCTCTCCTTTTAAAACAAAATAAGCAGAAGCATCATCTTCTGTTGGCTTGCTAATACTATCCAACCTAATAACATAAAAATCAGAACCAACATAAACACCTGCCTGGCTGTCATCTCCTAAAAGTTCTAATTTTCCTGCCTCGCTATCTACCCATTCTTTTGTCTTTCCACTATAGGTTTTTCCAGCTAAATCTAAAAGTTGCATAGCACTTTTTCCTTTTGAAAGTGTCAAAGCAAGATTAAACACTTCCTTAATAATTCCCTCTCCAAAAACCTGATTATTCTTTGACTCGCCAGGAAAACTATGTAAAAGGTCCTCTGTATTATCCCGAGACTGCTTAAAATAAAAATTCACCTTAGAATTCTCATTATATTCTGTTTCTTTAATCTGAGCCCCTAGGAAAGTTATCTCCTTATTATTAACACCTCCAGCTAAATTTACAAATAATACTTTGGCCTGAAAATTTACATAATCTAATTCTGAAATATTTAACTTGCCAATTAAAATTTTTATAAACTCATCTCTCTTAAATATATAATTATCAAATTTTTTATTTATAACCTCTCTCGCAGCAGCGTCAATAGCACTGCTTATCTTTTTTTCTAAATTTGTCTTGTCTGTATCTGTGAGTAAATTTGTTTTAGGTTTTACTAAAACAACAAAACCTCTTTCAGATTCAATGTTAATAATCTCTTTCTTAATCTTACCATAATAAACAATAGAATAACCTTCTAAATTCTGCCACAAGCTATAATTTTTTATCTCTCCATCAATATTAAATTCCAAAGGATTTTTATTTCCTATTGTCAGCACTTTATCTTTTCCAAAACATCTTACATTCACATTTCCACCAACCCCTTTTGGAGTTATTGATGTAATCGTGCACGAATTATCCAAGAAACTATTCCCACTATATAATTCAAGTGTCTGGTCTTGTTTTCCAGATATTGAAATTTTAGCAGAAGTTTTAGGCGCCCGTATATCATTTAAAGTTAATTGCAATGCAGTCTTGCAGTAAAATCCAGGAAGATAAATATCACTTGATGTTTTTCCTTTTTCAAGAGAAACAGAGCTGATTCTATTATCTTTATCTTTGTAAACACCAATCTCTGCTTTATTTGCATCTAAACTTTCTAATTTCAAATATCCCTGCCCTTTCCAAAAAGAATTTTCAGAATAATACTTACTCCATGTTAAATCATCCATTTGTTTTAAAACAAACTGTGCCTTTCCTGTTCCAAATGCCTTGTCTAAATCATATTTTATTGTTGCTGTTAAATTCCCACTAACCATTGCTGTTAAATTTTTTTCAATCTCATTTCTCTTTAAAACAACAACAACATAGCCAATATTATTTAAAACAGGACTTCCCAGTAAAGAACTTCCTGCTGTTCTTATTGCAGCTCTTGCAGGATGAAAACTAACACCTGTTACTTCAGGAGGATATTGTCCTCTAAAACTTATACTATCTATACTCTTAACATCAATTGTAGGATTTAATTTTATAGCAGAAAGCTGACAAAAAACAGGCACATCCTGCTCAGCAAGCAAGTCGCTTCTTACAACAGAAGGAGAACACCCCCCTGGTAAAATCTGAACAACAAAATCCTGTCTTGCCTCGCATGCCTCTTTGTTATTATAAGGTGGCCAATATGTACCTATCATACTCGAACTGTAATACTGATTAAAATTAGGAGAGTATGAAGAAGAAGACTGGGAAAAACTCGAAGATAAAGGTGCATTAAAACTTCCTGAATATTGATAAGAAGAAAAATCCTGTGCACTTGCAAAAGCAATAGTTGCAACTAACAGAAATCCCATTAACCCAAATAATCCTATCTTATTTAACCTCAACATTTATTCTTGCTGTTTCTAATTTAAGATAATTATCCTGAAGTTCCTGAAGAGAGGTTGGAGTCTTAAACCTCATCGCACTAATTAAAACAGTTTTTCCTTTTTCCAACTCGCTGTCTGTGAAGTATTTCTCCTGTATTCCTCCACCTGATAAAGCAAAACTTACCGTCTGACTTGGAATATCTAAATTATAGCACTTTTCTTCTGTTGCTCCAAAAAATCCAACTAATCCTGATTTAGGAACCTGCACACATTTTTTATCAGTTGTTGCAGGAAAATTAATAGTAGAATTTCTATATGACATAATACTAACATTATAAATTCCCTCACTCAGCTTGACTTCTTTTTGCCCAGGATAAAGTATTGTTGAAGAATCATCTTCTGAATCAAAGCTTATCATTATAAAATCATTTTCCAAGCCAGAAACATTCAAGCTAAGATTATACTCTTTCTTCATAATAATGTCCTTGCTGATTTCTTCATTTGTAGATATCATTTCTTCTGTTGTTTTATAGCCATCTGCCTTTGCAACAACAAAACCATTAACACATTCAGGAAATTTATCAACAAGAATCGCAGACTTCCCGCTTAAAATTGTCTCACCAATATCACAGCTCATCCCCAGACATCTAAAAGAAATATTTGCACTAATTGGCTCGAGTTTTGAATTATAAGTAGAAATTGCTATTTCTGAATTTTTATATTGGCAAAGAGTATTATCTTTTCCAGGAACAGCTTCTGTTTCTTGCGGATTTATTTGATTTTTCTCGATACTTACAACAACAGGGAACTGGAGCATTTCCTGAGAATCATAGACCTGTATAACCACAGGATATGCAAAATCATAAACAAAATGATAAGGAACATAGCAAAGTCCGAGTAAACCTGCTCCTGATTTTTGTCCTTCTGGCTCTGCCATCATGATATTATCTTCAACAGGCCATATCTCAATTTTTGTAGGAAAATCCTTAGAATACATAAATCTTGCATTCTCCCCTAAATTTTCATCAATAACAAAATATTTATTTTCTTTTTTAGTAAGTTTATAGTCGCTATTTCCTATAAATTTTAAAGCAGCAGTATTATCTTCTGTTGCCTGCAGTAAATTAGAAACAACATCTTTTGGATTCCAGATTTTTGGAGCACAGCTTATTTCAACACCATCAACAGGAGCATAGGTATGTAGATTGTCCAAACCATAATTATCAAGCAATCTCTCACTTTTCTGCTTTTCATAAATTTTTCTTGCAATATTATAAAATTTTCCAAATTTGCTGTTTACAGAAATTTTATTTTCATTCCTTGTAGAAATAACATCTCCAAAAGAAACACTAATGCTTTGTTTCAAGCCAAGCTCCACACTAGTATCCTGTATGCTAGTATCAATAGATGCTTCTCCCATCTGAATAGCAAAGCCCTGATTTCTAAATATAGAAAAATCACATCTATCTACTTCTCCCTTCATATAAGTTGAAATTTGATTTTCAATATCACTTTTCTCAGGAACTTGCTCTTTTACATTTCCATTAATAGAAATATAACTCCAATAGGGAACAGCAAAACCCATAAAGTTAAGTTGAGAAGAACTCGGATAAACCTGATTCCCTCTTTCAAATGCAGGAGTATAAATATATCCTGCTTGAGATTCTGCAAGATTTATTGCTCCTTTTAAATTATCCTGCACACAAGAGTCATAGTATTCAAAAACAGGCCGGAGTTCTTTTGGTATCTCACTTGTTCCAAGTTTCCCCCTCACAACAAAATAAGTAACCACACTTGCAACTATAATTATAGCTATAATTATAAAAACAGTAATTTGTGCTCTTTTATTTGGCATTTCTAACCCTCTTTTATACATATTATCCCTTATATTTCTATACTTATAAATCTTATTAAACATAGGAAAATCCTTTAAAAAGAAATCTTTATATATCAATATAGATTCAAAAAACCAAGAGCTCATGGTCCAACGGTACGACATCTCTTTGACGTGGAGAATACCAAGGTTCAATTCCTTGTGGGCTCATAACTATCTTTATCATCTAATCCTAAATCTCCAACTATTCCTCCCGCCCTTAATCCTCCACAACTTCAAAGCCTCTCCAAACTTTAGCTTCAAAGTTTGAAAACCTCTTTTCCCACCTAAAACCTGCCCCCAATTCCTCTGAAGATAAGAAATATTCAAACTTTTAGGATTTATTCTACATCTCTTACAAACTCTTATGTAAAACTTCTCAGGAATATGACATTTCCCTTGTCGATATTTCTTAATTCTTTCATAATCCACATCAAAATATTTTGCCATTTCTCTTAAATTAAAATTGAGTTTTTGCATAGCATAATCTATAAATCTCTTCTGTTGCCCAAATTCAAATTCAACCTGCTGTAAAAAAGCAATATTTTTTTTATTCTTTATTTTATTCTTTTTCATTTTTTCACCCTAAATAAACTCCCCCTTTGCTTTCTATTAACCTCTAATTACTAGGTTGCCCCTCACGATAAAAATTTTGTTGTACCATTACCAATTTAACGGGTATTAATAACCAGGATATCATCAGATATCCTGGGCTAATTTCCCACGTCTGTTAATCGCTTGACTAATTCCCCAAAGTAATAAAAATCTAAAGGTTTATAAAGCCTTTGCAACATAACGAAATTATGAAAGTTCCAAAAAAAACACGAAGATACTGCCCTCACTGCAATAAGCACACAGAGCAGAAAATATCTCAAGCAAAGCAGGGCGGAAGAAGCTCAACCCATCCCCAGTCTAAATGGGGCAATTCAAGAGTTAGAAAAAGAGGACTAAGAAGAGGATGCGGAAATCACGGAAGATTCTCAAAACCAGCAATAAAATCATGGAAAAGAAAAACAAAAGCAACAAAGAAAGCAGTTATTCTTTATACATGTTCTGTCTGTAAAAAATCAACACAGGCTAAAAAAGGAATTAGAACTTCAAAATTCCAAGTAGAAGAAAAACAAGAAGGAAATAAAAGAGAAAACAAAATAAATGACAAAATAGCCAAAAATGGTTGAAAAAAAGAAATTTTTTGATGTTGAACTTCCACTAATTAGAAAAACAATCTCGCTTTTAGGAAATAATAAAGCAGAACTTGATGGAAAATTCGTTAAAATAGATTTAACAAGAATGCTAAGGGGTAAAAGTGTTGATATAAAATTTAAGATAAAAGCAGATAAAGAAAAAGCATTTGGAATTCCAATTTCATCACTTCTTTTAGGATTTTTCATAAGAAGAATGATTAGAAAAGGAACAGATTATGTTGAAGCTTCATTTAAAACAGAATGTAAAGATTCTGTTCTGGAAATTAAGCCATATTTAATAACGCGAAAAAAAATCTCTCGCGTAGTTAGAGCTGAACTGAGAAAAAAAGCAATAGAATACATTTCAGATTATGTTAAAGAAAAAACCTCAAAAGATATATTCCTTGGAATAATCTCAAACACATTCCAGAAAAATATCTCGCTAAAGCTAAAAAAAGTCTATCCTCTTGCTTTATGTGAAATTCGTGTTCTAAACATCCTATCGTTTAAAGATTATAAAGAAGCAGAAGAGCAAGCAAAGCAAGTTACAGAAATAAAAGTAGAAGAAATGCCTATAGAAGTAGAAAGAGTTGAAAAAGAAGTCATAGACCAAATGGCAGAAGTTGAAGCAGCTTTGAAGGAAAAAGAGTTAAAAGAAAAGCTAAAGGAAAAAGAAATAGCTGCAAAAGCAACAAAAAAGGAATAAAATTCTATAGATTTTTTAATTTCTCAAGATGTTTCGGATTATAAAATCCAATTTCTTTAACAAACTTTTTTACTTCGCTTTCGCCATAAATAAGAACTCGCAAATTATCTTCGATTGTAGATAAACTACATTTAATCTTAAATCCATTAAGCAGGTTGTAAATTTGTTTTAACAATGCAAGATTGTTCATGTGCAAGTCTATTCGAGGATAGGGTTTTTTATACGCCTGTCTTTTGTCAAAGAAAACACAACCTTCTGCATCATATAATCCTCTAATGCAAGATTTTATAACAGCAGAGTCAGATTTTAAAATTTCCTTTGGAATTAAAACTGTTTTTGACTTTCTACCAGCAGAAATTTTAAATCTCTCTGTAATTAGATTAAATAGATCAATAGAATATATATTTACCCTTATATAATTTCCAACTTTAGCTTCTCTAATAAGAGGAATAATATCAAAAGTTTTCTTGCAATAATCAAAAATCAAAGTCTCATAAAATTTCTTTTCTTTTTTATCTCCTGTAAATTGAGTTATGTAGTATCGACTATATTTATTTGTAAAACCATCTCCAATAAATAACCCAATAAAATAAGAAAGATCTTTATCTAAAGGGATATTTATATCAAATTTATGGGCTCTTTTATGAAAAGAGAGAATAGCCTTTTTTCTTCCCTCTTCAAATATCTGCCTATGAATATTATATGTTGTGTTTCCCCCCTTTACCCTACCCCAATTGCCTTCTAAGAAAGAAATATTTCTTAAGAAAAATTCTTTATTATCCTCGGTAAACTTAAATATCAATTTTGTATATAAAGATGCAGGCAATGTTAGATTACCATTTCTATAATTACCCAACACAGTTCTACGAATTTTAATAAATTTTGCCATTTCGTTCCAAGTTTTAAACTGGAAATAAGAAAGACATTTCTCAAAAAACATATCTCTTATCTCTTTAGAATTGAAAATAATTCTTTTATCCATTATAAAGGAAAGTGTAAAAACTATTTAAATGTTATGTCTATGAGCTATAAAGTCAGAAATTAAGCATACAAAACCTTTTTAAGATATGGTTTTTTAGATGATTTAAGCCTCTGTGGCTCAACGGCTAGAGCATAAAATTTACTCAGTAAATTTGCTCAACTGTTTTGTAAGTTGATCTAAACTCAAAATAACAGAGGGTTGGGGGTTCGATTCCCTCCAGAGGCTTTTATTTTTTTGCTGTTTTTTCACACAAATAATTAATCAATATCTAATTTGCTGATAACTTCTGATGCAGAATAAGACTTTCCAATCTCAAATCCATATTTCTTAGCAATTCTATAATCATAATCTTTTCTTTCTTTATCAGTACATTCATCTCTTTTTAATCGACAATCTGCATAACACATATCATCTAATCCATCAATAATTAAAACATCAACATTCTCATTCAAGATTAAATTTAGTAACCTTTTTACTTCTGCAACATTTTTCTCCCCATATTCTCTGACATCATGCTTGCCAGTCATCAAGCCAGGAGTAAAATACTCTTCTCTAATTGCTATTAAATGATGCCCTCGAATTCTAATAATTTGCTTTTCCATACTCCCTTCTTACATAATCTATTTAAAAATCTATCTTATTTTTATTTTCACAATTTTCTTTTTAATTTTAGAAAAAATTAAATACTAGTGATTACTAAATCTAGATTAAATAATTTAGAAGTTTTATACTATAATTAAGGAAGTTTAATTAGAATTAAAATTACAATTGTTAATAATTAAATAAAATATAAATTATCTCTTCTTTTTCCTCTGCCTGTTCTTCCTATGCTGTTGTCTTATTGCATTCTTCCTGTGTTGATTTTTACCCATTTTAAATTTGAACATTTACCTCCAGCCATATTAAGAATTAAGACTATTTAAATAGAGAAGATAATCTCATCACCCAACCATAGCGCAACTACTCATTAAAAGATAGATAAATAATGCACAACCATCAAAAACACAAAGGGCACTCCACCCTAAAGGGTGGAGTTTGTGAAGCCCTTTGTGTTTAGGATGCTCAGAGATTAAAACCAGTAAAGTAACAACCCCATCCTAAAGGATGGGGTTTTAATCTCTGACATAATAACTAATTAGTAATAATTGAGTAGATATTAATAACTAATAGTCTAAGGTAATTGGCATATATGATATTATATCATCCTTAGAGCATAAAAATAAAAATTTAATATAAATTAACAACATCTCTTTCTAAACTTCTTATGTGCTCTTCTAATTTATTCAATCTTTCCAAAACTTCGTTTTTGTCTTCTTTTTTTTCCATTTTCTTTTTCTCCAAAATTTAAACTTCCAAATTTAGCGCCCTCGCTAAATTTTCACTTAAAACATTTTCTCCTCTTGATGAAAAAGCCCTTCCAAAGCTAGCACCATGATAATCAGAGCCATAGCTAATCAAAAGATTGTGTTCTAAAGCATATTTCTTAAATGGTTCATTCCTGCCATTGAAATTTAGCTGAATTTCAAGCCCATCAATTCCTAAACTTACTAATCTATCCAACTCACCCATATCTTTAGGATCTCTAATATCTTCAAAAGGATGGGCTAATATCGCAATCCCATTTGCTTTATGAATAGCTTTAATTGCTTCTTCAGGTGAAACATTCACAGACCTGAGCTTTCCTGCTTCTGTTTCTCTAGCCAAATAATTATCAAATATCTCAGTATGATTCAAATATCTTCCATGAACTTTTTTAAAGTAATTTCTACATTCTTCATCTACTAACATAGTCATTACAATATTATATTTCCCAAGTCTTGAATCAGGACAAAAGGCTTCAACTTTTTCAATACTAATTGGAACTCCTTGTTGTTTCAAAACATCTATTCTTCTTGCACAATTATCTCTTTGTAAACCTCTTGAATGTTTTAAAAATTCCTGAAACCCAGTATTTTTAATATCAAGAAAACTTTGAGTTTGGCTGGGGTTTTCTGGATGCTCAGAGAAACTTCGAGTTTCTCTGACATCAAATCCAAGCCCTAAAATATGAAATCTATTAGTAGATACCTCTGCTCCACTAACAAGCCCTATTTTCCATTTATCAGCTTCTATTTTAGCCTCTTCATAACTCTTAGAATTATCATGATCTGAGATAGCCATATAATCCAAGCCAGCCATTGCAGCTGTCCTTACTAAGTTAGCAGGGCTGTCAATACCATCTGAATAATAAGTATGCATATGAAAATCAACATATTTTTGTTTTGCTTCAGTCATCTTAATTTTTGTGCTAATTTTACCTCCATTGCAGATATTTTTTTAACATAATCCCTCTTAACATCCTGCGCACCATAATAAGCCATTAAAGCACTTGTTCCCCCACCACCATCCCCTCTTATTGAAAGCTCATGAACTCTGTCTCTTGTTATTTCTAATCTTTCCCTTATAGCTCCTTTTACTTTTTCAAGCAAATTTCTTGCTGATTGATATTTACCAAGTTCGTATGCTAATTCAACAGCACGATACAAACTCTTTGCATCCTTGCATCTTGAATAATGATTCAAAGACTTTTGCTTTTTATTGGTCATAACCTATATAATGAAGCGAAAGATTTATATATTTCTTATATTATTTATATAAATGATATAAAATGGCAACTTTAATAAAAAAGAACAAAAATTTGACAAAGTCCGAAAGGAAACTCATTAATAAAAACAGAATAAAAGATTTTGGAATAAAAGAAAAAAAGGATTTTAATAAAGACTACGAACCAGATACATTATGGTTTTTTGTAAAAGACAAAAGAAAGACTGTTGCTCTAGGAGGATTAAGACCTATTAATATTACTTACCTCAGCAAAAGATACAAAATATGGGGAATATGTAGCATAATTTCCATAGAAAAAGGAAAAGGTTATGGAAGAAAATTAATTAAATCAATGATAAATTATTGCAGAAAAACAGGCAAATCAGCACTAGGATTTACAGAAAAAACAGAATTTTTTAAAAAAGTCGGATTAGGAACAAAAAAAGATTTTATAAAAAGATTTATTTATAAAAATCCAGAAACTCAAGAGGAACTAATTGATAACGATGGAGATGGCATCTATTACAGTGACCAAGATAACTTTATTAAAAAGGTTCTTTCAACTAAATCAAAAGTTTACATAGAGGTAATTCACTGGTAAAATGAAACGTAAAATAATCAAACAAGCATCTCAGGCATACACAATAACTCTGCCAATAGACTGGGTAAGAAATAACAATCTTGATGAAAAATCAGAAGTTAATGTAGACGTAGTAGAAAAATCACTGATAATAAGCCATGACAAAAGAATTCTTGGAGAAAGAGTTAAAATAAATGTCTCTGGATTAAATGAAAGAAATATTATCAGACATATAAGCGCACTCTACGCAAAAGGAGCAGATGAAATAGAAATAGAGTCAGATAAAGATATTTCTCAAATAATTATAAACAGAATAAATCAGCATATGGGTTATGCAATTATCTCACAAGATAAAAATAAAACTGTGATAAAAGATGTTTCAGGAACACCGCAATCAGATTTAGATGAGATTTTTAAAAGAGTTTTCCAAATGATTCTTTCTTTCTATGACTCTGCAAAAAATGATATATTTGGAAAAGAAAGTGAAACAATTGAATCTCTTAAATCAAGAGATATGGAAATAAACAAATTCTGCCTATATCTACAAAGAGCAGTAAATAAAATGTCATATTCAGATCCTCTAAATGGCAGGGTTTTGTTTGCCTATTCATTTGAAATAGAAAAAATAGGTGACGAAATTGAAAGATTATGGAGAACAAATATAAAATATGATGTCAAAAAAACACCTTATTTAAAAAAAGTACTGGATTTAGTTGGAGAGTGTTTAAATCTCGCATTTGACTTTTATTATCAAACAAATCCAAAAATATCAGAAAAAATGTATGAACTAAGAGAGGAAGTAAGAGAAATGGCAATGGAAAAGCCAAAAACAAACGAATTCACAGCAAGACTAATGAGACATGCTACAAAAATTGCAGAAGAAGCAGCAGACCTAAACCATTTGACACTAATCAGAAGACTCTAAACTATTTCCTTCTTAAAAGTAAAACCAAAAGTATAATCAATAAGACTAAAAAAGAAGATACACCCAATAAAATTACTAATAAATCAAAATTAGAAATAGATTTTTCTTTTGAAGCTTCAAAATAAACAGAGCTTACATCTTCTGTTTTATTCTCCACGGGTTTATAATAAAAATCATTTGTTGAACTTTGAATAAATTCTTCTGAACTATCTGTTGATTTTTTCTTGTTGCTTTTCTTTTCTTCTGGTTTTTTTACAGAAAAGTTTATACTTTTGCTCCCAATATTTCCAGAAGCATCTTTAGCAGAAATCACAGCATTATAATTTCCATCAGCAAGAACAATATTAGAAAAAAATGAACTTGCAGTAACAGGACTTAAACTATAACTCTGTCCGTTAATTTCAACCCAGCTAGACTGGCAAGGCTCATCTGCGCTAATATTAAATAGAATACCGGAGCTATTATATTGTTTTCCACTCTCAGGAGATAAAATAGCAATTACAGGAGCAGTTGTATCAGGAGTATTATTCTGAGGCACATCAACTGTAAATGAAACAGAAGTTGTATTTAAGTTATTTGAACTATCAATAGAATATGCAGTAAAAGTATAACTCCCATTAGCTAAAATAAGATTTACAGGAGAAAAATAACTTAAATTAGAAGTCCCATTATTCCACCATGTTAAAATAGCATCACTTGAATTAATGAGATTAAGGTTTATAACACTTGAATTATAGGTCTTATTTTCAGGAGAGACAAAAGCAACATAAGGTGGAGTTATATCTAAAGGAGGTACAGAAGTATTAACAACAAAAATCGTTTGATTTTTTCCAATAATATTATTTAAGTTTTCTGCATAAAATTCAACACCATGACTTCCATCAGAAAGATTTACTTGAAAATAAAAATATTTTGTTCCAGTTTCCTTGACCATTGTCTGATTTCCAAAATTATCAACATTAACCAAAGCATTTTTGCACTCTTCATTTGTTTCTATTCTAAACAAAACATTTGAATAGTTTACAATTCCTTGTGGAGAAATTATACTAATTATAGGGGCAGTATTATTAATACTTCCAGGAGCTAAAACTTCTAAATTTCTGCTTTCTTCCAAAGAATTAGTTCCTGCATCTAAACATTTTGTATCACCCACAGTTGTTCTTAGATTAATAGTATAGTTTCCAGGAGAAGTAGGAGTCCATACCAAACTAGCTTTATTAGTAGATGAGTAAGGAATATTAAAATAACTCCAATTTAACACAATGGGAATAGAATTATTAAGATACCAAAAAACAGCTTGAGTATTAACAGAATAATAACCAGCAAGTTCAGCAGGAATATAATCAAGAGGTCCTGAATTATTTATAGCAGACAAAACATCAGCACTTAAATAAACACTATCTCCTAAATTAATCTTAGAACTGCTTATTCCTAAATTCCTAATTCCAGCACGGCAAACATCTTTTTTATATAAATAATCATTCTCGCTTGTAGCTCCTGTCCCATACCAGGTTGCAGGAATCTCAAAAGGAATATAACCTTCTTTGTAAGCATAAACCCCATAACCATAACTTGATTGTAATTGAGTAGGATAATCTAAAACAACATAATTTGTATTGCCACTATTTATAACATTTCCATTCCATAATCTTGCAGAAACACTTGAACAATTTACAGCAGAACATACAAATCCAATGAATGAAACATTTGTAACAGCTGTTGTTCCAGGAACTTCAACCCCATTTATAATAGTTCCACTATAAACATAATTAGTAATAGATGCGACAGCAGAAACCAATACTACTAAAAAAATTCCCATAATAATTAAAGATAAAAGTTTATTTAATTTTTCCATATTATTTACCCCCTGCCCCTGCCCCACCTTGTCCACCACCTAATCCTGTTCCAGATGTGCCAATTTGTCCGCCACTGCCTTCTCCACCCCAACCCTTAACAAAAAAAGAAAAAAGTCCAAAAATATCTCTTCCAATTGCAACTAAATTAGATTGAGCAGGATAATACTTACCATTGTTAATTACCCCAGGAGCTTCTGCAGGATCTTCAATTTTCTTATATCCTACCACTTTATCTCCCTTGTCATTCATAACAGGATAATTATACCAGAGAATATCTGATCCAATATTAGTAGGAACTCCTAAAGGAAGAGTGTGCGCAAAATTCCCAATTCTTATTTCTCTACCTTTTCCAATACGTGTTAGATAATAAGGCTCAAATCCTTTTCCATCTTCTTCTTTTGTTAACTCTCTTGCCATCCTAAGCTGTGTTCCCCATATTGCTCTATCTAAAGATTTTAAAGGCAAAACATCAACAAACATTCTTTTATAATCATAACTAAATACACTACAATCTAAATTTAGAAAAAATGCTCTTTGCAAATAAGCTTTTTCTTTATCCCCCAAACTAACCCCTGCCCATTGTTTTGCATCTTGATTAAAAAGTCTAAGTGTATAAGGAACTACATCAGAAGTATTAGCACAAGTTAAAACATATTTTACAGGTCCTTTAACAGGATCTGTAACTCCATCAACAACTCTTTTTACACTATCATTAACAGAGCTATTTTCAAAAGCAGGAGTATAAGCAAAAACTTTAGTCATTTCAGAGTCATTTGCAGTTAAAGGAAGTATTGCTCCTGCATTAACTACCTGACTAGCAACATTAAAACCATCTCCAAATGTCCTTCCAACACTTGATAAGATTTCAAGTGTAGAACCAACAGGATGCCAAACACCATATTTAACATATTGTGCTCCTTTGCCCTCAAATCTATCTAATGGGATATATCTTATACTATCTAGATTAATCTCGTCAAATATTCCGGGCTCCCACGCATCTATTGTCCAAAATCTTCCTCTAAAAGGTCTAAAACCAACAACACCTGTAACAGAATCAACAACCTCTGCTAAATCAAAAGGAATTTTTCCAAGACTTTTTAATGCCCTATCTCCTGTATCATAATATGTTCTTGGCAAAACAACATCCATGCAATTTGATGTCTGCCCCATCTCCCTCACAATAAAATTTCTATTTGCAGGATTATCATTATAACTTCTTTGAATAGCCTGACATCCTGTAGCAGAAATTCCCAAAGCTAAAGTTCCTACAAGAGCCAGATTCCTAGGACTTAAATATCTCCCAGATTCATTAAATTTTTCCCATAAAGTCATTTTGCTAAATCTCCTTTTGGTTTTAATTGATTGTCAATTCTATTAGTATAATCCTCATTCAACTTTTCTTGTTGTCTATAATCTCCACCATATCTAGAGAAATCCATTACAACACCAACGACAGTTAATACTCCTCTTACTGGCTGCTTCACATCTGTAACTCCATCAAACCAAAGTTTAGCACAATCATTTTCAGGATTACTATCACTTTTAACATTCCTTATTACATCTCTTGCATGTGTATTTGCAGTTAAGGGTAAAATCGCACCCATGTTAACTGTTTGTAAAGGAATTTCATAAACATTTCTTGCAGTCCTAAAGCCATTTGAACTTAAATTCCAAACAGAAAAAGGTATATACAAAACAACTTTATCAAACAAGTTTACAGGTCCTTCTTTATTTTTTTGTTTGCTTGCAGCATAATTATCCCATCTAATTCTCATTAAATCTTCATTATAATTCCATGCTATTTTATCTTCTTTATTAAAAGCACCACCATATAACTTATTCCCAAAAAAAGAGCCATCAAAAAATTCTACTCCAAAAATCCCGGTAATTGCATCAACATCCGCCATTAAATTTGCAGGAATTCTCTTAGACTTATCTCCCAAACTTTGAACAGATTTTCCATAAGTTGTGGGTAAATACTCTTCCATTAAAAGCATGCTTCTCGTAGGACTTTTTGTTAAAAAACTAGCATTTTCAGGGGCTTTATAATAATTAATTTCCATTGCCTGACATCCCGTAGCAGAAATTCCCAAAGCAACAACTCCTGCAAGTGCCAAAGGTTTAGAATTTGAACTTATATCTTGAGTTAAAAAATTTCCCAATCCAATATAATTACCATATTCCTTAACTTTTTCATTAAATTTTTCCCTTAAACTCATCTTTTTTATAGAAAATCAGGGTTTATAAAGATTGTTGTAATGTAGTAACTATAAAGTTACATGAGTTGTATAATCTTAGACAACATTATTTCTCTTCTACTCCCCATTACCATCGACATATTCTATCTTCTTGTCTAATTCCAAAATTTGTGCAATTTCAATAGGAATATTGGCAACCTGCCCTTTTTTAAACGGACCAAGAGGATTTCCCTCTAAATCCACAAGCTCTTCAACATCCTGCAAAACCATAACAAGTTTATTTTTTTTCTTTTCAACATCTTTCCCACTCATTAGATCCTTAAGATTTTTATCAGCTTTTTCCATGCTTTCCATTATTTTTTCAAACATCTCTTTTTCAAAACTTAGCATATTGTCAAAATCTCTCTTACTTATTCCAGTTTCAGCAGCAACAAAACTTAAATTTAGAATTTTTTTCTTTCTTCTTAGCACAAGTTCTCTAAAAATACCAATGGCATTTTCAAATTGTTTCTGGGTTTTAAGAACACTATCTGAAAATAAATCCTGCTCTTTATTAGTCATTTTCTTTTTTTCATTAAAATACTCAGCAACATCTAAAAGAAAACTCTTTGAAAGAAGCTGCAATGCTTCATTATATCTTTCTTTTCTCAGTGACTCATATAAATCATTGTAAGTTATCATACCAATCTAAGAGAAATTCTTATTATAAAGATTTATCTACTCCATTATATATGTTGTTTTAATTCTTCTATCTCAATTTAATGTCAAGAACCATACCCTAAAGGGTATGGCGTGTAATTAATTCCAATGCTTCTGTTGAGATTCATTGATGTAGAATTCAACAGCTTCATTTGTTGTTGAACC
>Ga0247841_10004675_pt1 | contig 23130 bp, 16 predicted proteins | sample LaCruzMarch2015__2_FD_192410 | JGI IMG/M metagenome (GOLD analysis project Ga0247841, IMG submission 192410) | Freshwater microbial communities from meromictic Lake La Cruz, Castile-La Mancha, Spain - LaCruzMarch2015_18m | ecosystem: Environmental > Aquatic > Freshwater > Lake | place: Spain... | reverse complement strand
AGTTTATAGTTGCGATGAGTGTGGTTTAGTGATAGATAGAGATGCTACAGGATCAAGAAATATTTTTATCAAGAATAGTAGGTTACGCTGTCCTCAAATTTAGATTTTTCTAGATTTAAAAAAGCGGGCATCTTTCATACCATTTTCTTCCACCGAAAATCGAGTGTCAAAATAATGTATTCTAGCCAAATCACAGTCTTTATCCTTTTCTTGATTCTTTTACAAACGTTTCTTTAATCTCTTTATCAAGAATGTTTGTATTATAAGTCTCAACTAATTCGGTACATATTAAATCCATTTACTTACATATAATATTATTAAAAAAAATTATATAAATATAATTTTTTTTACAACCGGTACTAAACTAAAAATTCGTTTGAACTTTTCAAAAAGTCTTAAGTTGTTTTCATCCGCCTTTTTGTTATCTAAAGAAAATGGTCTATATATATATATATATTATTAGGATTGAAAAAGTTTCAGAATAATTTTATATTATAAATTTATAATATAAAATGAAAGGTAAGGAAGAACGCTATAAGTATGACTACTCTCCAAAGGTAAATTCGTCAACAACTTCACAATATATAAAAATTGATACTCTCAATGGACAGATAAAAATACCAGCAGATGCACTACCTTATTTGAAAACATGGTCACGTCGATTAAATTCTTACTTGAATTATGAATATAACGAAGAAGATGAAAATATTCCAACATTTAACGTTTCTTCATGTTATCTAACAAGATTAATTTCTATTTCTTGCGCGTCTTTTCAATTACATTCTTTATTTGAAGACGGAAATGAAAAATTAATTGGAAAAAAGACAAAACAAATTCTTCGCATGTTTGAGTCTCACATTCGTGATGAGTTCACAAGCTTTTATGATGAGACAATTGAAATGGAAAATGGTACAAATAGTCTTTTAGAATTTATTAAAACTATTAAACCATCATCATCATGGACAAAATAGATTCAACGTTTACAAGACCACAATTTATAACAATTGCTATATTTAGAACATTTTTAGAACATCTTTAGAAGAAGTTCAAGGACTCAAGGTAACATTTAAACTTCAAACAAATAAAATAACAACTTGGTTCCTTGAGAAATTAATAGAATAAGTATAAAATTGGTAACTATTCGCGAACCAAAGGTTATACTATATGAACCTTTTGAAATGATAAGGGCAGGATAGTATAAAATTGTCAGGTATAGCAGAAGAGTCAATTTGAACTAAAGTCTCAAAATTTTTATTATTTCTTTTTTACATTGTTAAAAAGTTCGAGTTAGCAGTTCCTTCGGAACGAAAGTGGTTGGAATAAAATGTATAAAAAAATATGATGTATTTTAAATCATATTTTTTAAAGTAACACTATATGTGATTTTTTCTGAGAAAAGTTAGTATTTCATAAAGTACTTTACAATCAAATTCGTTATACTTGATAATATCTTTCATCGTGTCCGAATTTTGTGGATTATCTGAGTTTGAGTAAGTTTGCCATGCGTCAATCATAGCAGATATACCGTTATTACATTTGCTATCATTACGTACAGATATCATACCGTGTTTTCTCATTGCAGCTGCGATCGGCTTCAGACCGAATTTAAAACAATCTTTAATAACTATTGGTTCTGCCTTAAACATTTTGCACAGATCTGCCCAATTATTTACTTTCCATTTGTCAGATATATGATCCTTATTTTCTGTAGCTAAGTCAAACTGTCTGCATTCTGCAGAATTCCAAAAGTTTGACTCAGCGTGCCAATAATAAATTTTAGGTTGTCCACGATCTGCAATAAATTGCATAAACTCGTCCATAATCCGATATTCTTCTTCATATGTGGTATTTGCACATGTAAAGTTCTTATATTTCCAAACACCGTTATCAGACCATCCAACACCAATCATAAAAATCATATCTGTTCTGGACTGAACAGGAAGTGATGAAAAATCAGCAAAAATATCACTCAGAGTTTCAAAATCTACATATATCTCATTTGATTCTGTTTTCCAGTTATACATATTATTTTTGATTAGAGAAGGACGTATTTTATCTATATTTTGGCGATTAATATCCAAAATAGCATCTATAACAGGAGCTCGAATACCATGTATATTCATCTTTTTTGTAGTACAATTCATATCTCGCCAAGTATTAACCCCATTTTTGATAGCGATATTTCTTTCTTTTATACCAACATACCAGATATTTGTCATTTCTCCGATAGAATCAGCTATTTTTTCTTTCTCACTATTCCATTCACCAGAATCAACACACATGTTTGGATATAATTCTATTCTAGTAGGTGGATATACAGACCAATTATGCCCTTTAGTTCTAACGTCTCTTATCCATTTTATTGCTTCACGTGTGCGACGTTTGTAATCTAGGTCTATCGAATTATAAGAGATCTTTCCTAATCGATTAAGGCAAGTCTGGTTATTATTTAATATACCTGCTTTGTTAAACTTCCATCTTCTGCCCATAATAAATGAATGTGGTGCTGTAAAACCTTGAATTAATCCAACAGCTTGAGTATAAACTAAACATTGTGCCTTGTAAGCTGGATAACTTCCAGAATTCAAAAGATGAATTCCGTCTGCGCGCAAAGGCAATGATGAAAACTTTACATCAATTACTACATAATGATATGACTTACCAAGTTTTGGTGCGCTAATTTTACTTTCTATGTTATTCAAAGGTGGTTCATCTACCAATTTATCTAAAAAATCGCTTCGTATCAAAATATCAATAACACCTTGTGTACACGTGTGATAATTTCTGACTGGTGCAGAATGTATAAGAGGAACTCCTTGAAACATTAATTCTTTTGTTTTACGAACAGTTTCGTCTGTAATGAATGATGAAACACTTATTACCGGAATTTTATTCAAATTAATATATTTTATTAATTCGCTTTCAAATTCAACACCCCTATTCATAATAAAATCAGTAAACCCATTCACATGTGTGTAAGAACTTGTTTTATGAGTTGCACGACGAGTACTAAGCTTTAACCAATCAACTAAAGGATCTTGCATCATATAATTATATAAATGACTTGCTGAAATCATTTCTATATTTTTTTGTACCTGTTTTGGTTTTTTACATTTATCTAGTAATTTTTCTTGGATTAGTCTTGGTCTTTTAGATCTAGTATTATTAGCAACACATATTGAAGATCTCTTCATTTACAATAACGAAGTTTACATTTAGATTAAAATCAATTGTAATTTATTACCACATTATATATTACCATGATACACAAGCAGTGCTTGGACATTTCTTTTTAGCATCATTTTCAGAAAAACAACCTATATCTGGAGGACAAAGCCATTTATTTATAAGATCACCACAAGGTGTTGGTGTTTCACACCCGTTAGGTGGTTTGCATCTATAAGTTTTTGGGTCACATGTGTTTGGAAAAACACATTCAGGATAACAAGTACATGAGTCTTTATTATCTTTACAAGCAATAGCTATTTGTGTACCGAGTGGTTTATTCTTATCGTCTTCCTTATATTCCACAGGAATACCATTAGAATTATAAATATTATTAATACCACCTTTACCATTCAAAAACACAGTTACCAAATTTTGGAAATCAACATTTGTGTTTGGAACAGTCCATCTAAAACCTGAAGCGGCTTTTATGGAAGTGTCTGGAAAGTAACTATAAGCTCCTGCTCCGTATAATTTATGATTATTTACTTTTGGAGCGATTTCGTATGCTACTTTATCATTAAATTGATCCTGACTTGGTGGATAATAATTAAATTCTGATTGGAACATATATACTTGTCCATTATCACCTTCCCAATAAACATTTCTATTATGAGTATGTTCGGCAAATAATCCATACGCAATAACATTATCACCTGTTACATGAACACCTTTATCACATATTGCATTATACCATGTAACAGATCCATTATTACTATAATGATCTGCTACCCAACACCATACATTGTCCAATATACTTTTATTTCCACCAACATATAACATTGTGTCTATATTATAAATATCACTTGATTTGTCTTTATCTCCTCCTCCAACTCTGCAACTAATATCCCATAAATATGATGGTTTATCTTTTGTTGTTAAATTTAGCAATATATTAGTACCATTTCCACCTGAACCAGCCTCAAAAATTATTCCACATAGTTCACCATACCCTTCTATAATATTATTGGTTGATCCAGATCGTAACACAGGTACTCCTAATCCAAATAATAATTGTCCAGATAAATTTATAGGTGTTGTTATCGTATATCTTCCAGGAGAAAAGATTATGCAATTAATCTTTGTATCTAATAATATTTGATTTATTAATGTTCCTGAATCAATAGTTGTATCTTTTTGAGCAGAAATTATAAAATAATTAGAACTAGAATTAGAACTAGTAGGTTTGTTTACATCAATACCACCACTATTATTTTTTAAGTCTGGTCTCATTACTGATATATATTGTGTAATAGTATTTTTGTCAGTTGCATTAGCAGGAGTACCTGTGTATGCTAAATAAGGTTTTTCTTTTACCAATGGAGTATTTTCAACAACTGTTAAATTACTTGATACTCTAAGTGCTGTAGTAGGTGTAGTTATACAACATCCAGGTCTTGGTTTTGTAGATGATGTACATCCTATATTTACATTATTCCATAAAATATGAGGAAAAGTACCATAATCAGTATTTCTACAAATAAACTGTTGCTGTGATGACATGTCTAACATTCCATCAATTTTGCAATTAGCCATAAATCCTCCAGATGAAAACCCAATACCACCATTTTTGGCAAATGCAGATAATTGTAAGTTTCCATTTATATTTACTGATCGCAAAGAGCATGCTTGGCTTACTGCATATATTGTAGTATTGTTAGTAGGATTTACTGTCATATTTTCACATGATCTCCAAAAAGTATTTAACGCTCCGACCACTGCATCTGGAGAACCATTATTAACGACAGGGCCTTTATTTATTATAACTTTATCTCTTGTTTCACCTAACCCAGCTACATGAGTATAATATCCTATTGGTATATCAACGGTATATGTTCCGGGCATAAATAAAAATGCATAATTATAAGCACTGTTTTGACCATTATTCACAGGATCTATACCGCCTTGTGTCAAAAAAGCGGTTTCTATTTTAGTTTGCATATCGCCGGGACTATTTGCATCAATTTGTGTAAATATATAAACATTATCTGGAAATATATTATTAGTACACGATCTACAATCATATGTGCGAGTTTGACTTGTTGGACATGATGATACTTGATTACAAGTCCAAGGATTTTGCGTCTTGTCACAACAACTTAGAACACATTGTCTTGTAAGATCATCTTTTGTTCCGATGCATTTTGAAATATCGCATGCTGTACCTGATGTATTTTGACAATTTGCTGTTCTAGACTGATTAGGTGTTTGATCTGTACAAACAGACCAGTCAGTATATGTCCACGAACAAGTGTCTGGCGATGTACATGATTGAGAAAGAATAGGAGTGCCACATTTAGTAGTATCAGCGCAAACTATTCCTGATGTATTTTGACAAGATATTGCTTTACGTGTTTGGTTTCCGGAAGAATCACAATCACCCCAGTCACTATATGTCCACGAACAAGTGTCTGGCGATGTACATGATTGAGAAAGAATAGGAGTGCCACATTTAGTAGTATCAGCGCAAACTATTCCTGATGTATTTTGACAAGATATTGCTTTACGTGTTTGGTTTCCGGAAGAATCACAATCACCCCAGTCACTATATGTCCAAGAGCATTTATCAGATGAATGTTTAGGTTTTAATACCAAAAATAATATCAATGATATAAGTAATATAGCTAATACTCCTGATCCTATCATTAGCTTTTGTTGGTTTGTTAGTTTCATTTTATTATTATAAAGATAAAATAACGTTATTTTTTATCTTTATAATAATAAAATGACTAAATTAAAAGAAACAAATAAAACAAGTGTAAAGCTTCTTTATCAATTAATGTATGATATACATCAGATATTAGTAAATAATGGAATAAAATATTGGGCAGATGGTGGTACATTGCTAGGAGCAGTTCGACACACTGGTATTATTCCATGGGATGACGACTTGGATATTGGTATTTTATCCAAAGATATTAAAAAGTTTTTAGATTTAGAAAAAAATTTGAATAAGTGTGGATATAGCATCTGCAAAGTTTGGTGTGGTTACAAAATTTTTTACACTGACAGAAAGAAAATTGTGATAGATGGTGACGAACAGTGTTATTCTTTTCCTTTTATGGATGTTTTTCCATTTAGAAAGTTTCCAGATGGAAAATATTATTTGTCTCTTAAAGCTGCTCGGGACGCATGGCCTAAGGAGGTTTGGAATGAAAAAGATCTTTTTCCTTTGGCAGAGTATGAGTTTGGAGATTTTAATGTATTAGGTCCTAAGAATCATCAAAAATATTTTGATAAATTATATGGAAAAGATTGGAACAAAATAGCATACAGACAGTACGATCATCAAAATGAAAAAGAAGTTGAAAGTATTAAAGTAAATCTAACTAATCGAATGCGTAAACCAGCGGAACCAACAGATAAACTTCGAGAAAGAGTATGTGTAAAATCTTGTTTGAAAAGTTCTCCAAAGAATATTAAAAAGGCTGATTATTGGATGCAAAAAGATACAAAAACGTGCTCTCAATCTGGGGGTTGTTATAAGAACTTTGACATCAAAATGGGTGTTTATGTAGTTAATTGTTCTGTGCATAAAAAACGCTACGAAAAATTTAAGAAATATGCTGGTGTGGCCGGTTTGAAAGCTTGTCGGGTACCTTGTGTTTTGGGTAATAAATTTAACCAATCATTAATGTGCGAAATGATTAAGAAAAAGATTGTTTACGCCAAAGCAGATATGACTACTATTGAAATTTCTATAAATATGTCTCACTTTAACTGTTGGAAAAAACTTATCAATTCATGCGAGGATTACGCGTTAATATTAGAGGATGATGTTGAGGTAAAACCAGACTTTATTAAAAAAGTAAACCTTATTATGTCCAAATTGAAAGATTCTAATTATGATGATTTCTCAGTTTTGCATCTTTGGAACGGCAACTGGGCTGATACAGATACAGATCATGAATTTGTTATTCGTGTTGCTCCAGGAATTGATGTTGTTAGAGAAACAGAAGAATATAACGCTGGCGCTGCAGCGTATATCATATCAAAAAATTATGCTGAATTTCTAATAAAACGTTTTTTTCCTATTAAAATACCACAAGATATTATGATGGGAAATTACGTCAAGAAAGGAAATCATCTTTCTCTAAAAATGAAATATCGTAAGAAGGACGATTGCTATCTTTCACCACTTTTAGATATGGAATGCGGTGGTCCAGGTGGTACTGGCTCTCAAAGCACACAAGAACATTCATCACCAACAATCGCTGAAAGATGGTCTTGTAAAAAATGTTGACTTATAAGAAATTTCTGTTTCTATACGGTTTCCTAAAGTAATTGATTTCTGCTTAAATTTTTAAATTTATTTTTAGAATACAATAGATATAATGTGACAGATACCAATAATACGAATAATATAAAAAAAATCAAATATGGCAATTGAGATGATGGTAGTCTACATTTAATTGAATATTCTTGGATTGAACTAATATGCGTTTTTTGTAAACCAATTGAGAAACCATTCACATTTATCCTTTTTAAGGTATCAAGGTGGGCAATATACCAGTCTGTTTGAACATCAATAGGAAATGTATTTTTTATTAATTCTTTACATGCAGCGTTTGAAAGTATATAAAAATGCAATCCATAAAACTTTTCTATTATCTTTTTTTTATCTATTTTTGTACTCACAAATATAGAGTTTGGTTTTTCAAGAATTTTTTTAATTTTATGTTCAGTTTCTGGGCTAATATCTTTCAAATATAAGTCAGCTTCCGCTATAGCTATGTATGGTAGATCATTATTTACGCATAATTTCCATAATTCATTATGACTCATAGTACATCCTATAGCTCCTAAGCTAGATATTCCTGCATGTTGATGTCTACCTGATAATAGGTCATGATAAGAACGTATAGTTATTAAGTTTTTTTTAACCAAAAAGTCTGGTTTAAATACACGCCCGTCAATAGCTTTAAAATGAATTATTTCTTTAAATCCTCTTTCAATCAAATTTTTCTCAAGATCTTTTTCTTGATTAAAACTAATATAATATACTGGTATACTATAGAGATCAATCATTTATAAAAAAAATTTATATATTTATATCATTATAATAAATGAATGGTAAAGGTATAATTTATTTTAAAGTACATGACTATATTTTTTTTACAATAAGTTCTATAATTATCATTATTGGGGTAAAAAAAGAATCACTATTACTTGTAGGGATGGGTGTACTTAGTATTATAATATATCCAATAATTATTGGAATAATAAGAAGAAATAAAAAAAAATCAAAAGAAAAATGGGAAAGTATAACACAATCTATTAGCGATCAAATTAAACCAAAAGAATATTGTTGTGGATTATATTCTGACAATGATTCTTATAGATTAGGGGATATGGTTACGAGTAATTTCAGATGGTTCAATGGCGCGCAAGAATACCACTATAAAAACTTTCCAAATTCTATAGCAACAGAATATATGAAAAAGACTAATCAGAAAAAAGATTATAATATTCTATTATCTATTGTTAAGAAAAAAACAAAAGAAACTAAAGATTTACCTGACAAAAATGATATTATTATACACTTAAGACTTGGAGATGTTGTTGAAAATAATAGCGCAGACGTAATTACAATTCTTTCTACTTATACATATAGAGATATATTCTCTTTTACAAATTATACACCTCCATTAAGCTACATTAAAGATAAAATAAAAAAAATAAATAAGAAAGATATAAATAAGTTAATATTTGTCGCAGGAAGCCATATTGAAATGCCGACTCCAAAAAGTTGTCAATATATAGAAATAATTAAAAGATATTTTGAGAGTAAAGGATACAATGTTCAGACGCGTCTTGGTAGAAAAGCAGATGAAGATTTTATTTTTATGTGCAACTCCAGATATTTTATACCATCTACAAATGGAGGATATACAAATCTAATAAAAAAAATAGTAGAAGATATGGGAAACACAGTTCTTTAAAGACAAATTTTTAAGTGCAAAATATAAATTCTCAGTTTAATATAAAAATGAAAATTTATATTTATATTATAGGCATATTCTGCCTTTTTTTTACGTGTATATTTTTTATACTTAAACATTTTTATATATCGAAAAATCTTGTAAATACTTTTAAACCAAAAGAAGTACGTGTTATTATTTCTATGACAACTTCACCTAAAAGAATCAGTAAAATATCTGAGTGTATAAACTCATTAGAAAATCAAACTATTAAACCAGATTTATACTTTATAAATTTACCTAATATATTTAAACGAAATGGAAGTACGTTTTCAGATATACCAAAATTTTTAATAAAAGATAATATTATCTTAAATTTTTGTGAAGATCTTGGTCCTGCAACTAAAATAGTCCCAACATGTAAGAATGATATTGTGAGAGAAAATGATATTATTTTTTCAGTAGATGATGATATTAATTATCCAGATAAAATAATACAACTTTATCTAGAATATCACACTTTATATCCTAATCACATAATATCTGGGTATACTAGTTATTTAAAAAAGCCTGTTAAAAAACATGGAGATTTATCAGAAATTTTTATGTTAGAAGGATTTTCGTGTGTTCTATACAAAAAGAGATTTCTAGAAAACATACCTCTTGAAATGTTTGACAAAACTAAAGTACCTATTTATCATTATCTAGCAGATGACTTGGTTCTTTCAAATTATTTGGCTTCAAAAGAAATTGGTATTTTAGGTTTTGGTTATAATCATCCAATAATAAAAGACATTAAGCCTCTTTATTATGGATATCAAGAAGATGCGTTGCACAAAGGAGCAGATGGACTATCGGTTATAGGATATAATAATATTACCGGAAATACTAATAATTATAATAATACTGCAGAATTTTTGAAGAAATCAAACTCTTACTATTTACCTGCTGATTATAAATATTAAATTATTAATAGGACTTTTTTTATACTAGATGTTTATAAAATATTTTAATATTTTATTATTACAAATGATTAGTGTTTGGGGTTTTTAGAAAATATAATCGGGAATTAGTTCATGATTGGCATTGGACACGTATTATGAGGCACATGAATCAACGACTTTTACTTTCGTATACTGATTTAGACAATTTTTATATTGATTTTTATATTAATTTACGTCTAAATGGTGGTAATTTATCTGATTCTATGCATTTTTTATCACAACCAGTACCTCCATTTCTACCAACTGACGCAAACAAAAGACAACAATTTTTGTCAGAGACTTCTCGAAGTAGCCAACAACTTTTGGCATATTGGATTTACAAAAATTATAATCCTGAAATGACGGAAGCTTGGCCCCAACTGATGGAAATCCTAAACGCACGAGGTGTGAATTCTTATAATGAATTAGATCAATTTTATGAAAATTCAGATGATTTACAAAATAATGCTCCGCGTTTCTTTGCTCGAGCAGCTAGATTTTGGTAAAAGAGTAAGAAATATAGATTTATATGCTTTTCATACAAATCTATCAACTATTTCTAAAATTAAATTGGTTTTAAAAATCAAAATAGTAAATTAAGAAATAACAATGGAGACACACAAATTTTTTCCATATAGTTGGCACGTAGACGATGAAGAAGAAGAAATTACATCAATCCGAATATACGGTGTAGATGATACAAACAAGAATATATGTGTTCGTGTAGACAATTTTACACCTTATGTGTACATCGAGCTTCCTGATAAAATACACTGGACAACAGGATTGGCTCAACTTGTTGGAAATAAGATAGACGAATTGTTGAACAGACAAAAACCAATTAAAAAAGTGTTAATGATGAAAAAACGTCTTTATGGGGCACATATTGAACCAAATGGTAAAACAAAGCTATTTCCATTTCTCTTTTGTTCTTTTTCCTCAAGAAAAGATATAAAGACACTTGGTTATAAACTTCGAGGTTCTTTAAACATAGCAGGTATAGGAGGAGTGAAATTAAAAATACATGAATCAGATGCGGATCCTATTTTACAACTAACTTGCTGTAGACAAATTTCAACAGCAGGTTGGATACAATTTTCAGGTAAACCTCAAGAAAATGATGAGAAATTAACTCTTTGTGATCATGAGTTTAAAGTACAATGGAAAAATCTATCTCCACTAGTGAGTGACAAAGTACCGTGTCCAAAAATTATGGGATTTGATATTGAAGTTAATTCAACAAATCCATCTGCGATGCCTAATCCAAATAAACCAGGTGATAAAATATTTCAAATTTCATGCGTAATATCAAGACACGGAGAATCATCAGATAAATATGAAAAATTTTTGCTTACTTTGGGTCAGCCAGATCAAAATATTGTTGGAGACGAAGTTCTGATTTACATGTATGATACTGAGGCAGATCTTTTAACAGGTTTCACAGATCTTGTCAGAGAAGAAAATCCAAACGTTATTGTAGGATATAATATCTTGGGTTTTGATATTCCGTATATGATTGATCGTGCGAAATTTAACATGTGCATCTTCAATTTTGATCAGCAAGGTTTTCATAAATATGCGCATGCTAAAGAGAAAACAATCAAATGGTCTTCTTCTGCGTACAAAAATCAAGAATTTCAATTTCTTGACGCAGAGGGAAGAGTTTTTGTTGATCTTTTGCCACTTGTGAAGCGCGATTTCAAGTTTAGCAACTACAAATTGAAAACAATCGCTGAGCATTTTATCGGAGAAACAAAAGATCCACTTAGCGTAAAAGGAATATTTAAGTGCTATCGTATCGGAGTCACAAAAAACAAGGATGGTGAATATAGTAAAAGAGCAAAAAAAGCAATCGGAATTTGTGGGTTGTATTGTATTAAAGATAGTGAGCTAACTGTAAAGCTCATGGACAAGCTACAGACTTGGACAGGACTCACAGAGATGGCTGCGACTTGTTGTGTTCCTATTTTTACTTTATATACACAAGGTCAGCAGATTAAGGTGTACAGTCAATTATATAAGTATTGTATGTATGAAAACATAGTTGTTGAGAAGGACGCGTACCAAGTATCTGAATCGGAGCGTTATGTTGGAGCGCATGTCTTTCCTCCAGTACCAGGGCAGTATAATCAAGTTGTCCCATTTGATTTTGCATCTCTGTATCCGACTACTATTATTGCTTATAATATTGATTATCATACGTGGGTATCTGACGAATCAGATATTCCAGATGATAAATGTCATGTGATGCAATGGGAAGATCACATTGGTTGCGAGCACGATCCAAAAATAATTAGAAAAATGCAATTAAACAAGATGATTGAAATAGAACAAGGAAACATTAAGAAAATTAGAGAGAAAAAGAATAAAACGACACACAAGTTTAGGAAGAAAGAATTTGGTGATGAAATTCAAACTTTGATTGACGAGCTTAAACCTTATGTCAAAGAACGCTCAGACTTGAACAAAAGTAAACCTAAATTTCCAATGTGCGCAAAAAGATATTATCGTTTCTTGAAAGAACCAAAAGGAGTCTTACCAAGTATTATCCAAAATCTTCTTGATGCACGATCTCATACTCGTAATGTTGATATGGTTAAAGCCAAGAAAAGAATTGGTGTTTTAGAAACAAATGGTGATGATAATACCAAAGAAATTGAATCTTTGAATAGTTTGCTTGGTGTTCTTGACAAACGTCAGCTGGCGTATAAAGTTTCTGCTAACAGTATGTACGGAGCGATGGGAGTTAGGCGTGGATACTTACCTTTTATGCCTGGAGCTATGTGTACAACTTATATGGGTAGAAAAAACATAGAAATTACAGCTGAGACTATTGTAAAGAAATTTGACGGTCAATTGGTATACGGAGATACAGATTCAAATTATATCAATTTTCCTCTAATGGAAGGGAAGTCTGACGAAGAATTATGGGACTATTCCGAGTTTGTCGCAGACGAGCTCACAAAATTGTTCCCACCACCTATAAAGCTAGAATTTGAAGGTCAACTCTATCCCTTCTTCTTTATATTGACCAAGAAAAGATATATGTATAGAAAGATTGAGAAAAAACGCGGAGAATTAATATACAGTGATAGCATTGGTAAAAAAGGAGTATTGCTTGCCCGCCGTGACAACAGTAATTTTGTCCGAGTAATATACGAAGGAGTTATTAATCACATTGCTGATAAAACACCAAGAGATGATGTTTTGTATTGGGTGCTAGAACAAATTAATAAAATGTTCTCTGGATGTAATCCTTATACAGATTTTGTTGTTACCAAAGCTGTAGGAAATTCGGGAGGTCTTGAAGCCGAAGCATTTACAAATGAAAAAGGTGTTAGAAAAGCCAAGGTAGGTGATTACACGGTTCCTATATTGTCTTCAATTCCTTCCGAACGAGAAGAACAGTTAAAAAACAAAGGAGCTGAAAATCAAGAAGAATACTATCTCCTTTGTTTACCAGCTCAAGTACAACTTGCTGAAAGAATGCAAAGAAGAGGTAATCGAGTAGATGCAGGTACTCGTTTAGAGTATTTGATAACTGGACCTGATAAACATACTGCAAAACAATACGAGAAAGTTGAATGTGCCGAATATTACTCAAAGCACAAAAATGCAATCAAAATTGATTACTTCTATTATTTGAAAGCACTTGCAAATCCCTTGGATCAGGTATTATCTGTTGCATATCCTGGTGTTGTAGATTTTGTGTTGAATCAATACAAATTTAGATATAAAGTTCGACGTAATTTGTTGAATGAATTAGGTGAATTGTTTACACCTAAACTTAAGTTTGTTGGATAGAGCACACAATTTCTATGGTTGACATTTTCCATCTGAACCACATATATTAGAGTCAGAAAATGGACAATCAGCACTTGTAACGCAAGGTTCACAGTTTTTGTTAATACATGTTTGACCTTCTCCATTGCATCCACATGTTATTGAACATTCATTCCTCTCGTCGCAGAACAATCCTGTACAGTCTGTAGAACATGATCTGCATTCTTTTGATATGTTGTCACAAATTAGTGGTTCTTCACACATACAAACTCCTCCACAATTATCATCGTCAGAGCATTTTCCCTCAATGCAATTCCGTGTGCAGCAAATTCCAGTTATAGGATTACAAATCTGAGGTGCAGTACACGTTACGGTATCGCACTTACCGACACATTTTCCAAGAGTTCTATCACATGTTTTATTTTCTTCACAATTTCCAATTAAATCACATTTATTTACACATTTACCTATTACTGGTCCAGAATCTCTACATTCTTCATTATCATTACACTTTAATCGACTGCACGGAAGATAACATTCACCTGTAACAGGATCGCATTTGGTCCAAGTTGGACAAAGTGATGCATCACATTTTTGTCCAGATTGAGTACAAACATTACTTACACAAGTTTGTGGAAGTTGGCAATTATCACTTGAGCAAGTATAAGGAGGAGTACAAACATTACTTACACAAGTTTGTGGAAGTGCACAATTATCAGTTGAGCAAGTATAAGGAGGAGTACAAACATTACTTACACAAGTTTGTGGAAGTGCACAATTATCAGTTGAGCAAGTATAAGGGTTTTTCTTTATAAAGAAAAAATACACTACTAAAACTCCTAATAATATAAAAGTTAAAATTCCAAATAAAATATATAATATATTTTTATTGTTATTTTTTATAATTGGTTGATCCATTTATAATATATTATTATTGTTATTTTTTATAATTGGTTGATCCATTTACAATATAAAAATATATATTTTTTAATTTTTTTCCACGTAAGAGACATAATTTTTTCCTTGGCCGTGTTAAATATTACCTTTTATACTCAGGAGCACGCATATGTTCGGGATTGTTAAATGTAAAAGTCATTGAAGTGCTTAACCGTCTCTTTTGGGGATTATTTTGGACATACTTTGGTGTATCATTATCCATTTTATATACTGAATTGGCGCTAAAACCACCATCAAGAGATATAGCCTTATGAATGCCAAATTTATCAACTAGATAAGCAATTTGAACACGGTCAAGACCAGGTGCATTAAAACCACGCCCTTCTACTAAAAAGAACATAATTTTTCCTGTATTCGTAATTCCCATAACATTATGTGTTGAATAACGATTAGAGACTTTTACACCGTATGAATCAAACATATTACCGTGATCTGAACATTTAAATTGGTTACAATCTATAGATTGTACTAAAAGTTTGTATTTTGTCAAATTATTAGGTTTAGGATTGGGAGGATTAGGAGGGTTAGGAGGACTTGGTTTAAATTTAGTTGGTTGATCGGTTTCTACAATATAAAATTCAGTATTAAGCATCATATCTAAATCAAATACAACGTTGCCATCGAGAACAAGTAAAACACCCGAACAAAAAGCCCATTTATATGGTTGTTGAATTCCAGACTTCATTACCGGTGCAATTCCTTTAACTGATTCTCTTCCTGTACTAGTATGCATTTTAATAACAGTCTGATCTGTCGCATACACCCTGCCATCATCAAGCAAATAACAAATTGGTTGATCTATAGTTTCATGCCAACTCATAAATTCATCGTGTGTATCAATGTGTAAAACATTAGTGTCTGAACACCATACAACACCAAATTGTGATCTGTAAGGTTTTGGTACAGGAAGATATGTTCCATTTGTTCCATCTACAACATCTTGATTATAACAAAATCCAATCGGTCTTTGCTCGTTTACGTCCTGTTGAGTTATAACATGTTGAGTTAATTTACTAAGATTTTCTTGAACTGCGTAATACCCTCCGTTAATAGTAAAACAAGTACTTGTTGACAACCTTGTTGCATCCCAAAGATTGTCAAGATAGTTGAGTTTAACATTATATGTACCTTTTGGATCTACAACAATAATATTTAATCTAACTATCTCTATTTGTGTATCTTGAGCTTGCCTAAGAGGTCTGTGATCTATCCAATTTTGGTGAGTACTATAAACTAAAGCACCCGGATCAGTAGTATTCATTCGCAATGCTTTTGGATTTATTTGCATCTTAAAAATGCTAATATTTCCTAGCGAGTCTCTTGCTTGTAATTGTCTAGGAAAATTTTGTCGTGTTAATGCGATATCACGATTAAATCTTCCACTAGCTCGATTATAAGACGTATTAGAACGTAGAGGTGAAATTAATTTTGATCCCATTGTATTCATAGGATGCCACTTTTCTACTTCTTTTTCTGCTTCTGTGCACAATCTTGCTCGATTAGCATCAGAATGGTCAATAGGTAATGAGTTAGCAAGTTTAGATGCATCGTCCTTCGTAAAAATATTATCTGAAATTCTCATATTATTGCAACCAGTTTCAACTTTTTTTGCATTTTCGATAAATTTATCCATATTATTAAAATTTTTAACCCAGTCATTAGGATTATCGTTAAAGACTAATGAATTTTCTTGAGTAAAATCAACACCTACGAGATCAGGCTCTAAAAAAAATACAGTCCCTTGTTTATCAATGATACTTTTATTTCTAGAAATGTGACCAAGACTTATACAATATCTGGCTAAACCTATGAGCAGCTCTTTTGGATCAGCAAAAGCTGGAATATCTATGTCTATAGATCTTCCAGGAAAATCTCTTATAAGACCAGTTAGACTATCAGTATTTCTCATACGAGGGTTATTAGTTAAGTATGTTCCCATTCTATACTGAACACTGTTATAAAATTGTTCGGTAAAGTTATTCAAAACATCTATATTAGTTTGATATCTTGCTCTACGAGCAACATCTGGATTCTGTCCTACGTGATTTCCATTAAACATGCTTTCATGAAGGCAACTGAGAAAAAATTGAATTTCCCACGTGTTACGTCTTTGACTATTATCTCGACAGGCAGCAAAATCTGCATCATCAACAAAAGAATCTTTCGTTTTAATTAAAAAGTTCCTTTTATATTTAGGATATTTTGCTGCATAAAGGTATGCTGCACACGTACCGTGATCTATTATCTTAACCATCAAGCCATTATATTTCATTGCAATCCAGGCATCTTCACCACCGTACTTTATTCCCCCCATATTAATAAGAATATATTCTTTATTTTCTAAATTTGCACCTTGATAAACATAAGAAATGTTGTTTGTACCCTGAATAGTCCGATTAGATGTATGAGTTATCATTACATTACCCAAATGCGCATCAAAATGAGTAAAACCTAGATACATCTTACCTATATAAACAGCGTATATATATTGAAAGATAATATTAATTAGGATATCTGTATTTGCTCTTATCGCTCCAATATAAGGATTTACGTACATAAAATCATGCATTGATATAGTTGCTTTTTCTATGATAAAACTTACTGAATAATTAGGATATTCATTGCAAATATAAGCAGAAAAATATTTAGCATAAAATGGACATAAACCCAAGTCGTACAAGTGTCCAAGCATAGACCCAAATACAATTTCTGTAATTGGATCGTTAATATCTATAATTTGAATTGTTTCTCCTTCTCCTTCAGCACCAGGAGGCAATACTACATTTGTGTTTGCAGAAATTATTATTTCTGTACGTCTTATCCCGGTTTTACGTATTACAGGTACATAAAATGGTTCAAACCCACCATTTGGTTTAATTGAAACAATAATCGCAAAAACTGGTTGGTTAGGTTGATCTTCTGTTATTAGAAAATCTCCTACTGTGCCATAACCTCCGCTACCTAAATTTTCGGTCGAAGGAATGGCACCATTTTGAAGAGAAGTACAAAACTCGACTGAATTATTATAAGTCGGCGTAAGTAAGTTGTTAAAAGCCGTTCCGAATCTTGTAGGTATAAAAGTACCATATAAAGAAGGAAAAAATTTCATAAAGTTTGCCAAAAAAGTATCAGCCTCGTCGAAATATTTATATGCAGGATAGCTCATTTGTTTTATATATTATATTTATAAATAAAAAGTTTACAGCTAGTCTTATTAATATCTTTTTAAACTTAAGTGGAATAGAAAAATTATTCTAGTAAATCTTATCTGTAGGATAAGATTTATAAATTTCTCTGTAACAATAAATGAGTTTTATTAAAACAAAATTAACTTTTGAAGATAAAGAAATACTCAAAGAAATATATGATGAATTGGAAAAAATTATCTTACCTACTAGTTATTCAAGTAAAGGAATAAAAGGACATCATCATTCAGTAAAAACAGGAACTACAAATCAAAAAGATGCCAGACAGGTTTGTTTTGGAAAAGTAAAATATAAAGGTATTATTCAAGAAAGCAGTTATTCCAAAAAATATCCCGATATGATGAATTTATTCAAAAAATTCATCAATTCACATTACCCATATTTTAAATTTAGTAGTATATATGTTAATAAAAATACGGTTTGTAAACAACATTTAGACTCAAAAAATGTAGGAGAGTCATTATTAGTTGGATTTGGTAAATACACTGGTGGTCAAACTATATTGTACACACAAAATGATGATAAACCAAAATCTTTTCATATAAAAACTAATTCTCTCATATTTAACGGCTCTGAAATACCTCATAAATCAGAACCTTTTAAAGGAATCCGATATAGCTTGGTTTTTTTTCAATAAGTATGTGTATTAATAAAATATTCACTGTAAATCATTATTTCCATTTTTCTAGACGTAACTTGTTGTCCTCGCTACGTTCTAGAAAACCATGTTTTACAAGATATGTCATCATCATATGATGATGCACTGTTTTATTCTTGAAACCACAAAGACCAGTAATTTCAAGCCATTCACCAGCACGTTTGAAGTTGTTTGGATTACCAGCTTCAATATAATTGGTAAGTTTTCTTTTCAGACAATTCATACTAGTTTCACCTGGAAGATGGTTAGAATTGATATGTTGTTTACCTTCTTCATCCGAGTCTGTCATCATTACATTGACCATAGTGTCAATATTCTCTAAGATTTCAGTATACTTCTTTACAGTCCATCCTCCATCCTCTCCTTCAACACGATTCTCTTTTTGAATTTTGAACCCCTTGTTCACATTTCCGCAACAAAGAGATACTCTTGGAATCTTTTCCTTGCTCCAGACCTCTTCTGCTACTTGGATATGTGTGAGAACCTCAATATTACCTGTTATTCTCAAATCAATCAGTCTTTCAATTTGCTCGTCCTGCATCATATCACCTTTCACAATATTGTCAATTACTTTTGATGGTGCATATTCAATGAGAGGAATAGAATCAGGTCGGTCGTGAAGCAAACGCTGAGCTTGAATCATATCGGGAACGCTCGATCCACCTCGATAGTATTGGTGCGTTAGATGCCAGTTTCCGTCAGTACTCACATAACTTCTTGAGCGACCAGAAAAGTCACCGCTCTTGATTACGATGTGAGAGAACTTTTTAGCACCACCATTATCAATAAACCACTGCATTAGTTGTGGGATGATGATGCGTTTTCCAAACAAGAACTCACCTGTTCCTTTTGTGTCTACAAACTTGAGTTTACCAATCTTGATTGTTTTATTTTTCAGAACATTTGAGTAAAGATATAGACCTTTGTCACATTCCATCATCACGGTCCAAATATTACGATACATCTGACTTGTCCTGAACAGTTCATAAAACTCCTTGTGGTGCTTTATCAAAGTTTTTGTTTTATGCATTACGATAACCGGATGCTCAATAGCGAGGTTATATCTTTTGCAATTGAAGATTGGGGTTTCCATTAGTTCTTCATATACTTGCACAAGATTTGGGTCTTCATCAAACAAGGTTTTATTTGGATCCCATTTCTCGATCTTGTGAGCAAGTTCAATAAACTGTACTCCACCACGAATGCCTTTGTAGCTTGTGGGAGGGCGAATATAGATGATGTTTGTATTTGTCAGAATTTCATTACCTCTGAGTATATCCCACACTGTTGCACTAATCTCGTATGTCTGTTTACATCTTTCTTTAAGTATAACATATTCAGCTGCTTTATGTTTTAGAGGAGATGGATCTTTAATCTCTGAGTATGCAACCGCATCTGCTTCATCGGTGAGCATAACGAGTTCTGGGTTAAACTCACCTTCTTCTTCTATCTTGTCTAGAACCATATTAATACATTTTAGTTGCGATCCGTTCGCAAGGGCGATTACCATATTCATATTTTTACCTTTTAGGGCTTCTTTAATTTCTTCATATCCTGTCACAGAAAAAATGTCATTCTTTTCGTCTTTCACAAGAGACATTTGAACTGCATCAACTACTCCAATTGTACGATCAATAGGTTCTGATGAATATTTATTCATTTGTTTTGCGTGTTCTTTTGCGAAACGTATTAGCTTTGCCTTCATATGTTCTGCATCTTGTGTAAAATTTCTGACTATAAAAACTACTGGCTTTTCCATAAGAAGATGCATTAGAGCTACTCCAAAAGAGAACCCACTTTTACCTGCTTGAGGTTTTCCTGTCAAAAGGCATGTTGTGTCATCAAAGTTGACTTTACAAAAATCGGGAAACTTTTCGTTAAGCCATCTGTGTGTGGTTTTAGTGTATTCATCTTCTTTAGGTTCAATTTTAGTTTCAATTTTATTATTTTCAAACTTGAGTATATATGAGTCTATGTTCTTTTGTTTATTCACAATCGACATTCTGATTTTAACTTAAAACTTAACTAAAAAACCATTTTTGTTTTTACTCAATTGTATAAAGATTAGTGACATAGAAAATGTATCAAGTTAAAAATTCTTAATTCAAAAAGTTGCAGTAGGAGGAGGAGAAAAAAAATCCAAATCCAAAGGAAATTTTGTATAAATTCTTGAAAATATTAGAAAAGAAAATGAAAAACCAAAAACCATTTTTGCTCCTCCGCCTTTTTGAAAAGTTTGTACTGAAAACGCGTCCTACACACACATTTCCAAAATTTTTGAAAAAAGTGTCTTTTATGACTTTAATCAGAGAAGTGTGACTAATTTAATTCTTTTTTCATCTTTTTTGTTTTTATCAGAAAAAAGTGATGTTTTATAATAAACAAAGAATGATTTTTCATTCTTTGTTTAAACAAAAGAATAAAGATGGAACAATGTCAGTTTTGCAATAATATGTTTGGTGATACTAAGATGCTAAAACAGCACCAGAAAAAAACAAAGTATTGTCTAAAAATTCAAGAAGTACAAGCTAAAGAGGCTATTGCTAAAGCAACAAGTGAATTAATTTGTCAGTTTTGCCTAAATCAATTCAAGACTAAGTATCTCTTGAGTAGACATCAGAAACAAGCAAAATATTGCATAAAGATACAAGAATCTCAAAATCACCAAGAAATTATAGAATCTTTTGTTAATTGTAAATATTGTGAAAAAAAGTTTTCATCAGGAAATTTTAATAGACACGATTCAATATGTAAGAAAAAAATCCAATTTCTTACACATACTATTAAAGATCAAGAAATTGCTAGATTAAAGAACGAAAAAGATCAAGAAATTACAAGAATGAAAATTGAGAAAGAAAAAGATGAGAAAGAAATTACAAGAATAAAAATTGAGAAAGAAAAAGATGAGAAAGAAATTACAAGAATAAAAATTGAAAAAAGATGAAAAAGAAATATATAAAAATCTTGCCAAAAGATTTGAAGAAATAGCTAAACAACCTACTTACCAGAAAAACAGCACAAAAAACAATCTCAAGTCTTACTCCTCTTGATTTAACTCAAGCTCGTGTTGATAGTATAATAGACGAAAAATATACAAAGAATGATTTTTATGAAGGTCAGAAAGGAGCAGCACAAGTTGTTTACAAATATCTTTCTACAGACTCAAACGGTAAATCTCAGATAGTTTGTACTGATACAGAACGTGGTACATTTCATCACATCGATGTTAACTGTGAACATGTTGTTGATTATAAGAATTCTCATTTGATAGACAGAGTACATTCACCTCTTAAAAGAAAAGCAAGCAAGTTCGCAGCAGAGGAATCGGTAAAAAACCCAACTGCTTTTAAAGACATTGTTATGAATGAGAGTTCTATCAGAGAACTAGAAACAAAACCTGGTTTGTTCAATAGAACAATGGCAAAACTTACAGGAAAAAATTGCGCTAAACAACTATTTACAAATGAATATCAACTTGATTTATCAATCACAAAAGAATGTTTATTGGAAAATGCAAAGTTTCTGACTATAGAGCATATTTTAAGAGGTCCGGAGGGGTATGCGGATTATGCATTATCTTATCCTTTAAACAACCGGCTTATTATTGATGACGATTATTATGATTCAGAACATAAAGTTGAATTTTTAAAGTATAAAGATTTCAACGGTGATATAATAGCAGACGTAAATGGACTGCTTTTAGTAAAAATGATTGTCGATTCTCTGAAAGATGTAAAAAATAAATTATTAATTGAACACAATATAGTTGGTTTTAATGATGAACTTATTTTTACTGAGGAGTTTAGAAAGATTTTGATTGACAATATATAGTACATAATTTTATTATACATTATAATAAAATGAACAATTTACATAAAAGATTTGCACTATTTTTAGTTTGTATATCTGTAAGATTTTCTATAGCATTCTTAGCTAAAAGAGCCAGAGATGGTTTATTACAGGCAATTGGCTTTTTGAGTCTGATGCCAGCAATTGGATTTTTCTATTTATTCTTTTCAGGAAAGAGAAAAACTGGCAGAGAGACTTTTGGTGATAAAATATGGTGGAATAATCTCCGTCCAGTTCATGGAACACTATGGTTATTATTCGCATTTTACGCTCTTAGAAAGAACACAAATGCATGGATATTTTTGTTGACCGACGTTTTTATAGGTCTATTATCTTTTTTATCTTTTCATGGAGGCGTTGCACTAGCAGTTACTCCTATCTGATTACGCCAACATATGAAGTTGAATACGGAGGGATAATAAACAGTTGAATTTAAATTTGTAAAAATAAGAAATGACCTAAAAGAATGCTTCCTAATATAAAAATGAATGATGCACGATGAAGAAAAATACCTTAGACCTGAAGAAGTCTCTAAAATACTCCAAGTT
>Ga0247841_10004674_pt1 | contig 23134 bp, 22 predicted proteins | sample LaCruzMarch2015__2_FD_192410 | JGI IMG/M metagenome (GOLD analysis project Ga0247841, IMG submission 192410) | Freshwater microbial communities from meromictic Lake La Cruz, Castile-La Mancha, Spain - LaCruzMarch2015_18m | ecosystem: Environmental > Aquatic > Freshwater > Lake | place: Spain... | reverse complement strand
AGCTTTCAAGGGACTCAATTAAGCTTTTGTTAACAATGGAAAACGCTTGGGTTATCGGCGTTTGGCCGTCTATAATCCTAAAAATCCTTTCATTGGGTATTGTAATTGAAACATTTAAAGAAGACCTAAGGTCTTTTAGGGCCTTTAAAGCTATTCTGGCTTTATTTTTCCCCTCAAACTTAAAGGGCAGTGTAAAAATTCCAAGCGTAATTCCTCCAAAATTTCTTGCAGCTTCAGCAAAAATTTTAGTGGCGCCAGATCCCACGCCGCCTCCAAGAGAAGCTATAAAAATTATTATGTCCTGATCTCGGAAAAACCCTGAAATTTTTTCTTTTGATTCCTCGGCTGCCTGCCTCGCAAGCTCGGGGTTGGCTCCTGTTCCCAGCCCTCGGGTTAAATTTTCGCCAAACCAAAAGTATTTAACGCCAGCTCTTTTCTTTAACGCCCTTATGTCGGTATCTGCAACAACAAACGTTGCTTTTTCCAGGGATCTGCCAATTTCAGAAACAATTGACCCTCCGCCTCCGCCGATTCCAATAACCTTGATTTTTGCCCTAAACAAATTTTCCGCTGAAAACTGCGGAACCAAAACTTTTTTTACGGCTTTAACCGCATTCTTTTTGGGCTTTAATGGTTTTTTTTGCGCCTTCTTTATTGCCTTCTTTTCCGCTTTTACCGGCTTTTTTGCTTTCTTTTTTTTACTCGCCATTAGTTTAGTTTACTCATGAAAAATAAAAAATCAAGTCAACTTGCGCCAGCTTGATTTTTCATTTTTATTTCTCTACCCAAAACCGACAATTTCTACTACCTTGTTCCTTGAGGTGTGTCCCGACACTATTCTAACAGAAGAGCTTCCTGTTTTAAAATATACAGCCAAAGCATTTCTTATGGCGTCGTTTGCCTTGCCCTTAATTGGCGGCTCTTTTACCGAAACAACATAATTTAAGTCGTCTATTTTTTCAACTTTTTCTTCTCTGGAACTTGGCTTTGCTTTAATATTTATTTTCATGTTTTAAATCTCGGCAGGATTTATTGCCTCGCCTTTGCCAATTAGAATTCTTTCATGGCCCTGTATTAAAATTGCCTGCTCGTCGGTTAAAATTTTTAAAACTTTGCTGCGTTTTCTGGGGTTTTTAATTTTTTTCTTTATTATCTCCGCATATTCTGGAGTGTAATGTACAAAAATGTTAAAGGGAACTAAATTCATCCCTTTTAGGTTCCTCAGCTTTACAAAATTTTCATCGCCATACCACTCCGCGGTTTCTATTGTCCGCCCGGCCACAATGCTTCCGGCGGAAGAACCAACATAGACTCTGCCCATTTTTAACAATTTTCTAATTACCTTCTCAAATCCGGTTTTTCGTATTTGATTTAGTAAATAAAATGTATTTCCTCCTTCAACAAAAATAATGTCTTTGTTTTCAAATAATTCCATCAGCTGGTTTTGATTTTTCCCTTCAATGTCAATTTCTTCAACGTTAAATCCAAGCTCGTGCATTATTCGCAAATCTTCGGCAACATAATCGGGGTTTTCTTCTGATTTAAATTTATAGGCAGTTGTAACAAAACCAATAGTCACATCATATGCCGGCTTTTGCAAAAGCTTGATTATTTCATCCTTCATTTGCATGCCGGCTGATGTTAAAAGAATTGTCCGGGCTCCGCGGTTTTTAAGCTTTTCAGCTATTAGGGCTGCGAAATAATTTAAAATAGCTAAAATTATTATTACTCCAAAAACAATGCCGATGCCTGCAATTCCAAACGGAGTAAAAAAGAATTCAAGAACTGAAGTCTTAAAAAATTCTATTTTTAACAACGGAATCTGCCAAAAAATATTTAAAGCTCCGGGCAACGGAAAAACCTCTTTTTTTCCAACTACCAATACGTATTTCCCCAGATTGTCCCTAGAAAAAACTTCTACTTTGTATTCTCCGGCCGGAACAGCTTTTTCCAGCTCAGGGCCTTTGAGGTAATAGTCACGGCCATACTCTTCATAATATTCTGTCCATATTGAGGCATTAATAGAGTAGAGAAGATTGCCTCCTGAATAAATATTTGCCTGATACCTGCCGTCCGGATTTGCGATTTCGGGTACTAAAAGGTTTATATATAAACTAAAATCTTTATCAGAGGCAATAAAATAGTTTCTTGGATTGCCGGTTAGTTCGTCGTAAAACGCTTGAGAATTTTCAGGATTATTTATTTGTATGTCGCCCTGTTGGTTATAAATCAATTCGGGCATGTGGGCAGATGCGCTGACGGCCATGCCCGATAGAACCAAAATAATCAAAAATAAGAATAATTTTTTCATATTATTCTATTATATCAGAAAATTATCTTTTGTGCTTGCAATTACAAAGGTCGCAATCCATATCGCATGCGCAACAGTGGTAGCACAAATATGGACGGCACTCGCATTTATCTTCCTTTTTTTCAAAGGGAGTGCGGCACTTCCTGCAAAAGCCAAAAGTTTGGCGTTCCTCTTTTTTGGCAAATTCTTCTTTGCTAAATTCTTCCTCCATAACATCTTAATACTTTACAAATTTAACTTTTATTTTATTATATACACAAAAATATAACCATACAAGCGAAAATCGGCTTTTCGCCGATTTTTATCCTTTTTTGCTCTTATTTTTATTTCTTACGTTTTTGTGTTCCAATCTAGCAGCGTTTCCCCAAAAACGGTTGACAGATTTTCCCTGCAAGCTTTTCGGGCCGGCTTTTCCTTTATAGTTGCTATATTTTTGCATATTTTTTCAATGTGTTAATTAAAGATTTAGACGGCACAAGCTTTGCCTTAGCCTCGCTTCTAATTTTCATTTCAACAGATTTTGCATCCTCGGTTTTTTTGCTTACAACCAGCCGAATGGGCGCGCCAATTAAATCAGCATCGGCAAATTTTTCTCCGGCTGTTTTGGCCTGTCTGTCGTCAAACAACACTTCAATACCTTCTTTTAGCAATAAATTATAAATTTTATCTGCAGATGATTTTATTTTTTTATCTCCGACATCCAAACACAGCAAATGCACTTGAAATGGCGCCACCGATTTTGGCCAGATAATTCCTCTGTCATCAGAAAATTTTTCTACAAGGACACCCATTAGTCTTGTAATACCAATGCCATAAGACCCAAGCCACACAGGCGCGCTTTCCCCCTCAGAATTTTTATAAAAAAGCCCCAATTGCTCGCACTTTCCCGTACCAAAACTGAAGATATTCCCGACTTCGGATGTTTCAACCTTCTCCAGTTCCTCCTGCTTAACGCCCAATTCCTTAAGCGTTTTGTCATTTAAAATTTCGGCATTTACGGCAATATTTTTTTCGCGATTTATATAAATAAAATCTTCTCCGCCGTCGGTTATTGTTTGAAATTCATGGCTGAATTGCGTAAATGCTCCGCCGGACGCAAAAGTCATAAAAGTATCATTTTTTATACCAACCCTTTTAAATACATTCCAGTAGGCCTGAATGGCTCTCTCGTATATTTTGTCGTGCATCTCTTTATTAGCCGCATAAGAATACATATCTTTCATCAAAAATTCCCTTCCCCGCATTATTCCGCTTTTTGCCCGCAACTCATTCCTAAATTTTATTTGAAATTGGAAAACCAGCGCCGGTAAATCCCGGAAACTTGCAACACAACCCTTCATCATTTCTGTAATTGGCTCCTCATGAGACCATGCAAAGCCAATGTCGGCGCCGCTCTGCAATTTTGATTTAAACCAAACATCAACATTTTTGTCATCCCAGCGATCAGTTTTTTCCCAAAGGTCCTTGCGCTGGAGGGCTGTCATTATTATCTCCTGGCCTCCAATTTTTTCCATCTCTTCCCTGACAATATTTTTTATTTTTTCCAGAACTCGTAAGCCCAGAGGCAAATAGGCATAAACTCCTGCCATCTCCTTGTAAATAAAGCCTGCTTTGATTAGCAATTTGGCGTTTTTTGAAACCTCCTCGGACGGCGCTTCTTTGCGCACCTTTGAAAATAATTTGGATTGCAACATATTTTTAATATAGCACACTTTATGCCATGTATGCAAAAAGGGTACCATCCTTGATACCCTTTGATCGCGACAAAAGTCGAAACCCTACTAACCCCTGTTTGCACAGGACCTCCCTGGCGGAGGAATCACGGGCCGGAAATCCGGCTGGGCGCATGCTTGTTGGAACGTCCTGTTCCTGACAATCGCCATTTGGATCACCGGATTAGAATCCTCCGGCTCCTCCTCTTCTCTCTCAAAGAACGTGGCGAAGTACATTGCCGCACTCCCGAGAAATGCCGCCAAGAGACAGCTCAATGGAGGGACAATCGACCCCTCCCAGCCAATGATGGCGGCGGTCGCCGCTCCGGTGCCCCACGTAACGTGGAACTGCGGAGTTGGGCAACGCGGGGCCTGGACGTTGCGCGTGCAAAAATACATCGCACCGCAACCCGCCAAACCCGCCACCAGATGCGGAAACATGGATGCAATCCACGCCCCCAACCCACCGGCGAGGCACAATCCGAACCACAGCTTGAACCTTTCGAGTCTCATCTCCCACGCTCCTTATCCTGGGGCTGTTTGTAAGAACTACTATATTAACTATAGCATATTATACTATTCTTGTCAATAGGCAAGTACAAAATAAAACACCCTTTTTGGGTGCCTTATTTTCTTGTGGGCGTGGAAGGAATCGGACCTTCGACCTCTGTCTTATCAGGACAGCGTTCTACCACTGAACTACACGCCCAATTTCATTTTTAAATTTTAACAAAAAATTTGCAACAAGTCAAAGCCCAAACGCCTAAAATATAAAAAAACAGGCCATCTAATGTCCTGTTGGGAAGAGACACTAGATGGCCACCCTTGGGGGAGGGTCAGACAACGCGGGCGCGTTGTGCATAATGTACAAAAGGGACAGTGGCGGGGGGAAGACGACAAAAGTCTCTCTTGAGCGAGCAACATCCATGTTTTGGAGATTCGTATGCCACAAGAGCATTAAATAGTCTCCACGATGAGACATCACCGAAGTCCCCGATCTTTTGAGGGATTGCCGCTCAATTTGACTATTACCAATCTCGCAGGGTGACTGCCGTCCAGCGCATATAAGCCACTCTAGCTCCCTAAGCTAGCGACTAATGCGGTGACTGTCCCCACCACCAACCGTCCTAAAAATTATCCGCTCCCTAAGGTGAACAATTTTCAGGACAGTTATTGCTAAAATTAACTATATTAATATATAGCAAAACTATGAATGCATGTCAATATTCTGCCAATTATTTTATTCCCAATTTGGCTTTTACCATTGTAACAATCGCATCAACGTGAAAATCGGATTTTACAATATAATCGGTTTCTTTTACGGTATCCATTGCCTCTGAAATGTGCTGAACATCTTTTAAATTCGTCAGGAACATGACTTGCGCCCTGTTTCCCAATTCCTTCAATTTTTTTGCCACTGCTATTCCATCCATTTTGGGCATCAGAATATCCAAAAGTATGATGTCTGGCTTTTCTCTTTCTGCCACATCAAGACCCATTTCTCCGTCTTCTGCTGTAAGCACAGTAAAACCTTCTGTAGAAAAACTTTGTTTTAATATCCAAAGAAAATTTTTGTCGTCTTCTACGATTAGAATTTTTTTATCAGCGTTTGCCATAATATTTTATAAATAATTTTTTATTAATAAATTATATATGTTTTTCTTTTGCAAGTCCATTCAATATCGCTTTTACAGACTCCAGGCTCTCTGAATCTATTACTGACATAGGCAAAACTTCTTTGCTAATTTTTGAAAAATCTTTTTTAATTTTCTTAATACTGTCTGCAGAAACAATGTCGCTCTTACTTATAAAAATATACTCCTTTTTGTCCAAAAGCAATTTATTATGAGCCTCTAATTCCCTTCTGACAACATTATAATCCCTTATTGCGTCTTCGGATTCCGCAGAAACAAAATGGAATAAAACCTTTGTTCGCTCTATGTGCCTTAAAAATTTAATGCCCAGGCCCTTGCCGGTTGAGGCGCCCTCTATCAACCCCGGTATATCGGCCAAAACCAAATCATAATACACCCCCAAATTCGGCTCTAAGGTTGTAAAAGGATAATTTGCCACTTTGCTTTTTGCGCTTGTGAGTTCGTTAAGCAAGCTGGACTTTCCAACATTGGGCAAACCGATAAATCCAACGTCTGCAATCATTTTAAGCTCCAGCTGAAGTTCAAAAGTTTCTCCATCGTCGCCTTTTTCGTATTTTCTGGGGCTTGTGCTGGTTGAAGACCTAAAGAGAAAATTTCCCCTTCCGCCATCTCCGCCTTTTGCAATCAGCTCGCGCTGGCCGATTTTTGTAATCTCAAAATTTCTGCCTTTTGTAATATTACAACAAACAGTTCCTACCGGCACATACAAAACCAAATCCTTCCCATTATGGCCGTCATTAAGAGCTGACTTGCCGTTTTGTCCGTCGCCAGCCTTCACGTTTTTTTTAAAAACAAACTGTCTAAGAGCGCCAAGGTCCGAAACCCCTTCCAAAAAAATATTACCGCCGTTTCCCCCGCTTCCGCCAGTTGGTCCTTGTGACATTTTTACTTTGCTAAAAGTCACCATGCCATCTCCGCCCTTGCCCCCGGCCACAGTTATTTTGATTTCATCAACAATCATTTTGTTTATTTCTTATTTTACAACGATCCGAGATCTAATTCAAAATCCACGCGGATTTTTGAAACAAAATCCTGGGCATGGCTCACCAATATCATGGCTCCGTCAAACTCATCAATTGCTTTTGCAATCACAGGAATATGCCTAAAATTTATATGGTTTGTGGGCTCATCTAAAATTAAAAGTCCCGGCTTTCCCAAAGATATTGCGGCAAAAGCCACAAGGCCTTTTTGCCCCTCAGAAAGCGATCCAATTTTCGCCTTCAGTATTTCCGCATCCAAAAGGAATCCCGCCGCGTGAGCTCTTAGCCCCTGTTCTGTGCCGTCATCCCCCATTGCTTTTGAAAGCGCCTGATACACGGTGGCGTTAAAATCCAGCGTTGAAAAATCCTGCCTGTAATATCCAATTTTTACACCTGCTTTTATATGCTCTCCTTTTGCGTGCCCCGAAGCCAGCTTTTCCAAAAGCGTTGTTTTGCCAATTCCATTTGGCCCTTTTAAAAGCAGCCTTTCATGCTTGTTTAAGGCTATATTAACTTTTTTGTTTACAAATTTATGATTTTTGGAAATCGCCACAGAATCCAGCTGCAAAATCACTCCCCCGATATCTTTTTGAGCCGGAATATCAAAATTTTTAATAGTTTTGTCTTCCCTTCTCACGTCTACAATTTCGCCCTCTAGCTCTTCAATTTTATTTCTCATTTTTGAAGACACGTCTCTCAGGTGTCCGCCTTTTTGCGCAAAAAAATTCGCCTGTTCTTTTCTGTGGGAAATATCTTTTTGGAGCCTCATGTTTTTCATGCGCTCTCTTTCCAGCCGCATTTTAATCTCTTCCACAACCGCAAAATAGTCACCCGTATATTGCTCCACTTTTTTTGTAAAAATATCCAAGTACAAAACACCTTGCGTAAATGCATTCAGAAAATCCGCGTCATGGGAAATAACAATGCAGGTTTTTGGATACTCAATTATAAACTTTGTAAGGTGGTCAATGCCGGATTTATCTAAATTGTTTGTGGGCTCGTCAAGCAAAAGCAAATCCGGGTCTTGAATTAATGCCGACGCCAAAAGCACCCTTGCCTGCTGTCCGCCCGAGAGTCCTCCCACTTTTCTGTCGTGGGGTGTTTTGAGGTTTACAATTTCCAAAACGTCGTCAATTTTTTTATCAATATTATATATTTTTTCGACAAAACACTTTTCAAAAAATTCAGTTATGGTCAGCTCCAAATCCTCACGCGGAATAACCTGCTTTGCAATTGCTATGGTTAAATCGTTATTTGCGTTCACAGCTCCCGCATCGGGTTTTGATTCCCCTGTTATCAGCGAAAAAATTGTGCTTTTGCCGGCTCCGTTTTGGCCCATAAGCGTAATTTTTGACCCTCTGCGCACAGAAAAATCCGCCTCATCTAAGATTGGCTTATTTGTATCCCACCTAAAGGAAACCTTATTAAATTTTAATACCACCTCATCTCCTGCCATAATAGATATCTTACACCATTTTAAGCAAAAATCCAACTCTAATGCACCCAAAAACCGCCTTTCGGCGGTTTAAAGATTTTATCTTTTACCCTTCTTTGGCCTTGCTCCGCTCTTTCTTTTTAACTTCCTTGCCATTCTTTTTTTATTTGCCCAAGTTGCCATACTTTTTGTTTGTTTAATATTATATTTCTATTATATATGTTTTTAAGATTTTATGCTAATTAATTTTAGCTTCTCCTCTCTTTTCCAGCTCTTTATTTCTGCCTCCCTTTTTCTGGCTGAGCTGAAGCTATCAAGTGATTCGGAATATTTTAATTTTACCGGCCTTCTAATTTTTGTGTAATGCGCCCCGCATTTTAAGTTATTGTGCTCTTTTAACCGTTTTTCAAGATTATTAGTACTGCCAACATAAAGCGTTTTATCAGCGCATTCAAGAATATAAACAAAAAATTTACTCATTGTTCCGGGACTTGGATTCGAACCAAGATTCCATGCGCCAGAGGCATGTTGCCTACCATTAGCAGATCCCGGAATATATATTTCGCGATATAAACTAAATTTCTAAATAGCGTTTTACCACAATAAAGCTTGAAAGCATTCCCATGCCAACCCCAAAAACAATTTGTATCAAAGCAAGCAACCAAGAATTGACCAAAAAATAATTGAACAAATTAAATCCCGGCAAAACAGCGCCAATTTTTGATGATAAAAGATATGCAGAAAGTCCAGATATTATAAAGCAGACCAAAAATGCAATCAGGCCGTAAATTGCTCCCTGTATAAGAAATGGACCCCTGACAAACCAATCCGATGCCCCAACTATTCTCATTGTGCTAATTTCGTCTTTTGAATTTTCAACCGCTAATTTTATTGTGTTAAAAACCACCAAAATCGCCACTAAAATCAAAATGATGGAAAGCCCTATTCCAAACGTGTTTATGTTTGACGTTATTGAAAAAACCTTTTCAATTGTATCCTTTTTTGCAGAAAAGTCAACCTTATCAATAAACTTGCTGAACTGGGCTGTTTGCAAAATGCTTGAAATTTCAGCATACTGCGCCGGATCTCCGTCTGTTTTTATATTCAAATGAGGCAAAAAAGGATTTGTGCCAACTTCCTCTAAGGCGCGGGAAAGCACTGCATTATCGCTGTGTTTTTCATTAAATGCCTTCAAGGCGTCGTCTTTGGAAACATATTCCACGCTTTTTATGTTCGGAGAAATATTTGCAATTTGGTCCTTTGCAGCCAGAATGTCCTGCTCCTCGGCGGTGCTTTTAAAATATGCTGTAATATCAATTCTGTCTTGGACTTCTGAAACCAAATAGTTTGAAAATCCGCGGAAGAAAAAAAGCCCCGAAACAATCATTATGGTAACAATGAGAACAAAAATTGCAGCCAAAGAAATCCCTTTGTTTCTGCTGAAATCTTTAAATGCAAAATTTAAGATACGTTTAAAATTTGTAAGCATGCACCGGAATTTTTAATTTAAAATTTTTAATTTTTAATAAGTATGAGTCGCTTCGCGACATTATTTCAAATTCAATATTTTCAAATTGATTTTAAATTTCGAATTGTGAATTTCAAATTTAGATTATAAATCTTCCCTCTTGTTCGTCTCTGACTATTTTACCATTTTCCAAAGTAATCACCCTTTTTCCAAGTTTATTTATTATTTCTCTGTCATGGGTGGATAAAATTATTGTTTTTCCTGCTTTGTTTACTTTATCTAAAAGAGAAATCACCTCATACGTGTTATACGGGTCAAGGTTTCCCGTGGGCTCATCGGCAATAATAATGTCCGGGTGGTTAATTAAGGCCCGGGCTATTGCCAGCCTTTGCTGTTCTCCGCCAGAAAGTTCGCTTGGAAAATTTTCTTCCTTTCCCATTAGGCCTATTATTTCAAGAATCTTTGGAACTTCGGTTTCTATTTCTTCCTCCTCTTTTCCTTCAACCTGCATTATATAGGCTACATTTTCATAAACTGTTTTATTGGGCAAAAGCTTGTAATCCTGGTGTATTACTCCTATTTTCCGCCTTATTTTTTGGATTTCAGAAGAATCGGATTCCGGCACATTCACGTCCTTAAAAAAAACTTGCCCCGAGGTTGGCTGCTCCAAACCCAAAATAAGGCGCACCAGGGTTGTCTTTCCGGCTCCCGATTTTCCAACAACAGAAATAAACTCGCCCTCTTTTATTTCAAAAGAAACGTCGTCCAAAACAACTGTCTCGTCCTGATAAATTTTAGTAACGTTTTTAAACTTTATCATTTTACTCTCGCGCCATTTTTTTAATATTAACACATGTTGAGACAACTAAACAACTTCTTGCTGGTAGCAACTCTCGCAGTACACAATCTCCGGCCTGTCTGGGCTGTATGCTGACTTTGTTTCTTTTCCGCACTTTGCGCACGTTCGGTTAAATATCTGAGGCGGCAAATGCTTGGCTATTCGGGCATAGTGCCGGCAATTTGGGCAATGTTCCGGAATTGGAATTCTGTGTTTTTTATAAAAAGATAATTCTTCGGGCATTACTCTAAAAGCCAGCGTGCATTGAGTTTCAACCGATCCTTTATTTTTGCATTCAATTATCTCTTTGTTAAAACTATCTGGAACATCGGCAATATCTTCGGGTATATTTCCAGTATTAATTGTTGGAACATAATTTTTTGTTCCCTGTTCTGAAAATCTATATCCCAAATTATTAATTTCTTCTTTTGATTTTGGATAAAACTCCTGCGCAATAGTTTCATTATACGCAAAAGGCGACAAGTCCGACGGAAAAAATTCTCCATATTTGTAAACAATTCCCCTGCTGTCTGAGTATGAGTTTTTATCCATATCCTCTTTGATTTTTTTCACTACTTCTGCATATTCTTCTTTTGTGTATTGTTTATTTAAAATGCAGTATTTTTTACTTCGAACTCCCACGCAACCAAAAATATTTTGAGACCCCTTGCAAAGATCTGAATAAGAAACATCTGTTGATGAATCTACTATATTATCAAAAAAACAGTTCGCAACATCTTCGCATCCTATTGTTTCATAAACGTTATTACTGCCCCCTAGGCCATAGCAATCGGAGATATCTTTATCAGTAAAAACCCATATGGAGTGCCTGGCATTTTCCAGCTCAAAGCCATCAAAAACATAATAACAATTTTTTGAATTGCCAAGATAGTTTCCAATGCAGTTCGTGCAATTAACTAATTCCAATGCCCGATGAATTTGTTTGAGCGAATAATCATCAAATTTTTCCCGCAGCGCCTTAATTTCATTTCTACTCCCCAAGTTCAATTTATCAACTTTTTCTTTGTATTCCTCTTTTGAAAACTGCTCACCAAAAAATTGATAATTTGCAGATCGAAGATTTACTCCGCCAAAACAATTTTGAGAGTTTCTACTAGACGATAAAAAATAAGAATCCACAATTCCTTCCGAATCATATATGTGCTGGCTGTTGTACGACTTTTCAACATTTACCGTGTCGTACATTAACTCAGAAAAATGAGTATAAGTTATATCTAGGCTGTTTTTATTAGCCTTAGTTCTCCCTGCATACATGACATTTTCGCTGTCGCGGAGGGCAAAAGAAAGATAAGCATTTTTATTAAAATATGATTGATTTGTATATTCGCTTTTTGTAGATGCAACAACCCAAATTGCCAGCCGGGGAACTTTTTGCATTAAGGTTTTTAATTGAGAAAAGAAAGGAACTGCGGGGTTATAATCCATACCAAAACTTAACGGATCCCAATTGTCTCCATACCAGCATTCATAGCAGTATACAGGAAAAAGTGTTTTTTCGGGATACAGCCCAATAATATCTTTTGCGCACAAATCACACTTTCTTTTATATAGAGTTCGCTCATTTCTCCAAACAAATCTTCTTTGAGCGCGGCAGTCCGGGCAGAAGGTTGGAGCTGGGACTTTGATTTTTTCGTAAAACGTAAAATCATCAGGCTCAATAGCAAAGTCCTTCTTGCAATTCTGGCACTGTTTTGTTTGACTTTCCATATTGTATTATTAATCTCTTAGTTTAGCATAGGACAATTCCATAGAATTGTCTTATTGTAATTATCTATGTGTTTATGTGCGGAGATGAGACAGAATTTTTCTAAAATCATTGGGCATTTTGCTATTTATTGAATAAAATACATGACCATTTACACCCTCGGCCTCTAAAACATCTATGTTTTTAAGTATTGCCAAATGATTCGATGTTGCCTTAAAGGAAATATGTAAATTTCGAGATATATCACCCACGTTCATCTTTTTGCTGCTGGAAAGAATGTTGATAATTTTTAAGCGGTTTATGTTTGCCAGCGCCCTAAAAATAATTGCCCATCTCTTCATGCCTTTTTTATTATTGAACAATTCTATGGAATTGTCCTATTGCGTGTTTCTACTACGATTATGGTATATTTTTACTATAACAAATAATCCTACACCACCTCTTGCTGATAACACTGCTCGCAGTAAACAATCTCCGGCCTGTCTGGAGCATAACTTGTTTCAAACTCATTAAGACATCCTGGCTTCATGCATTTTCTATGCCAAAGTTTCATTGGATTCCTTTGCTTAAGACGTTCTCTGTGCCGACAGATAAAACACAATCGCGGCAGAGGTATATTTAAATTCCGATAAAATTTTAACTCATCTGCCGTGATTCGGAACGCGGTGGAGCATCCATCAGCACAATTTCCCTCATGCATGCACCCGATGGTTTCTTTTATTATATCATCAGAAACGTCAAAAATTTTGAGTGGTAAATCAACCGCTTCTTTTGTTATCCTGTAATTCCTTTCTTGCGGCTCCCCCCATAAATACCCCCTATCCAGGGCTTCTTCTTTGGTAAGAGGCATATAATCTTGAGCTGAAGTGTCATTATAAGGAAATGGGCAAAGATCTGTTGGCAAAAATTCTCCATATTTATAGATTCTGCCTTTCTTATCCACATAAGGCATGTCAGTCATGTGTTGGATAATTTTGGGTACAAGGGCTTCATATTCTTCTTTTGTGTATTGCTTATTAAAAATACAGTAAGATTTGTTGCGCAGAGAAATACAGCCAAAAAGATTATTGGACCCGTGGCAGTTAATACTATACTGCACATCATTTGAATACCAAACTACGAAATTAAACATACACCTGGCATTATGGACCCCAATTGAGGCCGATTCGTACAGTAGTTCCGAACCTCCCCCGGTGCCCGGACCGGTGTCATAGGAGTCTTTGAATTCACCCGAACTCCAAAGAGAATATTTCACATTTTCTGCCCCGCTTAAAAAATCAAAGCAATAATATGCGTTTTTCACATTATGGATGTGGTCGCCGACTGCGTTAGTGGACTTGAAAATTTGGGCGTAACGATGCGGAATGCCAAGGCGGAGTTTGGCCAATTTGCTTTTCATCTCCTGTACGACGCTCCAGTCGCCCAAATCAAATTCTTTAATTTTATTTTGATATTCTTCTTTTGTATAAGGTTTGTTAAAAATATAGTAACTTTTGTTCCGTAGTCCCACAGAACAGAAGCAATTTTGGCACCCCCGGCAGTCAAAAAGAAAATAAGAATCATTGCAATCCTTGCAAGTGTGGCTGTAGAATAATCTGTGTGAATCCTCGCAATACACGTTCTCATAGCAAAAGTTGTTGCGTCCGCAGATATAAAGATCCATAGAATTTTTACAGCTGTCCACTCGATTCATGTACATACAATCCTCATTCGTCCAACTGGCACTCACTAAATAGCAATTTTTTTGTTCCACTACAAGATTGCAGTAACTTGAGTTGATCGATTTGCTGTCAAAAAGCGCCAAGGTGGGAGTTTCTAGCATAAGCTCTTGGAGCTGAACAAAAAATGGTCTTTGAAAATCATAATCCCGACCGTAAGCCAAAGGATCCCACGTATCAGAAAAAAAAGCTTCATGCTCATAAACTTTCATTGGGGATTCCGGCCTGAATATGGAAATTATGTCCTTCCCCGATGCAGCACTTTTCTTGCGATGCAAAACAAGTTCATTTCTTACCATTAATCTTCTTTGGGCGCGGCAGTCCGGGCAAAAAGTTGGGGGTGGAACTTTGATTTTTTCGTAAAACACAAAATCATCAGCCTCTATCACAAAGTCCTTTTTACAGTTTTGACATTGTTTGGTTTCCGGTTGCTGCATAGAATAATAATTAAGAGGGCATTTTTAGTTCGGCCTCTATAAATTTGTCTAAGTCGCCGTCTAAAACCGCATCAGGGTCAGAGGTTTCGTATTGAGTGCGCAAATCTTTTACCATTTTATAGGGATGGAGCACATATGACCTAATCTGATTTCCCCAGCTTGCAGAAATTTGATCTCCCTTAATTTCTTTCAATTCTTTCTCTTTCCCCTCTTCTTTTGCCTGCACCAGCTTTGCGCGCAAAATTTTCATTGCGTTGTCTTTATTTTTTCCTTGCAATCTCTCTGTTTGCGAAGCAACAACTATTCCTGTGGGTATATGAGTAATTCTTACCGCAGATTCTGTTTTATTTACATACTGCCCGCCGGGACCTGAGGCCTTAAATGTGTCTATTCTTAAATCGTCCGGCTTTATCTCTATTTCAGAATCCCCTTCTATTTCCGGCAAAATATTTACCAGAGCAAATGACGTTTGCCTCAATTTTTGAGCATTAAACGGAGAAATTCTTACAAGCCGGTGCACTCCTGCCTCTTTTTTTAAAAACCCATAGGCATATTTGCCTTTTATTTCAACTGTTGCAGATTTTGTTCCAATTCTACCTTCCGGGCCTCCGCCTTCGCCAAAAGATTGGTGCAAAACAAACGCTTTAAATCCTTTTGTCGCACAATAACGCTCGTACATCCGTAACAGAATTGTGGCCCAATCCTGAGAATCCTGCCCGCCTGCCCCAGAAAATATTTCCAAAATAGCATTGTTTCTGTCGTATTTTCCCGACAAAAAAGTCTTGAATTCCAACTTCTTTATTTCTTCCTCAATCTGCTCTAAACTTTCACCAATTTCCAGCTCTATTTCAATCTTCTCAAGCGCGCTAATTTCCTCTTTTATATCCGAAATTTCTTTTTGCACACCGGCAGCTGCTTGCGCATCCTTCCAAAAATCGGGCCTTAAGGTTTCGGCCTCCAGCTTTCCCAATTTTTCTTTTTTATCTGCAATTTCAAAGGCGCTCCGCCACCACGCGGAGCTTTTCCTTTAGTTCGTCAATTTTATTTTTCGCATCTGCCATATATTTACTTTTGCTATTAAAGAGCCGATGGTCGGATTTGAACCGACGACCCACGCTTTACGAAAGCGTTGCTCTACCACTGAGCTACATCGGCAGGTATTTATTTGCGCAAAAATCTTTTTTTAAACTTATCAACATTTTCAAAATACGGCAATATGTCAGCGCTCCCATTTTTGAGATAATCTTTTATCTCTTCTATTGTTGATTTTTCAAAAACCATTTTTAAAACTGGAAAATCTTCAATAAACCGCTCCTTTGTGAGCTCATCAAAATTCTGCGGTCGCGATTCAAAGTAAAAAAACGCCAAATCCCATTCCCTTCTGACTTTTTCAACCTGCAAATCTTCCCAAATCTTGCGGTTTTTAGAATACAAATACATTATGTAAATCAATGCAAGCGATAAAAGTATCAATAATAAATTTTCAAACATATTATTTAAAATTTAATTATGAGCGGGTAACGGGAATCGGACCCGTATCTTGTCCTTGGGAAGGACACATTCTGCCACTGAACCATACCCGCAAGATTATTTTTTAAAAATTCCGCTAATCCAGGCCGTGAGGCCGTCCCAGAGGTTTTTTTGTTTTGGTGCTTCGGTTTTGGGCTGTGGGGGCATTATAAAAGCCACAACCTTTTCCCCGCTTTTCTGCAAGTCCAGCTCTTCGCGAGCAACTCTTTCTACATAATCATTATTGTTTTCCTGAGCTATTCTTTTTTTAAAATCCTCATTTCTGTTCTGTATTTCCTGAACCTGATTTTTGTAATCGTTTAATTGGGAGTTAAGAGTTTGCCTGTCTCTGTACACATTGAAATCGGCGAGAATTAAAAATCCGGATGCTGCCATAAATATTATCCCTCCGGCTATAAAATAAAAATTCCGCCTTGCCGCCGAAAGCGAGCCTCGCCAAGGGCGGGATAATCCCCCCTTTTGTTTTTTATTATAATCTGTTATCATTAAACAAAAATAAAAACATGAAAAAAATCAAACCAAAAACAATTTTTAAAATAACCTGGATTGTATTAATAAGCTTGGTTGCAATAAGCACCGTGCTCTTTTCCATTGGGCCAAGCACGCTGTTTTCCCGCTAAATAAATTGTAGCAATTTTTAGGTTAAATTTCAACAAAAAACAGCCTCGCACAGAGGACTGTTTTTTTGGATTTACCGGCTAAGCCGACAAACCCACTATTGATGCTTCGTAGACAGACACAATACGTTTTGCAGTATCAACGTCTATTTTATAATCAGGGTCGTAAACAACCGAGTTTCTTACCGCGTGAGCCTCTAAAAGCCCGTCTGAATTTGCCAAAAGCCCTTTTCCTGCTTTTTTAACAGATTCTTCAAACGATTCTTCGGAAAAGCCCCTTTCATCAAGGGTTTCTGTCATAAAGTCATCTGCTTCAATTATTGCAAGTTTATATTCTGCTTCAATTCCCGAGTCCAGTTTTTCTTTAATTTTTCTAAGGCGTTTTGAAAGCGAACGCAGTCCGTATGGCTGCCACGAAAAAAACTCTGTAACATCTTCCAAAAATTTATATTGCAGCCAGCTGGAATTAATCATAAAGTATATAACCCCTGCCAGAAAAAACATTGCAAAGGAGACAAAAACCAGCTTTACAGGAAAAAGCATATCTTGTATTTGAGAAGATGAAATAAAATATATAAAATCTTTTATTCCAAACAGATTATAAAATTGATCCCAAGTCATTGGGTAATTATAACACTTTCTCTAATTCTTGCGCAACTGACAATATTTTGTTTTCTTCAAAATGATTTCCAATAATCTGCAGGCCAACAGGTAAAGATCCAATTTTGCCGGCAGGTAAGGAGAGCCCCGGCAATCCGGCCAATTTCATTGGAATGGTATAAATATCAGCCAAATACATAGCCAGCGGATTATCGGCCTTTTCACCGATTTTAAACGCGGGGAACGGCGAAACAGGGCAAAAAAGCAAATCAACTTTTTTAAATGCTTTTTCAAAATCTTGCCTAATTAGCTCGCGCGCCTCCTGCGCTTTTTTGTAATAAGCGTCGTAGTATCCGGAAGACAAGCAATAGGTTCCAATCATTATTCTCCTTTTTACTTCAGCACCAAAACCCTTCCCCCTGCTTTTTAAATAAACGTCCAATAATTTTTCAGATGGCTCTGAAAGTCCATATTTTATTCCGTCAAACCGCGCCAAATTAGCAGAAATTTCCGAAGGATCAATTACATAATAGCAAGCCAAAGCATATTCAGAGCTAGGCAAACTCATTTCAACAATTTCCGCGCCTGCTTTTTTTGCCTTTTCAATTGCGCTCCTGATTACTTTTTCAACTTCAGGGTCAATTCCTTTTGCAAAATATTCTTTTGGAACGCCGATTTTTATTCCCTTCAAACTCGCATCAAATTTTTTAAACTCGTAGTCTTTTGACGTTGAATCTTTTTCGTCTCTTCCAGCAATGGCCTCCAAAACTATCTGCGCGTCTTCAACCGTTTTTGCAAATGGACCAATTTGATCAAGCGAAGAGGCATGGGCAATTAACCCATATCTGGAAACAGCTCCGTATGTGGGGCAAAGTCCAACTACCCCGCACAAAGAAGCCGGCTGTCTTATTGAGCCTCCTGTGTCAGAACCCAGCGTAAAACAGGCCATATTTGCAGAAACAGCGGCTGCCGAACCACCCGAACTTCCGCCGGCAACACGCGTTAAATCGTGCGGATTTTTTGTAATCTTAAAAGCAGAATTTTCAGTTGACGAACCCATTGTAAATTCGTCTGTGTTAGTCTTTCCCAAAATGACAACTCCTAAATCTTTCAACTTTTTAATAACAGTTGCATCGTAAGGGGCTATGTAGTTTTCCAAAATTTTTGAGGCAGCTGTGCATTTTTCACCCTCAACCATAATTGCGTCCTTAATTGCGCACGGAATTCCTTCCAGCATTTTTATTTCCTCGCCCCTGCCTATCTTTTCGTCAACTTTTTCTGCCTGAGACAAAGCTAAATATTCTGTAACGGTTAGGTATGCATTTATTTTCCCATCAAGTTTTTTTATATTTTCCAAATATGCCAAAGTCAAATCTTTGCAAGAGAATTTTTTTTGAACCAAACCTTCATGCGCTTGTTTTATTGTCAGTTCAGTCAAATCCATTATAAAATTGATTTTACCTTTATAAAATCGTCTTTTTTATCCGGCGAGGCTTGAATTATTTTTTGAACCACTTCCCTCTTTTGCGACACCGCCTCGTCTTTCCTCATCATATCTAAATCTAACATTCCCACATTCTTGAGAATGTTGGAATGTTCCTCTTTGGCGCGAGGGGCTTTTTTCAACAAATTGACATAATCCAAAATAGCAGACAAATCTTTCTGCATTTTTTCAATTTCCTTTTCCGTCAATTCCAATCTTGCCAATTTTGCAATATGCTCTACCTCTTCTTTTGTTATCATTTAATTACAATTTTAAACCGGAGAGCCGATTTCCTCGTCTTTTGACATTATTTCAGACAAAGTTTCAATATTTTCTAAGGCAATTCCAGCTCCCCTAACAACCGAAGTCAAAGGGTCGTCAATAATTCTGCACGGCATTTTTGTTTCCCGCGCAATCAATACATCAAGTCCCTTCAACAGCGAACCGCCTCCGGCGAGATAAATTCCGTTTGTCATCACATCCGACAATAATTCCGGCGGAGTTTCTTCAATTGTTGTTTTAATTGCCTGGACAATTTGTTTAACAGATCTTTCAAGCGCTCTTTGCACGTCATCGTTGAAAATGACAACTTCTTCTGGCAAGCCCGTCACCAAATTTCTTCCGCGCATCGGCATTTCTTTTTTTTCTTTCAAAGGCATGGCTGAACCAATATTCATTTTTATTGCCTCTGCTGTTCTTTCTCCAATTAAAAGCTTATACTCTTTTTGGGCAAACTGTATTATGTCGTCATTTAGTTTGTCGCCTGCTATTCTTAAAGACCTGAACGCAACAATTCCTCCCAAAGAAATTACAGCAACCTCGGTTGTGCCTCCCCCAATGTCAACAATAAAATTTCCGCCTGCGTCTTGGATTGGCAGTTTTGCTCCAATGGCAGATGCCAAAGGCTCTTCAATCAAAAAGACTGTTCTTGCTCCGGCATTTTTTGCCGCGTCTCTTACAGCTTTTCTTTCCACTTCTGTCACGCCGCATGGAATTCCAATAATTACTCTTGGCAAATAACCCATTCCAAATAATTTTCGGTTTGAGTTTGCAGATTTTTCAATAAAGTATTTTAACATCTGCTCAGTAACCTCAAAGTCAGAAATTACTCCGTTAACCAATGGCCTTGTGGCTGTAATATACGAAGGTGTTCTGCCAACCATTTTCTTGGCTTCCTCTCCAATTGCCAGAATTTGCCCCGATTTATTGTTTACTGCCACAACCGACGGCTCGTTGATAATTATTCCTCTGTCTTTTACATAAACCAAAGAATTGGCGGTTCCCAAATCAATTGCCATGTCAACTGATAAAAAAGAAAATAACTTGTTCAGCATATAATTTTAGTTTTGGATGTTGAATTATCTTTGCAAACTAGACTTCAAAAATTCAGAAAACCTCGGCACATCAAATTTTATTGTTACAAAAATTGATAAAGAAATCAATAATATAAAAAATATTACTGTAATATTTTGCTCAATTTTTGCCGGCACGGGTTTTTTCATTATTTTTTCAATTGCCAGAAATATTAATTTCCCCCCGTCAAGCGCCGGAATCGGAAACAAATTGAATATCGCGACAAAAACAGAAATTACCGCAATAAAATATAAAAAGAATCCTGGACCATAATCAACGGCTCGCGCCAAAAACACTGTAATTCCAAGAGGCCCGGCAAGTTCCGCACCCTGCGGAACGCCTTTTCCGGAAAACAAATTTGCAAAAATATCGTACAAACCCACAAATCCGTTTGCGGTTGTCTGCCATGTGTAAACAACTCCCTGAACAGGAGCCTGATACCACGGATATTTTTCAATGAGTGTTGCCAGTCTCTCAAGCGCAACGCCAACCGCACCCTGCCCGGCAGGCGGATTAACTCTTGGGCTTAGAGAAACCGTCAGTTCCTGCCCGTTTCTCTGCACGGTTACGTTAACCTGCTCTCCTGCGTGATTTTTTGTAAAATCCTGGAAATCTTTTACTTTGTTTATGCTAAGGTCCTCAATTTTTATTAAATTATCCCCTTCTTTTATTCCGGCCGTTGCTGCGGGCGAGCCGATTTCCACCGAAATAACCTTAACCTGAACATTGCTCATGCCCTGAACATCCTGGTCGCCGATGGGTATGTTAGCTCCAATAGCAAAAACTATTGAAAACAAAATTATGGAGGCTATCCAGAACGCGACAACTCCGCCAATAATAATCAATACTCTTTTCCAAATTTTAAGCCCCGTAAAGCTCCTATAATCGTCAATTCCTCCTTCCTCTCCGTAAATTCTCACAAAAGCTCCAAGCGGAAGCCAGTTTATGGAATAAATCGTTTCGCCGATTTGTTTCCCAAAAATTCTAGGAGGATATCCGATTCCGAATTCATCAACCCTTACGCCAAATTTTTTGGCGATAATAAAATGCCCGAATTCATGGATAACCATAAGGGCAATCAAGCTGAAAAAAGCGATTACTAAGGTTAAGATAGAAGATAACATAAAAAAATATAAATTAGGCTAATTCTTGCTTTTTCTTCTCCACTAAGTTTTTAATTTTTTCGTTGTACTCGTCAATTAATTTCTGAAGGTCGTCTTTACCGCGGAATTTATCATCTTCAGAAATTTGTTTTGCTTTTTGGGCGTCCTGAATTTTATTCCACGCATCTTCTCTCCAATGCCTTATTGTCTGTTTGCATTGCTCTGCTTTCTCGTTAAGAGTTTTTGTTAAGCTTTGCCTGTATTCTTCAGTCAGCAGAGGCAGGTTCAATCGTATTAAATTTTTATCAACCGCCGAAGACATTCCAAGTCCGGACAAAGAAATTGCTTTTTGTATAGGTTCAATATAGGAGCTATCCCAAGGCTGGATAACAATCTGATTTGTCTGAGGCGAAGAAATTGATCCCAATTGCTTTAATGCAAACTTTGAGCCAAAAGCATCCACAGTAATGTCTTCCACCAGGGCCGGAGATGCCCTTGATGTTCTTATTTTTGAAAACTCCTGTTCTAAAAACTTAAAGGCCTTTTCAAATTCGGGCCTTGCCTTATCTATAAATTCTTTATGCGTCATAATTTCATTAGCAACACTTCCAACGCCAACTTAGAGTTGGCATTTGTTGTTGCTATTTTAAAATTTATTTCGTCTATTAGTTTTAAAATTCGCATTGCATCGTGTGAGCCAAGCAATAACTGATTCCTAAAATATTTCTGTAAAATTTCCAAAACCTGGATAAAGCTCTGCTTTTCAAAGTCAAAAGCTTTTGCGTACTTGAATTTTTCAGATAAATCTTTGCCTATAACTGCGGTAAGTTCGTCTAAAATTTTCTTTTCCTGTTCTGTTTTTTCTGCGCTTACTTCGGGTTTCCCAAAAAATTTTATTGTCTGGCACCTTGAAAATATTGTGGGCAAAAGCATTTCCGGTTTTGAGGTGACCAATACAATCAATGTTTTTCCCTTGGGTTCTTCCAAGGCCTTTAAAAAACAGTTCTGCGCTTCCAAATTCATTTTTTCGGCTTCATTAACTATTACAATCTTAAATCCTCCGTTGTAAGACTTATATGATAGAAAATTTTGAACCTCTTTTATTTGCGAAATCCTTATTTCTCCGCCATCCCCGAATTTTTCATCTTTTTTGTTTGCCTCGCTTATTATTTTTAGGTCGGGAAACTTGCAACCCACAAATTCAGAAAATTGTAATGCAAAATCTTTTTTTCCCAAATTATTCAGCCCTGTAAATAAATACGCGTGAGACAACTGATCAGATTCAAATTTCCTTTTCAAAAAATCCCATTGTTTTTGATGCCTCATTTTTTGCTCATAACTACTTTTTTGTACTCCGGCAAATGATCAAGCACAAGCCCAGTTCCTTTTATCACGCAAAACAACGGCTCTTCGGCCACAAAACAAGGAACTCCCGTGCTTTGCGCCACCAGCTCATTTATTTTTGGTAACATTGAACCTCCTCCAGACATTATAATTCCTTTGTTCATTATATCGGCGGAAAGCTCGGGCGGAGTTTCAGCCAGCACCGCTTTAGCAGCCTGTATGATTTCAGCCAACACATCGGTTATTGCTTCGCAGACTTCATTGTTCGTTATTTTAATGTTTCTTGGCAATCCCAATATTAAATCTCTGCCCTGGATTTCAAGATATTTTATTTCTCTCTGCGGAAGAGCGGTGCCCACTTTTATTTTTATTTCTTCGGCAGATTGCGTTCCAATTGCTAAATTGTATTTTTTCTTTATATATTCGGCAATCGCTGCATCAATTTTGTCTCCGGCAACCCGCACCGAATGAGCTGTGACAATTCCGCCCAAAGAAATTACGGCAACCTCGGATGTTCCTCCGCCAATATTTATAATCATGTGCCCTGAGCATGAATTGATTGGAATTCCGGCGCCTATTGCAGCCAAAATCGGCTCCTTTGCAACAAAGGCCTGCTTGGCTCCGGCGGTAAGAGCTGCCTCAATTACTGCCCTTCTCTCGGTGCTTGTAATGCCGGCCGGAACCGAAATAACCATTTCGGGCTTAAACAACTTAAATTTTCCGGTTGAGCGGGAAATAAAATAACGCATCATTGCTTGCGTTACTTTATAATCAGCGATAACGCCGTCTTTCAACGGCCGATATACTTTAATTTCAGAAGGAGT
>Ga0247841_10004671_pt1 | contig 23144 bp, 15 predicted proteins | sample LaCruzMarch2015__2_FD_192410 | JGI IMG/M metagenome (GOLD analysis project Ga0247841, IMG submission 192410) | Freshwater microbial communities from meromictic Lake La Cruz, Castile-La Mancha, Spain - LaCruzMarch2015_18m | ecosystem: Environmental > Aquatic > Freshwater > Lake | place: Spain... | reverse complement strand
AAGGGGTACTCGCTGGTCGAGATCCTGGCAACGTGCCCGACGAACTGGCACATGTCGCCCATCCAATCCAACCAGCATGTGGCCGACACCGTGACGAAAGTGTTCCCGCTCGGCGATCTCGTGAACAGGGGGGCGTGATGGAGCGTTCGGTGGTCATTGCCGGATTCGGCGGACAGGGCGTGATCCTCGCGGGGAAGATCCTCGCTCAGGCGGGAATGGCCCACGGCCTCGAGGTCACGTGGCTCCCCTCGTACGGCCCGGAGATGCGCGGCGGGACCGCAAACTGCACCGTCGTCCTCTCCGACGAGCCGGTCGGCTCGCCGATCGTCGACGAGCCCAGCGCCGTGATCGCACTGAACTTGCCCTCGCTCGATAAATTCGAGCCGACGGTCGCGCCGGCGGGAGTCCTCATCGTCAATCAGTCACTCATCGGGCGCGCCGCAACACGAAGCGACATCCACGTCCACGCCATACCGATCAACGAGATCGCAACCCGCGTGGGAAATCCGCGAACGGTCAACATGGTTGCTCTAGGCGCCTACCTCAAGGCCACGCACGTCGTGCCCCTGGACGTTGTCAAACGCGTCATGGCCGAAGCGATGCGCGACGGGGGAAAAGAGAAACTCATCGCCATCAACGAGAAGGCGCTCGACGAAGGGTACGCCGCCATCCCGTAGGGCAAGGGCTCCGTCAGAGGGGCAGCGCTCTGACTAGACGCCATCCGAATTCCCGTTGTGCCTCGTCAGCACAAGACACTCCCACGGGTCCAGTTCAAGCCGCAGGACTCCATCCCGGACTTCGCACGCCCGGCCGCTCAGCCGGTCGATCGCCGGCCCATCAGGGAACGGGAGACGCTCCACGCGAGCCATGGCCCGTTGGCCGGATGCGTTGCCGACGACGGCGACCGCGTCACGCTCATTCGCGCGAACGTAGCCAACCACATCGCCGGGGTCCACGACGACAAGGCAGAATGATGCTGGATCCTGCACGGTGACGAGATCGAGGAACTCGTCCCGCACGTCGAGACTCCGGCGGATTGCGTCGAGGACGCGAGACTCGCGGCTCCAATCGTAGGCCCACGGCGCGTACAGCGGAAGCCCGTCGGCCGGGTACTGGGCGAGCTCCCCCGCCGTGAAGTCGAGGCCCGTGTTCACGGGCTGGGTCTCGCCGAGTTCGAAGCCTGCGTGCACGAAGGGGACCGCGGGAAGGAAGCAACCGAAGATCCAAGCGAACTGGGATCGCGCGATCCCGCCCGGCCTCGCGGCGCAACGCGGTGTGTTGTGGGTCTCGGGGGTCGCGAAGAATGGAAGCGGGATCCTGGTTCGCCCCAGCTCCGGCAGGAGCTCGGATCGGAGATGATCGGGCCGGTGGATCGTCCACCAGTAGCTCCCGATCGCCGCGTTGTACCCTTCTTTGCGTGAGTCGTCTCGCAGGGAGAAGTCCTCGTCCCAGAACGCGAAGTCCGTGCGCGCCCGTCGCGTCTCCTCGATAATCCGGTGTTTGAGTTCGCGAGGCAGGGCGTGCCCCATGTCGATCATCGCGCCGTCGATGCCATACTCGCGGACGTAGTAGGGAAGGATCCCCACGATGCGGTCCCAAAGCGCGGGGATCGCGCGCTCGGGCGTTGCGAGCCGAACGTCGTACATGCGCACCGTGTTGTATGCGATGTAGTCGAACTCCGAATGTCCGTAGAGCCTGAGATACGTGACGTCCGACCACGGAGGCTGCGTGTCATCGGGCGGCCAGTCGGCGAACGCCCCCGGCACTCGCGCCTCACGGCGGTCTCCCGTCATGCCGAGGAAGCGGACACCGTCTTTCCGGACCCCCTCTCCTACAGGGGCGGGCATGAACAGGCCGCGGTACTCCGCGTGAGGCGGAGGTAGGTCGCAGAAGCTGCCGTTTGCGACCTGCTCCTTGATGCGCGCCAACTCCTCGGAGGAGAACACCGGGCTCCCGTACAGCGACTCATCCGTGCTCCCCGGAGAGCGATCCCCGACCTCGGACCGGATCCAGTAGAACCAGTCGGGGTGCTGCGGGACCCAGGCGGAGTCCTTCGCCGCGGTGCGGAACACGAACTCGACGACGACCCGGATTCCCAGCCGGTGTGCCGCTTCAACGAACGCCCGAAACTCGATATCAACCCCCAGGCCGAGGAGGGGTTCGGACAGCGTCTCGTCCAGGCTGTACGGGTCGCGGATCGCGTACGGCGACCCCAAAGGCCCCTTCCTGCCATCGAGGCCGATAGAGGCGATGGGAAGGAGGTGCACGACGTTGCAGCCGAGACTGCGCAGGTACGGGAGCAATGCGATGGCCTTGAGGAACGTCCCGGTCTCCCGCGGCCGGCCAGGGGCCTGGGATAGAGCGCCATCTCCATCATGATCGAAGGCGGTGGCGGAGCGAACGAAGGCGTTGTAGACGATCGCTCGCCGCGTCCATTCGCCGGCCTCCCCTTCAGGGTAGTCCTCACGCGGCGAGCGCAGCACTCGGTCGACGGCCTCCCGCCAGAAGTCGACCGCATCAGTCTCCACGACACGGGTCCCCCGCCCGTACGGGTCAACCCACAACTGGGGCACCCGATACGGAATGGAGATTCGCGCCCTCTTCATCCGCCCCAGTCGTTCCGCGACCCGCCGCAGCGCGGCCGTCTCGCCCCCCTGGTCCCGCCACGGCGCCTCCGGCCCCTTCCCCCGCATGCGTCCCTCCAGGCCACCCAGCCATCTCGCCCAAGCTGGGACTCTTCGCATCTCCACGAAGTCACGCACGGCGGTGTCCAGCCCGACGTCGTCCCCGAACTCCTCACGCAGATAGTACAGGTGCTCCGCCACCCAGACGTACAGGTCGGTCTCCGTTCTCCCGGGAAAGGACTCCAGAAGCCCTTCTTCGCGGAAGATCTGCACCAGGGGGTGGTACAGGTGGTCGTACCAAGAGACCACCGCCTCAGCGTACGAGACGGATCTCCTCTCATTCTGGGCGAGGTAGTAGCGGTGAACGTCGACGTGTTCGAGCAGCTTCGCGTATCCGCCGGGCTTCGAAAACTCGACTCGCCCGTCCGGGCGCGACTCGTTCAGTCTCGTGCGACGGAGGAACTCGCTGCATTCCGCCTTCCCCATGAGCGACTCGAGGTCCGTGTCTTCATCGATCGTAACATTCAGTCGGAAAGCGATGATCTCCGCTTCCATCGTTTGCATGCGGAGCTGCCGAGCCACAGAAACACGATGATTCCCATCAATGACAAAGTAGACGTCTCCCACTTGGTACACGCGTATCGGCGCGAAACCGAACTCCTCGTCGAACGATCGACGCACGTGCGACCACCGCTCGGCCAGCGCCGAGCGCCGCGGCAAGAACTGCCGGTCGAAGTCCTGGTACCGGTTCACGCTGCCAACGATCTTGTCCAACGGGATCTCGCGGATTCCATCGTACGCGGCGGACTCCACTCCCAACTTGTCCCGCACGAGCGAGAACGGAAGCAGGAGAGAAGGCTTCCCCGTGACGAAGGACACGACACGGTTCCACGCCGCTCGATGCCTCGCGCGCTCGAACTCGCTGTCGATCATGGCCCGATCCCCACCACGTCGTATCCGTACACGCTACGCACTTCCGTCGCCTCGAATCGCCTCGGCTCGACATCCCATCCGTACGACGGATGGACGTGCCCGTGCATCAGCAATGGCGGGCGATAGCGCCGCATGAGTCCGAGGAACGCGCCGAATCCGTGATGGCACACATCCTCGCCGTCGTGAATCCCGAGCGGCGCCGCATGCGTAACCACCACGTCGACACCTCGGCCGTACCGCTGCTCGTTCCAACGGAGCCACCATCCCATCCGCTGAACCCGGCGCCTCATCTCACCCTCGGTGTACTGATGCAAGCCACTGCCGTAGGCCATACATCCCCCGAATCCGGCGATGAGGACGCGCACTCCACTCGGACCGTGGAGCGCAATGACGCGTCCGTCAATGGACCGCCCGCCTTCGGGCCCGTCCGTCCGCCGGCCATCGCCGCGGTGCAAGGGACGATCGTGATTGCCAAAGACGTAGAGGAGGGGCACATCAAGCAGGGTGACAATGTACTCAAGATACTCGTACGGCAAGTCGCCGCACGACAGGACAACGTCGATATCGGCGAACATACTTCGGATTTCCGACGTGTACAGGACTTCGCTCACGACATCGCTCACCACAAGCGCCTTCATGGGGAGAACTCTAGGCCCGGACTCGCTGTCCGTCAATGCGGCCGCTCTTCCAGCCCACGCGCTGCCTCTTGACGGAGGTCGACGTGCCTGCCTATACTGACTGCGTTTCTTCTGGGAAGGAAGTAAGTGCGTGCGACTCCAAAAGGGCGATCAGGATCTCATACGTCGGCAGAACCGGGCCATCATCATCAACCTCCTGCGTCTGAACGGCCCTCTATCGCGAACGGAAGCTGCTGAGAGGACTGGATTGGCCCCGTCTTGCCTCACTCGCCTTGTGCGCGATCTCTTGGACGAAGGAGTAGTCGAGGAGATCGGGAAATCCGGGTCGAACGGGGGACGTCCGGCCGTTCTCGTCGCGCTGAACGCCAAGTACGCGAGGACCATCGGCGTGAAAGTAGAGTTCAGCCGAATCCTCGCTGCCAGCGTAGACATGGGCGGCGCGATCGTCGAACGCGCCGAGCTGGCGTTCGATCACGCGCCCTTGCCTAGCGAGGCGATCGACGGCATCGTCGAACTCGCCAACCGGCTGCGCGCCGGCACGACGCTAGGAGTTGGCGTCTCGATTTCGGGGTTTGTCGACCCCATCACCGGCGCCGACCTGTACTCCCCCATCCTCGGCTGGGAGAAGGTCCCGCTGCGCGATCCCCTTGCGGCTCGGCTCTCTCTCCCCGTGTGGGTTGAGAACGACGTGAATGCCCTCGCGCTCGCCGAACGCTGGTACGGGGCAGGGCGCGAGTTCCGCCACTTCGTCTGCATCACGGTCGGCGAGGGTATCGGCGCGGGAGTTGTGATCGACGGGGAGATCTACCGCGGGGCCTTCGGCGGCGCGGGCGAACTCGGCCACATCACCATCGACCCCGATGGCCCGGTCTGCCGGTGCCAGGAACGTGGCTGCCTTGAGGTGTACGCGTCGGATCGCTTCCTTCTTGAGGAGGCCGCCCGATGGGGGTACTCAACCATCGCCGAGATGGCGACCGCCGCGCGCGATGGAGAGACGGGTGGACGCGAGGCGTTCGCGCGCATGGGCAAGTTTCTCGGCTTTGGCACGAAGAACCTCGTCAACCTGCTCAATCCGGAGGCCATCATTCTCGGCGGAGAACGGATGGAGGAATCCGACCTCTTCCTCTCCGCGCTCGAGGAAGAGGTGCGCCGCCACTCGTTCCCCGCGGAGGCGGAGAAGCTCCACATTCTCCCGGCCGAGCTTGGCGCAGACGGTTTTCTGATCGGTCCCGCAACGCTCGTCGCGGCGGATTTCTTCCGCCTTCCAGCGCAAGGAGGCTTGGGATGAGCCTACACCTCGGCCTCGACGGCTCCGGAGACCTCACCCTCGGCAGCGGAGGCAACGTGCTCGTACATCAGTTCAAGGTTGCCTTCGGCGACTCTGCGTTGCGGGGCGCTGAAGACACTTTGCGGGCCTCCCCTTGGGAGGCTTCTATAGAATCGGGCGCCGATGGGACCCGCAAGGTCTTCCGCTGCACGTGGCTTGAGGACGCCGTGCCGACCGCGCTCGTCGAGGTCAGGGAGGACGGCGACGTGGCATGGTTTTCCGTCAAGACGCTCCGGCCACTGGCCGGCCTTGCGGCCGCTGACTCCTTCGAGTCGTCCAACGTGGCTGCGCCTGCCTTCTCGTTCCCGTCTCCTCTGAGGATCTTCGCTGTCACTTTGGGGCTCGGCCGATCAGGAGAGGACTCCATCGGAGGGTACTGGCCTGAAGCCTCGTCCGGCGCCGGACTCGCTGGCCTGCCGGCCCAGGCGGCGTTCGCTCCGCTCGTGCTGTTCGACGGCGAGTCTGCGTTGGCCATCGCGCCGGCGAGCCAATTCCTCACCAGCATGCTCGGGAAGGTGGGCCACGGCGTAGCGCGAGGCCTCCACGGAGCCATCGACCATCTGGAGGCCGACACGAACATCGAGACCGTGTTCGCCGCCGGAGAGAACGTCTCCGAGGCCCTCGAACGCTTGGGGGACGCTCTCCTACGACGGGGAGGGAAGACGCGGCCGTTGCCTTCCCAATCGCTGCTCACGTCGTCTCTCGGCTGGTGGAACGCGTACGGCGGGTTCTACACGGAGCCGATTCGCCCGCTGGGCGAGAACCGCCTCGTCGACATCGTCAGCCACCTACACCGGTCCTCCGTCCCCGTCGCCTACGTCGGCCTAGACCTGTGGTATCCGTACCGCGAGATCGGCCAGGCCGTACGATTCACGCCAGACCCCCGCAAGTACGCGAAGGGATTCAGCGACATCGCACGGCGGTACGCGCTCGCGTTCGTCTACCATCTCTCCGCCCTCTCTCGAGACAACGAGTATGGGGCCTCTGGAGCTGACCCTTCCTTCTACGTCGACGTCGCCACCGAACTCCGCCGGCAGGGTGGAATCGCCGCCTGGCACGATTGGCTGCGCACTCAGCAGCACCTTACCCCGGCTCTGAGATCGACAGCCGATGGGGCAGACCAGTGGTTCGGCGGCATGGCGTCGGCGTTGGCTGAGCAGGACCTCAAGCTCCTACTCTGCATGCAGACGATGGGCATGGTTCTGGCGGCGACGGCTTGTCCGAGCGCCATTTCTGCTCGCAGCGCGATCGACTACCTCTTCGGCCAACCCGAGGCGCTCGAGACGCTCGACGCTCTGGGACACGGGGGGTTCAAGCACGATGCGATCCATGTCGGCGACTTGCGCCGGCAAAACCTGCTCGTCGGATCTGTGCTCCACACACTGGGGCTCTTGCCTTTCCACGACCTCTTCCTCACTCGACACCACGACGGCCTCGGTGGGGCAAGTCCGAGGATCGAGGCCGCGCTACGAGCGTTGTCCTGCGGCCCGGTCGGAATCGGCGACGGTCCCGGAATGACCGACCCCGACCTGGTGCGCACGCTGGTCTCCGCGCGGGGCGCACTTCTTCACCCTGACCACGCGCCGCATCCGGACACCGAGACGCTCGGAGACGCCGTCGAAATCTACCGTACCGAGTGCGTGGCGGGCGAGGGGCGTTGGGAGTACGTGATCGCCCTCAACCGGAGCCAACGGAAAGCCGCTGTGGAGGTGCCGCACGACAAGCAAGACGTCGTCGCGTGGGATGTCTTCGGGCGGCGCGTCGTCCCGGCCATGGAAGCCACCTTGGGGCCAGGCGACATGGCGTACTACATGCTCGCCCCTCTGCGGCAGGGACTTGCGCCGATGGGCTTCGTCGACAAGCTCGTGCCGGTTCCCGCCGGTCTCCTCACGTCCGCCGAAGCCGGCGCCGAATGGCGCATCGAGCTCGACGCCCCCGGTGAGCGCTTCGCGTTCTGGTCTTGCGAACCGCTCCGCATACGCAGCGAAGACGGGAAGGACCTGCAAACCCAACACCAAGCGGGCGTGTGGAGCGTTCAGGTCCCGGGATCCGTGTCGTCTTTGGTTGCCACCAGGAGGTGAGTCCTCGTGAAGTGGATCGTCGTCGTCCTCTGTCTCGCGGCATGGGGTACCGCTGCGCTCGGTGCTGTAGAGAAGGCACCGCTCAATCTCGCCATCGTCTGGCATCAGCATCAGCCGCTCTACTGGAACCGACTCACGGCGGAGTACGAACTCCCATGGGCGCGCGTGCACGCCGTCCAGGAGTACATAGATTCCGCTCGGATCTCAGCCGAATTCCCAGGCGTGCATGTAGCATTCAACTTGCAGCCGAGCCTCTTGTGGCAACTCGAGGACTATGCCACGATCTCGGCGGACGAGACAGCGAAGGGCGGCCTCTACGAAATCGTCGGCGCGGTCGACAACCACCTGCGATGGACGTGGACCCTTGCTCACGACCCAAGCGCTCTCGCCGCCGAGGATCGCACGCGTCTCCAGGAGCAGGCGTTCTGGATCAACGGCTACATGCTCACGGACACCGCCGACGACCCGTACTACGACGTGCGCTACGCGGAACTCAACGCGCTCCGAAGCACGAGATCGCTTACGGATCAAGAGCTGTTGGACGCGGCGGCGCTGTTCCTGTTGTGGCAGATCTCACCCGAACTCCACGAGGAGCTCGGCCTCCTCGGATATCGCGCGCGCAGCGGATTCGCGTGGGACGACATCGCCGCCATCCTGAGCGCGCAGATGACGATCATCCGACGCGTCGTCGCCGCGTATCGCGACATCGCCCGATGGGGCAACGAGCTCTTCACGAGCCCGTTCTACCACCCAATCCTGCCGATCCTCGCGGCCCGTGGCTGGGGCGCCGACGTCCTCGGCCAGCTCGAGCAGGCGCAGACTCAGCACGAGGCTCTGTTCGACCGGCGCGCGCTCGGAGTGTGGTCCCCCGAGCAGGCCGTGTCGGATGAGTCGCTCGCCCTCCTCTCGCAGGCAGGCTTTAGCTGGACAACAACTGACGAGGGCCTACTCGCGCAAGCACTCGGGCATACACCGACTCCCGTCGAACTGACTCGCGTCTACGAGTGTCGCGGCATGCACATCCTCTTCCGCGAGTCCGAGCTCTCGAACCGGATCAGCTTCGCCTACGGAAACAAAGGGACGGCGGCCGCGGTCGCCGACTTCCTCGGCGAGCTTCGGAAGGTCTACGACCAAGTCAATGACCCGTCGCAGCACGTGCTCACGGTGGCATTGGACGGCGAGAATTGGATGTTCATGGCCGGCTATCCGAACAACGGGCGAGACTTCCTCCGCGCGCTCTACTCCGCGTTGTCCACCTCCGATTGGGTGCGCACCGTGACCCCGTCTGAAGTTCTTCCCAACATCCTCGCGCACACCGCGTTGGAGCACGTCCCCACCGGCTCGTGGGCCGGCGACTTGTCCACGTGGTCCGGCGAGCCCGAAGAGGACCAGGCCTGGGAGGAGCTCGCCGCAGCGCGCGCAGCCGTTTCCGCTGCGGGCGACCCTCTGGCCGCGCTCGACGCGATCTACGCTGCCGAGGGCTCCGATTGGTTCTGGTGGTACGGGACGGATCAGGACTCGAACACGGACGACATCTTCGACTGGCTATTCAAGGCCCACGTAGTGGGTGCCTACGCGGCCGCGGGGGTCCCGGAAGCCGATATCGCGTCCGTCCTCTCCCTCCGCCTCGTGTTGCCAACACCCGCCAGCCTTGGCGAGGTGGCGCCAACCATCGACGGCACGGCTTCGCCCGAAGATGGATGGGGCAACGCGGCGACGATCCCCGGAAACGGGGAGATCGTCTCTCTCTCCGTGGGGTACAAGGAGACCAACCTCTACGTCCTGGTGGAGACGGCGACGGATCCGGCGACGTGGATCGGCCAAGAGTTGTACGTGACCCTCTACGCCTCTGGCCAGCCGGGCGTAGCGGCCAACGTGGCCACGCGGATGACGGGAACGACCCTAGGGTTTCCGCTCGCCTCGGCGGTGCAGGTGAACTTCGCGAAGCTTGACGCGCAGGGTATCGGCGTCGCCTCGAAGTACGCCGCCGACGGACACGGCGGATGGACGTACGCGTCCACGATCCGCACGAACGCGGATCGTCGGGCGGCCGTCGCACGGCGAATCGAGTTCTCCGTCCCGTTCTCCGAGCTCGGCGTCGAGCAGGGCAAGGCGGTGACCTTGACGGCCGTGCTTGAGCGCCCCGATTCCCTCATCGGCCAAGCGCCGCTTCGCCCCATGCTGGCCGCCATTCCTACGCTCATTCGTGGCGTCGAGCGATTCTCGGTCTCGGATCCTCAAGGGGATGACCACGGCACGGGCACCTACGTGTATCCGCTCAATTCCGTGTTCGCGCCGCAGGGCGTCTTCGATCTCTTGAGGTACAGCGTGTTCGACGCAGACGCGGCGTGGCAGATGACATTTGATTTCGCTGCGCTCCCGAACCCGTGGAACGGCCCGCTCGGCTTCAGCCTTCCGATTCTGTACCTCTACTTCGACGTCGCCGACGGCGGAGCTACGGCTTCGCACCCCGAGGGAGAGGCGGCGCAGGTGGCATTCGACCCCACACATCCGTGGGACTTCTTCGTCCGCGTCGCAGGCTGGCCCGCCTACGGGCGGCACGCGTGGACCGCCTCGGGGGAGGGCCCGTTCCTGATCGAGGTAGCGTCGGATCCGAAGCGCGGCCGCATCATCGTCACCGTCCCGAAGACCCTCCTGCCGAAGATCGAGGGCTGGCACTACATCCTCGTCGGTTCGCAGGACGGGTACGGAAACGACTACTTGCGCTCGATCGGCGCCACGCCGGGAGACTGGTCCGGAGGAGGAAGCCCTGATCCATTCTTGGCTCCCGCCATCTACGACGTCCTGGCCGCCGCAGGAACGACGCAGGAAGCCATCCTCGCCTCATTCGACGCTACAGCAGGGAGCTATGCAACGCTCATTCCGCTTCACGTAGAATTCGACTCTCCATAGGGAGGTGGTGTAGAAAAGGAGCACATCAAGAGGCGTTGTGGGTCGGCAAGCAAGAACGGACTGCAACAAGGAGGAAACGACCATGAAGCGAGTAGTGGTACTGGTTCTCGGAGTCCTGCTCCTTGCAGGAATCGCTGCAACGGCCAGCGTGGCAGGAAAGCTCTTGATCTGGGCGGATGATACGCGCACCCCGATCATGCAGGAAGTCGCGGCGCAGTTCACGGCAGCCTATGGTGTAGAAGTCGAGATCCAGCAAGTTGGGTTCTCCGACATGCCTGGACAGCTCTTGACCGCCGGCCCTGCCGGCGAAGGCCCGGACATCCTGATCGGACCCCACGACAAGCTCGGCGAGCTCATCCAGAACGGGCTGCTTGAGCCGATCGTCCTCCCGACGGCCGTGATTAGGGAGTTCAACCCATCCGCCATTACGGCATTCTCGTGGGGCGGCCTGCTCTACGGCGTGCCCTACGCGATCGAGAACGTCGCCCTGATCTACAACAAGGCGCTTCTCCCGGTCCTCCCGAGCACGTTCGAGGGGCTCTTGACCCTCGCCAAGGGCCTCACCGATATTGAGGCGGGCACGTACGGCCTCCTCATCCAAGAGCCGGATCCGTTCCACACCTTCGCCCTGCATTCCGCGGGCGGCGGGTACATCTTCGGCTTCGATGCGAACGGCGTGCTCAACCCGTGCGACGTCGGGCTTGACAATGCCGGATCCATCGCCGGCGCGAAGCTCCTCGACCAGATGGTGAAGGACGGAATCGAGGTCGCGGGAGCGGACTACGGCCTCGTTACCGGCCTATTCGGTCAGGGCAAGCTGGCGGCGATGATCGGCGGGCCGTGGACTCTCGCCGATGTACAGAAGGCCGGCATCAACTACGCCGTGGCCGCGATTCCAACGATCGGCGGAAACGTGCCCAAGGTATTCTCCGGCGTGCAGGCGTTCGAGATCAGCTACTACTCCAAGAACAAGGTCCTGGCGAACCTGTTCGTCAAGGATTTCCTGATCACGAAGCCCGTCATGTTGAGGTTGTTCGAGCTCGGCAACCGGCCGCCCTGCTACCTGCCGGCACTTGCAGATCTGTCCGGAAATGCGGACATCCAGGGCTTCGCCGCAGCCGGCGCAAACAGCATCCCGATGCCCAACATCCCGCAGATGAACTCGGTGTGGGGTCCGTGGTCGGACGCGCTGGCACTGATCGTCAATCAGCAACTGGATCCGGAGACCGCGATGAAGAACGCGGCCAACCAGATCCGCACAACGCTCGGCTGTCCGTAATCGGAAGGACAGAGGGGCCGGTCTCGGCCGGCCCCTCTTCTAGCTACCCATGCGCGACACTTTCCTATTGCGGCACGGCGCGAAGATCCTCGGCCTCGGGGTGCTCTGTGCGCTTGCGATCTACGCGGCCTCGAGCCTGTTCGTCGCCGGCTCGTATGTGCTCGCCGCCCTGCCCGTCCTTGCGGCCGGAATCATTACCTACATCTTCCTCTCCGGGCGGCGTTATCCGATCCGTTGGCTGGTACCTGGCCTACTATTCCTGTTCGTTATGGTCCTGTACCCCATCGGGTACACGTTCCTCGGATCGCTCACAAATCTCGGAACCGGACACATGCTCCCCAGAGAGCAGGCGATCGAGCAGCTCCTGGATCGCACGTACGCTCCATCGAACGCCGAACGGTATTCCTACCTTGTCTTCCAGGATGCGGCAGGGTCGTTCGTCTTCCTCCTCCAGGGTCGCGAGACGATCCTCGTGCTTAACGGGCAGGCGACGGCCATCTCTCTCCCGGATGAGCGTTTCGTCGACGAGACAGGCGATGGGCAGCCGGACTACATTCTCAACTACCGCCGGCTTGAGACGCTTGAGATCGTTGCCCTCCTGCCCACGCTCCAGCAGGTGCGCGTCGTCTACGAGGGCATGACCTTCGGCATTGACAGTCTGACCGAGTTCAGTGTCCAGATGCCGAAGTACTCCTACGACGAAGCGGCGGAGACGATGACAGATCTCGAGACGGGGATGGCGTATACCGTCGTCCAAGGTATCTTCACGTCGGAGAAGGGCGAGGAGATCTACCCGGGATACCGCGTATGGGTCGGGTTCGCCAACTACATCCGCCTCATCACGAACCCGCAGATCTCTGCACCGTTCGCCCGTGTCTTCCTCTGGACCATCGCGTTCGCGGTGCTTTCGGTTGCCCTGTCCTTCACGCTCGGCCTGGGATTGGCCATGCTCCTGAATGACCCGCGGATTCGGATGCGGACGCTGTACCGGGTTCTTGTGATCGTCCCCTACGCCATCCCGTCATTCGTCACCATCCTCGTGTGGCGCGGGATGTTGAACCAGAACTTCGGCGTGATCAATCAGATGCTGATGTCGTTCTTCGGCTCGGCGGGACGCGTCCAGTGGCTTGAGAATCCGTGGGTAGCCAAGGCCGCGTGCCTGCTCGTCAACCTGTGGCTCGGGTACCCATACATGATGATCGTCGCGCTCGGCGCTCTGCAGTCGATTCCCCACGAACTGTACGAGGCGTCGCACGTCGACGGCGCGAGTCGGTGGCAGCAGTTCCGCAAGATCACGCTTCCGATGCTCCTCATGCCGCTGGCGCCGCTCCTGATCGGGAGTTTCGCGTTCAATTTCAACAACTTCAATCTCATCTACCTCCTGACGCAGGGAAGGCCGGCGGTCCCGAACACCCTAACGCCGGCCGGCGCGACCGACATCCTGTTGAGCTACACGTACCGTCTGTCGTTCGAAGGACAGCGCGGGAACCAGTTGGGGTTAGCTTGTGCGGTCTCGGTCGTGATCTTTCTCGTCATCGCGACGATCAGCGCGATCAACTTCCGCATGACGGGGACGCTCGAGGAGTTGAGCAAGAATGTATAGCCGGCACACGCTGATCGGCAGCATAGTTCGCCACGCGCTTCTTCTCCTCGCCGTCGCCTTTGCGATGTTCCCGTTCCTGTGGGTCTTGTCCGCCTCGTTCAACGTCACAGACGGCATGCAGATGCAGCGGCTCATTCCGCCGAACCCGACGCTCGCCCACTACAAGGACCTGTTCACGAGCCCCCAGTACAAGTTCGGCATCTGGCTCTGGAATAGCGTCAAGATCTCGCTTATCACATCGGCCTTCGTCGTCGCGCTCACCGCGCTCGCCGCGTACTCGTTCTCGCGTTTCCGCTTCAAGGGCCGACGTGTCGGACTTCTCGGGCTTCTGCTTGTCCAGATGTTCCCGCAGATGCTCGCTATCGTCGCTCTCTACGTGCTCCTGCTCACCATGGGAGACTTCTTCCCCTTCGCCGGGATGAACACGCACACCGGCCTCATCATGATCTACCTTGGCGGCGCCATGGGGTTCAACACGTGGCTGATGAAGGGGTACTTCGACACCATCCCGCGCTCACTCGAGGAATCGGCCAAGGTCGACGGGGCAACGCCGTTCCAGGCGTTCGTCCGCATCATCCTGCCGCTCGTACGGCCGATCCTGGCGACGATCTTCGTCCTAACGTTCATCTCCGTCTACTCCGATTTCATGATTGCAAGCATCGTTCTCCGCACTGCTGAGCAACAGACGATTCCCGTCGGGTTGCGCGTCCTCATCTCCGACAACTACGGGAATCGCTGGGCCTTGTTTGCAGCCGGTGCCGTCATCTCCGCTCTGCCGTTCCTCGCCGTCTTTCTTGTCGCACAACGTTCGCTCGTCTCGGGCCTCACGCGCGGCGGCGTCAAGGAATGATGCGGCCTCTGCTCCTCGCTGTCCGAGACAGGACGCGCACCCTGTCGGTCGCGTTCGCGGCAGTGGCCCTCTTCTCTGCCGCGCTTCTCACGTGCGGAGGGGAGAAGCCGTCCTGGTGGCAGGACGCCGTCTTCTACGAGGTGTTTGTGCGCAGCTTTCAGGATTCCAACGGAGATGGGATCGGCGACCTCAACGGGCTGATCGATCGACTCGACTACCTGAACGATGGGGATCCCGCGACCTCGACCGACCTCGGGGTCACGGCCCTTTGGCTCATGCCGATCATGGAGTCGCCGAGCTACCACGGCTACGATGTTGCCAACTACTACAGAGTCGACGCCGACTACGGAACGGACGCGGACTTCCAGCGGCTCGTCGACGAAGCTCACGAGCGCGGGATGCGAGTCATTATTGACCTGGCCCTCAACCACACCTCAAGCATGAACCCGTGGTTCATCGCCTCGCTCAGCCGATCGAGCCCATATCGTGAGTGGTACGTGTGGTCGGACGTGAATCCCGGCTATGCCGGACCGTGGAACGAGCAGGTCTGGCATTCGCGGGGCGGAGCCTTCTACTACGCGATCTTCTGGACGGGGATGCCTGATCTCAACTACCGCAACCCGGCCGTGACCGCCCGCATGTTCGACGTCGCTCGCACGTGGCTGCTCGACAGGGGTGTGGATGGATTCCGACTCGACGCCGTGCGCCACCTCATCGAGGACGGCGCCGGCCAAGAGGACACCCCGGCCACCCACCTCTGGCTCGCCGGGTTCAACGAGGCCGTCAAGGGATGGGCGCCCGACAGCTACCTCGTCGGCGAGGTGTGGGCCGAGCCCGAGGTGATCGTTCCGTACCTGAACCGCGAGGTGGACCAGTGCTTCGAGTTCTCACTCGCCGAGGCCATCGTGTCCGGCGTACGCGACGGAGCGCCTTCGCGAGTCTCGGGCGCCCTGGCGCGAGTCCTGCGACTCTACCCGGAGGGTGGGTTCGCGACGTTCCTCTCCAATCACGATCAGGAACGCGTCATGAGTCAACTGCTCGGAAGCGGGGCCAAGGCGAAGCTGGCGGCAGCCGTCCTGCTCACGCTTCCCGGGACGCCGTTCATCTACTACGGCGAAGAGATCGGAATGACAGGCACGAAGCCCGACGAGCGGATTCGGACCCCGATGCAGTGGGCGTCGTCACCCGCGGACGGGTTCACAACCGTCATCCCGTGGGAGCCTGTCCAGACGGACGCGGCGAGCCGAACTGTAGACAGCCAGACAACCGATGCGAGCTCCCTCCTGTCCACGTATCGGCAGCTCATCCGCCTCCGCCTAGACCACGCGTCGTTGCGCACCGGCGCCACCGCTCTCGTCGATGCCGGCACCGCCCCGCTCCTCGGATACGTGCGCACGGCAGGGGCGGAGACCCTTCTTGTCGTCCACAACTTCGCGTCGACTCCGCAACCGGTCGCCATCCTCGTTCCCTCTCTGCCCGCCGGCACGTACGGCGCGGTCGATCTCCTCGTCGGCGGCAACGTCCTCCCGTGTACCGTCGACGCCACAGGGACTCTTCGCGGACTCGACCGGATGATCGCGCCATTCGGTACGCTCGTCCTGGATGTCTCTCGCGCCTAGAAAGGGGTAGTGCATGACGCGCACATCGCCATCATGGGTTCCCGACGCCGTCTTCTATCAGATCTTCCCCGATCGCTTCCGCCGCCACAGGGGGCCGTGGCCGGCCGCCGGAAGCGGCGCGACGCGGGAGCTCTGCGGCGGCGATCTCGTTGGAGTGTGCGACGCGCTTCCCTACCTCGAGGATCTCGGGGTCAACGCCCTATACCTCACCCCAATCTTCGCCGCGGCGTCGTACCACCGCTACGACACGCTCGACTACTACGCCGTCGACCCCCTGCTCGGCGGAGACAAGGCGTTGTCCGACCTCGTCGCGGCACTGCACTCGCGCGGAATGCGCATCGTGCTCGACGGCGTGTTCAACCATGCGAGCAACCGCCACCCGTTCTTCGCCGACGCCGTACGGCGCGGGCCACAGTCTGAGTACTGGAACTGGTTCTCCATCCATGGCGAGGCGGTGTCGACGACCCCTGAACCCAACTACGACTGCTGGGCTGGTGTCCCCTCCATGCCTGAGTGGAACCAGCGCAACCCCGAGGTCCGCGAGTACCTGCTCTCGGTCGTGCGCCACTGGATTCGGGAGTTCGGGATCGACGGATGGCGCCTCGATACGACCGAGTACCTGCCTCCCGACGTCGTCCGCGCGATCGACGCCGCGACCAAGGAGGCAAACCCCGATGCCTACGTGCTCGGCGAGGTCATGGGCCTCGGCACGCCGTGGTTCCGCCACGACGCCCTCGATGGCGTCATGCACTACAAGCTGTGGGAGCGGCTCGTCGCCTTCATCGCCGAAGAGAAGTGGGATGCCGAACGGCTCGCCTCGAGCGTCCACTCCATCTGGCACAGCTACACGGAAAGCGGCAACTACAACTCGATGACTCTCCTCGGGAGCCACGATAAACCGCGCTTCCTCACCCTTTGCGGAGGCGACAAGCGAAAGCTTCTCCTCGCCACGGCGTTTCTGTTCACGTTCCCCGGGGCACCGGCCATCTACTACGGCGACGAGATCGGACTGGAAGGGGGCGAAGACCCCGACAACCGCCGCTGCTTCCCATGGGATGAAACGGCGTGGGATCCCGATCTTCACGCCGCCGTCCGTGGACTTGCCGCGCTCCGACATCGACTTCCGGCACTGCGTCGGGGATCCCTGGTGCCCGCTTCAGCGGAGGGCAGACTCATCACGTTCCGCCGCGAGCTCCTTGGAGAGCGGGTTCTCATCGCGCTCAACGCGGACAAAGAGAAAGCGGCCTCCGTCTCTCTCGGGACGGAAGGCCGCTACATCGATGCCTTCACGGGCAGGCCGCTTCCAGCGACCGTTCCCGTGCCGCCGCTCGGCTACCGCATCGCCATCGACCGCGTCGCATCGACCTAACGGACAAGCTTGCGGTACAGACCACGGTACGTCTTCGCCGATCCTTCCCAAGACAAGTCCTGTTCCATGCCGCGCTGCTGGATGTCCCGCCACGCACGAGGATCGTCGCGGTAGACGGTCACTGCCCGCGCCAGCGCGTCGAGCATGTCCTCGGCTGTGTAGGCCTCAAAGGCGAACCCGTTCGCGCGCCGCTTGTCTTGGGCCACGTCGACCACCGTTTCGCGCAGGCCGCCGGTCGCCCGAACGACAGGGACCGTTCCGTAGCGCAGGGAGTACAGCTGATTCAATCCACAGGGCTCAAAGCGAGAAGGCATGAGGAAGATGTCCGCTGCTGCCTCGATTCGATGCGCCCACTCCTCCGAGAAGGTGATGAGGGCTCCAACGCGGCCGCGGTGCCGCCCGGCGGCGTCGCGGAAGAACCGCTCGTACTCGGGCGCCCCGGTGCCGAGGACGACAAACTGGACCCCCAGGTCAAGAAGCCGGTCGAAGGCTGGCAGGATGAGGTCGAACCCTTTCTGCTCCGCAAGTCGCGAGATCGCGCCAACCAGCGGGGCACGAGGATCCTCGGCCATCCCGAGCGACTTCTGCAAAGCCTCCTTGTTCTTCGCCTTCCCCGCGAGGTTGCGGCGCGTGTACGTCGCCCACAAGAGGGGGTCGCGCGCCGGATCCCACACCGTCGTGTCGATGCCGTTCAAGACGCCGAAGAGATCGTCTCTGCGCGCTCGAAGCTCTCCTTCCAGCCCGTCCCCCGCGTCAAGGATCTCCTTCGCATAGGTCGGCGACACCGTGTTCACGAGATCGGCCGACAGGATTCCCCCGCGAAGCAGGTTCAGCTGGTCGCCGCGCACGTACGATTCGAGCGCCGCGTCAGAGAGACCGATGACTCCCGCCAAGCTCCGCGGGAACGCCCCTTGGTAGGCCAAATTGTGAATCGTGAGGACCGTCTTCGCCCCTTTCGAGCGAGACAGCCCGAGCGACCGGACGAACGCCGGGATGAGCGCCGTGTGCCAGTCGTTCGCGTGAATGATGTCCGGCGTCCAGCCGAGGGCCTCGCATAGTTCGAGCGCCCCGCGTGACAGGAACGTGAATCGCTCGAGCGCGTCCGGGTACTCGCTCCCTTCCCCGTAGATTGCAGGACGATCGAAGTACGGATCGTTTCCGAGGAAGTAGATCGGTACGCTGCATTCGGGCAGCACCCCTCGATAGGTCACGCAGTCCTTCAACTGCCCCGCGACCGGAACCGCAAACCGGGCCGCTTCTTTGAGATCCGTCTTCCCTGCGACGGAGCGGTGTTTTGGCATGACCACGAGGACCTCGGCTCCGAGGGACGCGAGGGCCCTCGGTAGAGCAAGAGCCACATCCGCCAGCCCGCCCGTCTTGGCAAACGGGGCGACCTCGGCGGCAACGAATAAGATGCGCATTTCTTCACCTCCAGAAGAAAGTATCGGCGCGCGGAGAGACAGCGTCAACCGCACGAACGCTCCCCGATGAGTCGGGCATCGCTCGGCAGTACAATGCCTAGAGCATACTCTGATCGGAAACGAAGGGATGGCCATGCCAGAGCTACGACGTGGACCCACCAGCAACCGCTGGGTCATTGTCGCGCCGGAGCGCGCCAAGCGACCTTCCGACTTCGAACGCAAGCCGGACCCCAAGGCCGCCGAGGAGAAACCCGGCGCGTGCCCGTTCTGCGCCGGGAATGAGCACCTGACACCGCCGGAGATCTACCGCATTCCGGAAGGCCCAGGGTGGCGGGTTCGCGTCATCCCGAACAAGTTCCCGGCGCTGCAGGATTACCACGAGTTGGGTCGCGAGTCCGTGGACGGCGTGTTTGACCGCATGCACGGCGTCGGCGCGCACGAGGTCGTCGTCGAGGCGCCCGACCACACCGCGGGAATCGCCGACATGAGCGAGGAGCAGGTCAAGCTAGTCATCGACGTCTACATTGCTCGTCTTCAGGACCTCATGAAGAACCCATGGTTCCGCTACGTTCTCTTGTTCAAGAACCACGGGAAAGAGGCCGGGGCGTCGCTCGCTCATCCCCACTCCCAAGTCATCGCCACGCCCATCGTGCCCCAGGAAGTGCGGAACTCGCTCGCCACCGCGCGCGCGTACTACGAGAAGAAGGAGCGTTGCCTCTACTGCGACGTCATGCTGAGCGAGATCCGAAGCGGCGAACGCATCGTCGAAGAGGTGGACGGGCACGTCGTGTGGGCGCCCTACGACTCTCGATTCCCGTTCGAGCTCGTCGTCTACCCGCAGGTGCACTCCCACGATTTCACGACGCTCACGAGAGAACAGCGATTCGGTCTTGCGCGCACCCTGGTCCGCACGTTGGGCCGTCTCAAGTCGCTGCTCGGGGACGTGCCGTACAACTTCGTTCTCAAGACGACGCCCAATCCGGTGCACCGGCCGGGACGACCGGGATACTGGTCGACCCTACCCTACGACTACCACTGGCGGATCGCCATCCTGCCGCGCCTGACCCAGGTGGCCGGCTTCGAGTGGGGCACTGGCTTCTACATCAACCCCATGCCACCTGAGAGTGCCGCGCGCTACCTGAGAGAGGTCATGCTGCCGACGGCCAGCTAGCTCCCGCGATGGAGCTGGGGCTAACCCGCGTCCGCCGTGCTCTCGATCGCCTGCGCGTGCCCCGCGCTGCCCGCCTGCGCAAGAAGCTCGCCGGCAATCCACTTGATCCGTTCCTGGACGGCGCGTCCGGCGACACGCGGGTCAAACAGCTTCTTGTTTGGACTCCAATCGCTCTTCGAGAACAGGTCCACAACGTCGTCCTCCACTCCCGCCGGCGGGACGATGGCCGCCGCGTTCTTGACGTAGAACTCGCACGCAGTGCGGCTGTAGACGTATTGGTAGTGGGTGTCCTTGTTCAGTTTGCAGATTCCGTAGCGGATGGCGTCCCTCACCTGGTGGAGCAATAGGCCCGACGAACCGTGCAGGACGAGCGGCGTATCCAGACCGGCTGCACGAAGCTTCGTCTGGATCGCCTGCGCCAGGTCAACGCGCAGCTGGATGGTGCGCCCCTTCGACACGCCGTGCTCGGTCCCAATAGAGATCGCCAAGAGATCGGCGCCCGAGGCGCTCACGAACTCCGCCGCCTCGTCGGGGTGCGTGTAGAAAGCGTCGTCCGACGCGATCTCGTCCTCGACGCCGCGGATCTTGCCCAGCTCAGCCTCGACAAGGATGCCGCTCCCCTTGGCCATCCGAACCGCGTCGCGGCTGATCCGAACATTCTCGTCGAAGCTCTCGCCCGACGCGTCGATCATGATCGACGAGACCAGTCGCTCGCGGATCGCCGTCTCGATGAGATCCATCTCCTTGGTCGTGAAGTGGTCCAGGTTGACGAACACGCCCACCGGCCGCTTCGCCGCAAGCTCACGAACGAGACCAGCCAGAGCGCGGAGTCCGACCAGCTTGTCGCCGCCGCCGGCGAACTTCGCGGCCCCAGGGCTGATCTGGACGATAAGATCGGACATTGCCTCGCTGTACGCGTCCAGGAGACCGATCAACGTGTTCGGTTCAGCGATGTTATTCGCCATGTACGCGTATCCGCCGCGCTGAGCTCGACGGTACGCTTCTTTCAGCGCGCTTCCTCCAAGGAACGGCATGCTGCGCCACCTCCCCAAGCGTCGCTCGTGGAGCCGCGACGGGCCAGTTTACTTCGAACGCGGGATAGGGCAAAGCCAGCCCCTCCTTGACAAGCGCAATCGCGCTGAGGGAAAGTGTCGCTCGCGGGTGAAGCCACATCTGCAACCTGGGGGACTGCTCATGGAGAACCAAGAAGCGCTCGATAGGCGATGCGTTAACGCGCTGCGATTCCTCGCGGTCGACGCCGTGGAGCAAGCGAACTCCGGGCATCCCGGCCTTCCGCTCGGAGCTGCGCCGGCCGCCCACGTCCTGTGGTCGCGCGTTCTCCGGCATGACCCTCACGACCCACAGTGGCCCGACCGCGACCGCTTCGTCCTCTCCGCCGGCCACGGCTCGGCGCTCCTCTACGCTCTCCTCCACCTCTCCGGCTACGACCTCCCCTTGGACGAACTGAAGGCGTTCCGCCAGTGGGGCAGCCGCACGCCCGGGCATCCCGAGCGCACGGTCACGCCGGGAGTTGAGGTGACCACCGGCCCGTTGGGCCAGGGATTGGCCAACGCTGTAGGCGTTGCGATCGCCGAGCGTCATCTCGCCACAACGTTCAACCGACCGGGACACGAAATCGTTGACCATCGTACGTTCGTCCTCGCCGGGGACGGCGACTTCATGGAGGGCATCTCCTACGAGGCGTGCGCACTGGCCGGCCACCTGCGCCTCGGTCGTCTGATTGTCCTCTACGATTCCAACGACATCTGCCTCGCCGGTTCGACCAGCCTGTCCACGTCGGAGGACACGGCCGCTCGGTTCGCGGCCGCCGGCTGGAACGTGCAGTCTGTACGTGATGGCAATGATCTCGCGGCCATCGAGCGCTCTCTGCGCGCCGCGACAGCGAACGACGACCGGCCGTCGCTCATCATCGTCAAGACGATCCTAGGCTACGGAGCACCGACGAAGCAGAACACGTTCGGCGCGCACGGCGCTCCGCTCGGGCCGGAGGAGGTCGCCGCCACGAAGCGCGCCCTCGGTTGGCCCGAATCGCCGGCCTTTCTTGTTCCCGACGACGTGCGCCAACGTTTCGCCGACCTCGCCGGACAGGGAGTCGCCGCGCACGACGAGTGGGCTCGTCGGTTTGACGGCTATCGCCGCGCGTTCCCGGACTTGGCCGCGGAATTCGAGCGCAGACTGTCCGGCCGGCTTCCCGAAGGCTGGGACGCCGAGCTCCCGACCTTCCCGCCGGACGCCAAGGGGATCCCGACGCGCAAGGCATCAGAGACGGTTCTCCAGGCGGTGGCTGCCGCCGTGCCGGAGTTGCTCGGCGGCTCGGCCGATCTCAACCCCTCGACCCTCACGTGGATTAAGGCAGGCGGCGACTTCGAGTCGCCGGATCTGTGGCCCGGTGGAACCCAGGGAGCCGTCGGCGGGGTGTGGGGATACGATGGATGCAACCTTCACTTCGGGGTACGCGAACACGCGATGGGAGCGATCGCGAACGGCCTTGCCGCGCACGGCGGAGCTCTTCCCTACGCGTCCACGTTCCTCGTCTTCTCCGACTACCTGCGTCCGGCAATTCGCGTCGCGGCGCTCGCCGACTACCGGACGATCTTCGCGTTCACGCACGACTCGATCGCCGTCGGCGAGGACGGCCCGACGCACCAACCCGTCGAGCACATCATGAGCCTGCGCCTGATCCCGAACCTCGTCGTCCTGCGCCCTGCCGACGCCAACGAGACTGTCGAGGCCTGGCGGCTGGCCGTCGAACGCGCCGGCGGCCCCACCGTGCTCGTCTTGTCGCGCCAGGCATTGCCGACGCTCGACCGCACGCAGCTCGCGCCGGCGAACGGGGTTCGCTGGGGCGCGTACGTGCTGTGGGACACTGCCCCATCGCCCGAGGTCATCCTGATCGCGTCAGGCTCGGAGGTTACGCTCGCCCTTGATGCCGCACGTCGACTCGCCTCCGAAGGCATTCGCACCCGCGTCGTGTCGATGCCTAGTTGGGAGCTATTCGAGCAGCAGCCCGAGGCGTATCGCACCAGCGTGCTCCCGCCGGCCGTATCCGCGAGGGTTGCGGTCGAGGCGGGGCGGACGTTGGGGTGGGATCGCTACGTCGGCGCGCGCGGCCAGGTTGTCGGCATCGATCGATTCGGAGCCAGCGCGCCAGGGCCCGAGGTCGCGGCGCGCCTCGGCCTCACTCCGGAAACGATCGTGCGACGCGCGCACGACATCCTCGAACGCTGACCCACCCGGGAGGTGGACATGATCCGTGCCTACGCGTCCGCGATCCGCGAGTTTTCGTCAAACGCCC
>Ga0247841_10004670_pt1 | contig 23148 bp, 24 predicted proteins | sample LaCruzMarch2015__2_FD_192410 | JGI IMG/M metagenome (GOLD analysis project Ga0247841, IMG submission 192410) | Freshwater microbial communities from meromictic Lake La Cruz, Castile-La Mancha, Spain - LaCruzMarch2015_18m | ecosystem: Environmental > Aquatic > Freshwater > Lake | place: Spain... | reverse complement strand
TTTTTCATAGTAATAAAAATTCTTTTTGTATTTCGGGCAAAGCAAAATTAGTCAAAATTGCTTCTGATTTCGCACCTGCTTCTTGGCGAAAAAACAATCCGTCCCGCCGAAGGCGGGAATCCGAATTCATTGGCGAATTCATTGGCGAAAACGGGCGAAACAGCGTGGGCGTGCCTACGGCACGCCCACTCCTTGGTTGGTTCTCAACCGCTAAGTTCCATTCTGGTGGGGGATAGAGGACTTGAACCTCTGACCTTCTCAGTGTAAATGAGTTGCTCTACCAACTGAGCTAATCCCCCGACCAGAGTAGAATAGCAGATAATCTAAAAAAAGAAAAGCCCTACAATTGGTGTTTTGCAGGGCTTATATTTACCTCGTCTTTAGAGTTATATAGATATCCTCGAGAGCCTTTACCGCATCACCCACAGCAATGTTGTTCTGCTTGTAAAGACCGTCTGTGCAGTCTCCAGCGGCCCATACGCCCTCCAAACTTGTCTTTTGGGTACGTGGGTCAACCACGATGCTTTTTTGTTGATCTAGAGTCACCAAACCCTCAACTGGACTAGTATTTGGTAAGTGTCCAATTTCTACAAAGATACCAGAAGCTGGTAATAACACTTCTGTGCTGGATGTTTTATTTTTTATTCTGATTCCAGAAACAAATTTCTCTCCAACGACTTCTAAAAATTCTACATTTGCAATAGCGCTTATTTTCTCATTACTCAAAACTTTTTGCACTGTTACCGGGTCAGCTCGAAATTCAGCGCTGCGCTGTAGAATAGTTACTTTACTGGCATAGGCTGAGATCTGGGATGCAGCTTCAAAAGCAGAGTTACCACCACCGATTACAACAACTTCAAGTCCGCCAAACATTGGTGCATCACAAGTCGCGCAATAGGTTAAACCCTTATGTTCAAATTTTTCTGCACCCGGAATTTCTAATTTACGACGACGACTTCCGGTGGTGATTAGTACATTTTTTGCTAGATATTCTGCATTATTTGTTTTTATCGAAAAAGCTTCGTCAATTTTTTGAACTTTATCAACTTCTTCATTTTCAATAATTGAAACCACGTCACCGGCGATAGCCCTGGCATGATCTTCCATTTTTTTAGCTAGTTCTAAACCATTAATACCTTCTTCGCCAATCCAGTTTTGAATATTATCAGAAACGGAACTTTGTCCTTGAAAGTTTTTAGTGATTAAGACAGTATCAATTTTTTTCCTTGCGGCATATACAGCAGCGGCTACACCAGCTGGACCACCTCCGATAATTGCTAATTCATATGTTTTCATTTTTTTGTTTTATTAAAAGAGCCGCCGCTTTAGGCGGCGGCTCAGTAGTTTATAAATTATTTATTTTTCTGTCTGCGTAGAAAAGCTGGTACTGAACCCCAATCATCATCGGCTTCTTCTGGTTCGGGATTTGGTGTGACGGCAGGTGGAATAACTTTCTTCTCCTCCTCAATTTTATTTATAATAGTAACTTTTTCTTGAACAGGTGGTTGAACTGGAGCAGGAGAACCAAAGTTGAATAGTTTAGTCTTGCGGTCTTCAGTAAAGGATGACTGAGCTTGAGAATTTGTGGCGGTAGCGGTGTCTTTGAAAAGTGAATTGCGGGAAATATTGTTTTCTGGAAAACCAGAAGCAATGACAGTAATCTTAACTTCATTTTTCTTCAAGCGTTCGTCGTGAACAGTACCAAAGATTACTCTGGCGTTTGGATCAATGGAATCAGTAATAACTTTTGCGGCATCCTGGATTTCAAACATGGTCAAATCATCTCCTCCAGCAATTGAGAATAAAACACCTTTGGCATTGGCAATGGAAACTTCCAAGAGGGGGGAATTGATAGCAAAGCGAGCGGCTTCCTCGGCACGTTTTTCGCCAGCGGCGGTTCCTATACCCATAAGAGCAGATCCGGCATTTTCCATGATAGTGCGAACATCAGCAAAGTCGATGTTAATGGTACCCGGCATAGTAATCAAATCAGAAATACCTTCAACTGCTTGTTTTAAAATATCATCACACATTGAGAAGGCAGCTTTGGCAGTGGTCTCACGAGAAATAGTTGAAAGGAGTCGATCGTTTGGAATGATAATTACAGCGTCAACGGACTTGCGTAGTTCATCAAGTGCCTGTTCAGCAATTTTCATTCGTTGAAATCCTTCAAAAGAAAATGGTTTAGTACAAACCGCTACTGTTAAAGCGCCGAGTTCTTTCGCGGTTTTAGCAACAACGGGACCGGCACCAGAACCAGTACCACCACCAGTACCACAAGCGATGAAAACCATGTCAGCACCTTTGATAGCTTCTTGAATTTCTTCTTTAGTTTCTTCGGCCGCACGTTTTGCTAATTCTGGATTCATACCAGTACCCAAACCACGAGTGAGATTTTTACCAATATGGATTTTTTTAGTAGCTAGGGAGTGATGAAGGTCTTGAGCGTCAGTGTTTACAGCAATAAACTCAACTCCTTTAACTTTGGAGTTAATCATATGGTTAACAGCGTTCTTACCAGCACCACCGACACCGATGACTTTGATTCTGGCAAAAGCTTCTACTTCAGGTTTGATTTGGGGCATGTTTTTTGTGAGGCGGGATTAAGGAGTGTTAACCGCGCGCAAAATATATTAGTAAAACTGATAATGTTGTTTACGGGTAAATATTACCAAAAATATGGGGAAAAAGAAAAGGGTTGACCGAGTAAAGTATTGTGTTTTAATATGACGGATTTTGTTAACAAAAAACTCACTAGCGTGAGTTTTAAATACAAAATTTAGATTAAAATTAAGGTAGAAATTTTTTCAATAAAGACATTAAAGTCTCGCCAATGCCGCCACTTGTTTCTTTGTTACTATTTATTCCTAAAAAACCAAGTTCACCAGCTGATGATAAGCAAAAAACACAGAGACCGAAAACTACCATCCAGGAAGAATCTTTTACTAAACCATTTTTGAAGTGTTGTTCATTGAAATTTGGAACAGCAATTTTCGAAGGCAAGCGAAGAGCTGCGCGAGCCAGATCTTCAATGGTCGCAATACCTGAACCTCCACCCGTCATAATAATACCAGCTGGTAATAAACCACTGCGGCCAATCTTTTTTAAATGAGCTTCAATCAAATCAAATATATCAGAAAGTCTGGCGACAATGATTTCTTCAAGTTTTTTTCTAGGATATGGATTTTCACCGTCTTGTTTCTTCTTTATACTTTCCGCTTCCTCAAGCGGAATTTTTAGACCAAGGGCAATGTCATTGGTAATGTCGGTACCACCAATAGGGAAGGTTTCTAGTGAAATAGGAATATTGTTTTCAAAAACAACAACTGATACGGTTTCTGAACCGATGTTGGCTACAACACAGCCAGCGATTTTTTGAGCTTTGGTGGCAGCGACCAGAGAGCCGGCTAAGGGAGAAGCAATAATATTCGTGACATCTAAACCAACTTCTTCTACGGCTTGGATAAGGTCATGAATGTGATGTTCGATACAAGTTACAAATAAAGCTTTAACTTCAAGTTTCTCGCCGTGCATACCGAGTGGATTACCAAAAACTATTTTACCATCTATTTTATAGGCAATCGGAATAGTATGAAGAACTTTTTTATTTTGAGTTAAATTTTTCGGTAGATTTTCTTCGGCGGTTTTTATTACATTTTCTAGATCTATCTTTGTAATCTCTGAGTCTGCTTTGGAAATAGTTACAGCACCGGTGCCAGAAATAGAACTAAGTCCGATACCGCCAATAGATAAACAAGCCTTACGAATTTTAAAACCAGTTGTTCTCTCAGCCTGAGCAATAGCTGAACGGAGAGCTTTTACAACATCGATGGAGTTGATAATGTAACCATGTCTAAGACCTTTGGATTCAGCCATACCCGCTCCAATTACACGCGGTAAACCAGAATCGCTGGTTTCATCGTTTTCAGCCACCAAAACTTTTACTTGGTAGGTTCCAATATCAATACCGACAGCAATATTTTTGGCCATAGTTTTATTAAAAAGAAAAACAAATTATCGATTACATCTTAGATTATACTAAGATTTAAAAATAAATGCCAGAGCCCTAAAAAGTGTATAAGTATCTAGTATAGGCATAAGTATAAAGCTGGTCGGTCGCATAGCGACCGACCAGCTTTATTTACTAAATATTAAATTTCTTTCTGAATTTGGTTTCAAGTTTTTCCATTTCTTCGCCATGATCATAGCCTTTGAGATGAACTAGGCCGTGGATGTATAAGTAAACTAAATAATTTTCTTTTGAGCGTTCAAAAAGAGGCGCTTTTTCAGTTACTTTTTTTAAACAGATAAAAATTTCGCCAGAGCTTTTGTCTAAAGGAAAACTTAGGATATCGGTTGGTTTATCAAAACCCCGGTAGACGTTATTTAGTTTGTGTATTTGTGCTTCAGAAACAAAATTTACACTTAGTTCATATTTGCTGCCAAGGACGGCTGATTTGTATATGTCAAAAGACAAGCTTGGAAGCTTGCCTTTGGTTTGGTTTTGTACGGAGAGATTTATTTCCGGAAAATCCAACATTTTATTATCTACTATTTCTTTCAGTCATCTTGCCCAACTTGATGAGTTTAGCAATCTCGGTCTTACGTTTCAAAGACTCTAGAGTTTTCATCTTGGTCTTGTAGTGGGATAACACACGTCCAGAGTAGCGAATACTGCGAACACGTGGCAAAATACCGGCAGCTTGAACGCGTTTGGTAAAACGGCGCAATACACTGGTACCGTTTTCGTTATTGTTTCTGTTTACTTCAACATTTATCATATGGCGAATATACTAACACAGTGAGTAATTTTTGCAAGGTCATTTGGCGGTGTTTTGAATTTAACTAATCTAAATCCTTAAAGGTAAGGATGGCAGTTCGCGGAGCGAACTGCCATCCTTTTTTGCTTATACATATACTAAGCGTTAATACCTAAATCTCTAATACCAGTCTGCATTCCTGATGTGTTCAGAGAGATGTTTAATTGGAACAGTGGTTTGAGAACGAGTTTTAAGATTACGAATCATAACAGCGTCCTCCAAAGCCTCTTTTTGGCCCATGATCATTACAAAAGGAATACGTAATTTTTCGGCCAACATTAATTGGCTACCCATCTTATCACGACTAAGTGATTGATAGACCAGAATGTTGTCCATACGTAGGATTTCGATTAAAGTTAAAGCTTTATGTTTGGCTTCAAAACCAAGTTGAATGAAATACAACATTGGCTTCTTGATTTTTTTAACAGAGTCTTTTTTGAGAATATTCTTAAAATGAATTTTAGTTACAACCGCTGGTATTTCTTTTTTAAGGTCTATTTTTTTTGATAGAGCGTCATAGCGGTAACCAAAAGCCAACTGTTCTGTTTTGCTGTTGCCAAAATGCCCAGTGATACGGAAAACAGTCTGAGAACCAATACGAGGGTAGCCGACAAGTGTGTTATTTATCTGGTAAGGAATTGAAAGTTTTTCTAAGTATTCTAAGACTTCTTTAAAATGCTCCCGACTGGCATCAGACAAACAGTTAATAGCTTGAGGAGCCTCAGCTTTATTGTCTTGACAAGTTTTGTTTTCACAAGCTAAAACTGATAAAGCGTCTTGTTTAAAAGCTTGTCGACAGTGCGCTGAGAGATTGTTAATATTTTTTCTAAAATAAGTAGTTAATTCGCGAGAAAAGCGATTTATGGATTCCTTGTCTCCCAAACTATTTATTTCTACCATTAAGTCTTTTGCACCGTACTCTTTAAGAATCGCTAAGGAGGTACTAATAGACATTGCCTCGGCAACACATTTACTTGTACCGATTATTTCTAAACCAATTTTCTTTTCAGTTGTTTTGCGATTGGCACCTTGTTCAATAAAACCATTGTAACAAAGCATTGTTGGTTGAGGCTGGTTTAAGTAACCTTTCTCTAAAAAATGTCGTAACATAGCAATACGTTCTTCTGGTGTACTAGCTAAATCAGAAACATCATCAGCGATATTTTCAGTTTTTCTAATAGCTTTACCTTTTTGTTCGTCTTCTTTGTTAATGGTCGGTACAGTGATAGGAGTGAAGCCGTAAAAAATAGCAACTTCAGTGGCTTTGTCGACGTCTTTGTGTTCCAAATATTCAATCTTTGGTGGCTCAATTTTTTTGCCTTTTATGACTTCATTTTTTTTCCCGGTCGGTTTTTTAACCTGTTCTTCTAAAAATATCATATGAATTATTTGGTTAGTTGATAATAAGAGGTGGCAGCGCCAGGGAACGGTCCAATTTGTCCAAGGCCAACTAGTCGAAGAGGAAAATAGTTACCATTGCCTAAGGGGACAATTTTAACTAATCGAAGAAGAGGTCGTCCTATAACGTATTGTCTTTCTAGCGGTCCCCAAAATCTTGAGTCCATACTTTCTTTTCGGTTGTCACCGAGCACAAGGAACTCATCGGCTTTTAAAATAAATTTTTGCCCGGTTTCAGTACAAGGGTTTCCGTAATTACTAAAGGGGTTGGCTATCTTGGAGTTTCCCATATTACAATATTGCTGGCCCATTTTACTAAGCTCTGGACTAAGGTAGGGTTCATCTATTTTAATACTGGTGGTGCTATTGGCTAGGGTAATGAAAATCACATCTTTTTTAATCTCGATGGTTTCATTAGGTAAACCGATCACACGTTTAATGAAATATTTTTTAGGGTCAATTGGATATTTGAAAATTAAAACATCACCACGAGCTGGGTCTTTGAAGTGATAAGAAAGCTCATCTACAAGCAGATATTGTCCTGTGTCAAAATTGTTTTCCATTGAACCGCCTTGGACGATGAAGGGTTGGATGACCCAAAGTCGCAAGGGAAGTATAATGAAGGCGGCAATTAAGATGAATTTCGTTAATTCCCACCACCAACTGTTCTTTTTGTTGGCTTTTACGACTTCTTCGACATCGATTATACTGTTCTGGTTATTGTCTGTCGTTAATTTATCAAAAGGTTCTTTTGGCTTTTCCATTGGTTGATTTTACTGCCTAAAAAGGTTTGACACAAGGGGTAAAACTGTGTTGTAAGTATAATTTACACTTTGTCTATCTACAAAAGTGTAGTTGATAAAAGCATCCGGCGCGAGAGCACGGATGCTTTATACAGAATCAGCGATTCTGTAATTGTCTAAACCACAATCCGAGATGAGACCAAGACCGATAAGACCAGTGATTAGTTCATTGTCGTTTGGGTATTTGACACCAGCTGGCAACTGTACTTTGTCAGCGGTGATCAAAATACAATTGCGAGAGAGGCATTCTCTCTTTGATTCTTTGGCCTTCTCAAGAAGGAGCTTGTGAATTTCCCTAAAGATGTCGGTGTCTTTGATTGTCTTTGATACTGGAGTTGAACTAGCGGTCTTTTTGGTCAGCCAGTCAAAAGTTGACATTGATCACCTCCTTTCTTGGTGTTGATGCTATGTTTCTGTCTATATACTAGCATTGAATATACTGTCGTCAAACCGAAAAAAAATAGCCAAACTTTGCACATTAAAAAAACAAATATATAATGTCTCATTATGTCATATATTATTGTTGGCTTGGGAAACCCGGGAGAAGAATATATCAACACTCGTCATAACACCGGACGAATGGTGGTTGAAGCCTTGGCTAAAAAGTTTGATTTTCCTGATTGGAAAAATGATATGAAACTCAAGGCTTTGGTTACTTCAGGAAAACTTGGTAAAGAAAAAGTTCAGCTTATTCTTCCAGAGACTTTTATGAATAAGTCTGGTCTATCAGTCGGTCCTTTGGTTAAAAGTAAAAAAGCGGCGGAAACTCTGTTGGTTGTTCACGATGAATTGGATATTCCACTCGGTAAAATGAAGTTGTCTTTCAATAAAAGTTCTAATGGTCACAAGGGCGTGGAGTCTATTATTAAAGCTGTAAAGACTGAGGCTTTCTTACGCTTGCGAGTCGGTGTTGTACCGGCGCTCGCTAGTGGGAAAATGAAGAAGCCAAAAGGTGAGGAGGAGATTGTGGATTTTATAATTGGTGAATTCAAGAAACCAGAAATGGAGATTTTGAAAAAAGTTATTAAAAAAGCGGTAGAAGGTTTGGAAGTTTTGGGAAAGGAAGGTAAGGATATTGCGACTGGGGTGATAAATAGTGTAAGTATATAAGAGAAGTATAAGTATGAGTATGTAGTATAAGGAAGAAAAAGAACAGGCGGGTTTTGTAAAGCAAAACCCGCCTTTGTCATTCTTGCGTAGACAGGGATCCATCCCATAGAGTATTGTCACTGATCGTAATGATTTGAAAAAAGTTTCTCTCTTTTATTCGTATTAATAAAAATCCGGCGGATTGCATAAAGCAACCGCCGGTTTTTTGAACAGCCTAAACTTGGTTTATTTGCTTTTTTAAAACATGCATAATTTGATATACTGCTATATATGAAGAAAATTTTAATTAAACACTCTAAGAATATTTTATTATTTTTCCTTGGACTGTTGATAAATATCTCTGCCTTAACAATAGTAATGATGAAGTTTCTTTACCCGTTTCATCGATGGGTTTCATTATTATTGTATATAGTCTCTTGGCTAATCTTTATATATTTACTTAAAAAACTATTATATAAAAAATTTAAAGACAATAAGCAGAAAATTAAAAAACTTGTTTTACCTATGAGTTTGTTAACTATTGCCCTATGTATTATTTGGGCTTTAGCCAGTATGTTCGCGGTAAATAGCATAGTTTTTTTGAAGACGGATAAAGATATTCTCGATGCGAAAAGTCGGTCTGAACAAGTATATACCGAAGAATATATCAAAAAATTATCTGAGAGTGAAAAAAAGCTAATAGACACGATACAAACAAAAAATATTGAAACAGCGACAGTTGTTGATAAGGAATATATTAGAAGTTTGTGGCGTGAGTACCTTAGTTATTTTTTAGCCTTAGAAAGTATTAATAATGATTATAAATACTTTTATCAAATCAATTTATTAACTGAAAAAGATCTCAATCAACGTACATTTATGTTGGCCTATTCTTCTTTTTTGGCAAAGTATTCCTCGGCTTTAAATATTATCAAAACACTTGAAAGGGGAAATATGTGGCAGTCTTTCTTAAATGAAAAAAATATTGAAAATGAAATTCCAAACAATGCTTATACATCTATTCAAAAAGCTGTCTTAAAACCAGAAAATTTTATTCAGATGATTGCTGGGCGCCTGTATATGAATACAATTAAAAATCCTAGTTTAGAAAAACTTAAAGATTATTCTTTTAGAAACTATGAGAATATTCTAGCTATAACCGGTAGAAATGCTGACGCAGTTGTTAGTAGTGCGGTTGGGTATTTTGAAAATAAAGCTATGATTACCTGGTTTCCTGTTCAGAAAAAAGTGGCTGAAGTAATCGGGGATACTAAGGTTCCTATTAAAAATTCTGTTATGATTGATAGCGGTATTATTCAAGAAATTCAAAAGGGATTAAAAGTGGGCGATGTTTTTTTACAGAGAAGAAATTGGTATTTAAGTAATGTTGGATTGCCAGGATTTTGGAAGCATACGGCAATATACTTGGGTAGTTTGGATGATCTAGATAATAGCTTTGAGCCATCTTATTTAACTGAAAACATGAAGATAAGTGACTATATAAGGACAAAATATCCGAAACTTTATGAGGAGATGAAGGATGGAGAAAAACGAACTATTGAAGCCGAAAGTGAAGGTATTGTATCTTTAACATTGGAAAAAAGTATGTCTGCTGATTATGCTGTTGTCCTAAGACCTAAGTTGAACAATGAGGATAAATTAAAAAGTTTATTAAGGGCGTTTACTCATTTTGGAAAAGCTTATGATTTCGATTTTGACTTTTTAACTGACAGTACTATCGTGTGCTCAGAATTATATTACAAAGCCTTTCCTATGATTGATTATAACCTTCGGCAGGTATCCGGAAGAATGGTTTTAAGTTCCAATGATATCGCCCGGGATTTTGACGAAAATTATTCAAAGCGAAGCAATGAGTTGGAATTTGTATATTTTATCGATGCTGACGAGAGAAAAGGTAAAACATATTTTAGCGATCTCAATTCATTTAGAAAAAGTTGGAAAAGAAGTGAATTAGATATTACTAAAAACTTCATTGTTAATTAAAAGTTGTATTTAGTTAATAAAAAATCCGGCGTATTGCAATAAAGCAACCGCCGGTTTTTGTTGAGGAGTAAATTATGCTCCAAGTTCGAATTCCATCTGTGGCGAACGTTCTGTGTCGCACGACCTCAGATGACAGCTTGGAAAATTGACCCTATCAAGAACTGTTGAAAAAGACCTTCCTTTAATTAAAGGGTAATCGTCGGTCATGTCGATAAGGGGAAAACACGACTCAATTTCTCCTTTCTCGTTTTTTGTCCTTGAACCTAGGGCGGCACTGCCAAGCCAGTCTGGCTTAAACAGCGTTTCGGCGTAATGGGTTGCCAAAGCGATGTTTTCGCCGCAAGTTAGCGGAGTTTTTTGTTGACTGAGAATTTTTTTCAGGGCCATCTCTCCTGACATTGTCACTTCTTCAAGACCAATACTTACTCCCAAGGCAAAATACGGTACATCAGGTACTGGTGGATCATCTACTATCTTTTGCCAGCCGTAATAGCTGCCACCACCACTTTTACCGTTTATCTTTACTGTCATCATTTGCACAATCGGGCCAAAAATTTCTTGGCATGTAGGAAAGATCATGAGGATGGGAATTTCCTTGTCTCCCATGTTGAGAAGGGAGCCTTGATAACAAGCCTCTTGCAAGACACTGTTAATCAAAGTCACCCATAGGCCACCACCGATACGTTGTTGCAGAAAGTTGATCTGCGCCAACGCGAGTTTTTTCAATTCTTCAGTAGAGTAACGCATAATCAACTCCTTGTGTGAGGCTTTGTTGAAAGAGCAGGAAGAACAAAATCAACAACTTTGTTGATGAGTTCAGGCTAACAAAGTCAGAAGTAATTAGCAAATAAGCTGGCAGTCTGCATTGGACGGACTGCCAGCTTATTATAAAAAACAAAATCACCGTGAGGTGATTTTGTTTTTGAATGTTATTTAGTTTTCTCAACAAATGACAAACCCATTTTCTGACTCTTAGCTTCAAACAAGACAATCTTGAATGTATAGCGTTTACCAAGTTCTAATTTCTCTTTCAATTTAGCTTCGGAGCCGCCAAATTCTGAGAGGTGAACCAAACCAGCAACACCTTCTTCAATACTAGCGAGAGCACCATGCTTGTTGTATTTGATAACAACTGCCTGAACCTCATCACCTTTCTTGTATTTCTTGTCAGCATTTTTCCAAGGGTTTTCTTTCAAAGCCTTGATAGAGAGAGAAACCTTGTCGTCCTTGATTTCAATAATTTTAACCTTAACTTTCTGACCAATTTTGAACATCGCCTTAGGGTCTTCAACTAGAGCCCAGTCAATTTCGGAAATGTGAACCAAACCTTCTAGACCTTCTTCAACTTTAACGAAGATACCGAAATCAACGATACCAGTAACTTCACCTTCCAATTCGTCACCGATTTTATATTTAGCAACTGATTTTTCCTTTTCCTTGGAAGTTTCCATATTCTTCTCAGAGAAGATAAGTTTTCCTTCTTTTGGAAGAGCAGTGATAATGATTACAGAAATCTTTTCACCAACTAATTTACGAAGTTCATCTATAATTCTATCTTTGTCGCCATCAGCTACACGAGGGTAGTGATCAGCTTTCAACTGAGATGCTGGTAAGAAGCCCTGAATACCTTGCCAGTTTAAGATCAAACCACCTTTATTAGCTTCCTGAACAGTCAATTCCAAGACATTCTTGTCTTTGATGAATTTCTCCGCTTCACTCCAGATCAAAGCTTGTTTAGCTTCTTTAAGTGATAGTTCAATATAACCGTCAACATTGTCAGTATCTACCACCTTAGCGGAAATACTGTCGCCGATATTTAGTTTCTTGACGATATCACGAGCATTGATAAATTCACGCCCGAAAATAGTACCAGTACCGATCTGACCCAAGTCTACATAGACGGCTGAGCGTTCAATACCAATAACATTACCTTCGACGATATCACCGACGGATGGTGGAGTCATACTTTCACTCACAATGCGCGCCATCAAACTTTTCGGTTTTTTGTCTTCTGCAGTTTCAATATCTTTTTTATCTTCAACTGCTTCCTCGACAACTTTCTTAGTTCTAACCATTTTTTTAAATTTTATTTTGACTAGCGAGGAGCGATGTACAAATTTCTTAGCTTGTATAGCGTCCGAGCGAAGTCAAACTATAAGTGTAACTTATATTGTGCGATGTCGGTTTTCCGACGATTGGCACTAGCTATTAGTTCCGATTTTTCTTACGAAAGTCGGGGTTACCTAAAGCCGATAAATAACTCCCGAATTCTACCAGAATATTAATATATTGCAAGGATTTAAATTCAAAATATAGTATAAGTTTGGTCGGCGGTCGATTAGGATAGCACCAACTGCCGGACGACTGAAACTATCGCTTAATATGAAACTAAAAATCACATAATCCTTTTCGTCCAGTAGTTTGCTAAAAAAAATTTGTGATATAATACGCTCGTTATGATAATCACAAACCAAGGTTTAGAATTTTTTAAAGTTCAATTCGGCGATACTATTTTAGCGTTTAATCCTATTTCCAAGGAGTCAAAACTCAAAGCCTCTCGCTTTGGTTCTGATATTGCCCTTATTTCACTCAATCATCCAGATACTAATGGAGCCGAGAGTGTTACATATTCTGATCGTGAACCAATGGTTATCTCCGGTCCAGGAGAGTATGAAGTCAAGGAGGTGTTTATTAAAGGTTTTTCTTCCCAGACTACTTACGGTGGTAAAGAAAAAATAAACACAGTTTATTTTGTAACCCTTGAAGGTATGAATATTTGTTTCTTGGGAGCGATTGGTGATAAAACTCTTAGTAAAGAGGCTCAAGAATCCTTGGAGAATGTTGATATCTTATTCGTACCTATTGGTGGCGACGGTGTTTTGGATGCTGAAGAAGCTTACAAATTTTCCGTCTCTTTGGAACCAAAAATAATTATTCCGATGCACTACGACCTCCCAAGTGCTAAAGGTTCTTTAGCAATGTTTCTTAAAGAGGCTGGCGAAGATAAAACTGCTCCAATTGATAAATTAACTATTAAGAAGAAAGATTTAGAAGGTAAGGATGGCGAAGTTATAGTGTTAGCCTCAGTAAATTAATATATGAAAACCTTTGAACCAATAATGAGTTTTTTACGGGGGTTAAATAATAACCAAAAAGAAATGGTGGCTTATCTGGGTGCTGGTGTTATTACGTTAATGATCGTATTTGTCTATGTTGGAGACAGGTTTCACTTCGGGCTTTCTTTCGATGGTCAAAACGTTCAGACGGAAACGACTAATTTAAGTGATACTGGAGCCACTTCTTATTTTCAAGATAATTTTAGTAAAGCATTCAGTGGATTAGGTGATATATTTAAAACCTCAACTTCTTCAACTGTTATAAATAGTCAAGTTGGATCAGTTGTAACGCCCGTAGTGGATAAAACGGATACTGGTACTATTAGTGATAATTTGAAACAGATTGAAAAAGACATTAATGAATTTAATTCCCAATTTGGGACAACTTCAGCTGGACTTTTGGGTCAGTAAAACTGGTAAAATTCTTAAAAAACGTTATAATTAAAGGATAATTTAAAAATATATTATGTCAGACAAAAAAGAAAAAAAAGGGGAAGGTGAGGTAGAAGTGGTATCAGAGAGGGGAATAAACTCTCGCAATATCATTACTGAAATGAAGGAGTCCTATTTGGACTATGCGATGTCTGTTATTACACAGCGCGCTTTGCCTGATGTGAGAGATGGTTTGAAACCGGTTCATCGCCGTATTCTTTTTGCGATGCATCAGATGGGTTTAACGGCTGGCGGTAAAACTCGTAAGTCAGCGACCGTGGTGGGAGAGGTGCTTGGTAATTATCATCCACATGGTGACTCTTCAGTGTATGAAGCTATGGTTAAGATGGCCCAAGATTTTTCTTTCCGCTATCCATTGGTAATTGGTCAAGGTAACTTTGGTTCTATCGACGGAGACGGTGCTGCTGCCTATCGTTACACTGAGGCAAAAATGTCTAAATTGTCGAATGAGATTTTACGTGATATTGAAAAGGAAACAGTTAATTGGAGACCGAATTATGATAATACGAAACAGGAACCAGAAGTTCTGCCAACTGCTGTACCAAGTTTGTTGTTGAATGGTACCCTGGGTATTGCGGTGGGTATGGCGACAAATATTCCTCCACACAATCTTCGTGAGGTTGTTGATGCTACGACTTATCTTTTGGAAAATCCTAAAGAAGCCACCAATGATGACTTGTTAAAATATATTAAAGGTCCAGATTTTCCAATGGGCGGAATTATTTTTAATGAAACTGATATTAAACATGCCTATGCAACAGGACGTGGTGGTGTAGTTTGTCGTGGCGAGGCCGAAATTATAGAAGATAAAAAAGGTCAGTTTCAAATTATCATTACCTCTATTCCTTACCGCGTAAATAAAGCTGATTTTATAGTTAGTATTGCTGACTTGGTACGTGATAAAAAAATAGAAGGCATTCGTGGTTTACGTGATGAATCTACCAAAGATATCCGTGTAGTGATTGATCTAAAAGCTGGCGCTCAGCCACAAAAAGTTTTGAATTTTCTATACAAGCACACTCAATTAGAGGACGCTTTTAATTTTAACGTTGTTGCTTTGGTGAATGGTGTGCCACAAACTCTCTCACTTAAAACAATTCTTGATGAGTTTATCAATCACCGAAAAATAATAATTCGTCGCCGTACAGAATTTGATCTAAGTAAGGCTTTGGCCCGCGAACATATTTTGTTGGGGTTGAAAAAAGCTCTTGATCATATTGATGAGATTATTAAACTGATTAAAAAATCAAAGGATATTGAAGAGGCTCGTTTGGGTTTAATGAAAACCTTCCGTTTTTCTGAAATTCAGGCCAATGCCATTTTAGAAATGAAGCTCCAGAAGTTGGCTGGTTTAGAACGAAAGAAGATTGAGGATGAATTGAAAGCCGTTCAAGCTTTAATTGAAGACCTTAAAGATATTTTGGCTAATCCAAAACGTATTCCTAAGATAATCAAAGACGAATTAGCTGAAATTAAAGATAAGTATGGAGATGACCGTCGAACAAAGGTTGTTCGTGGTGGGGTAAATAACATTTCTGATGAAGATTTGATACCTAATGAAGAGAGCGTTTTGGTCTTGACTGCAGGTGGGTATGTCAAACGTACCAATCCAGATGAATATCGTAAACAAAAACGTGGTGGTGTTGGTGTGGTAGATTTAGATACTAAAGAAGAAGATTTTGTTACCACCTTACTTACGGCTACCACTCATAGCGATATATTATTCTTTACCGATAAGGGTAAGGCCTTCCAGGTCAAAATGTATGATTTACCAGAAGGCAAACGCGCCACTAAAGGTAAGTCAATTGCAAATTTCTTATCAGTTGGAGACGGAGAGAATATAACTTCTATTTTAGCAATGCCAAAGGAGGTTAAAAAAGCTGGTTTAAGTTTGTTTATGATAACTAAACAAGGGACAGCCAAGATGGTAGAGGCTAAAGCTTTTGAAGATGTTCGTCGTAATGGTTTGATTGCTATTTCATTACATGATGGTGATGAACTTAAAAATGTTTCTTTTGTGGCTAAAGGTGACGATATTATTATTGCCACTTCCAAAGGTCAGTCTATTCGTTTCAAAGGTGGAGATATACGTGAAATGGGACGTAATGCAGCTGGAGTTCGTGGAATTAGACTTGATAAAGGAGACTTTGTAATCGGGGCCGATGTCGTTAAAAAAGAGATGGAGAAACCAGAAATGTTGGTAATTTCTGCCAATGGTTATGGTAAGAAGACTCCACTAGATGAATACAAGACACAAGGCCGCGGCGGTTCCGGTATTAAAACTATGAAAGTAACTCCAAAAACCGGTGATATCATTACTTCAAAAGTTGTCTCTACCGAAGAGGAATTGGTTGTTATTTCTAAACAGAGTCAGGTGATCCGAACTGGTTTAGCGGAGATTCCTTCACTCGGACGTTCAACTCAAGGTGTTAGAATTATGAAATTGAGAGATGGTGATGGGATCGCGTCATTGATTTGTTTATAAACATAAAAACAGAATGGCCGGTTTTCGCAGAGCGAAAACCGGCCATTCGTATATTCAGTCATTAAAAAAGCTTGGCTCCAAAATATACTGTGATATAATATAACCACTTAGAACTTATTATGTTTTCTGATCCACAAAAAATTATTGATCAACTATTTTTGACTAAGGGTCAGGTGGTGATTGATATGGGGTCTGGTACTGGTTTTTATACCAAAGCCGCCGCTAGAGCGGTCGGTAGTACTGGACATGTTTACGCAATAGATTTACAGATAGATTTACTCCGCAGACTCAAAAAAGAAGCTCAAGCCTCTAATTTGGAGAATGTTCAAATTGTTTTTGCGGACCTTGAGAAACCTATGAGTACCAAAGTCAAAGATAGTATTGCGGATTTGGTAATTATTGCCAACATTCTCTTTATGATTAAGAACAAAGAGGTGATTTTAGCTGAGGCTAAACGCGTTTTAAAGCCTGGAGGACGACTACTCGTCGTTGATTGGCAAGAGTCTTTTGGTGGTATCGGTCCCCAGTTTGAATCTGTGATTGATCGTAAAGAGGCACAAAAATTAGGTGAGGCATCTGGTTTTACTTTTAATTCCGACATAGAGGCTGGCTCGCATCACTATGGTTTAATATTTAAAAAAATCTAATGAAAAAAACATTTCAATTTACGATAATTGCAATCTTCGTGGGGTTAGTTTTTGTTGCTTTACTACTATTCGCGAGTTTCAAAGGAACATCCACTCAAGATGTCCGCATTACTCTTTGGGGAACAGAATCAGCCACTGATTTTAGTAAGTGGTTTGGAGGGATTTCGGCTGCCAGAGATACTACTGTTTTACCAAATGTTCAGTATGTAGAAAAGGACCCGGCAACTTTTGACAAAGAGTTGGTTGAAGCGATTGCTAGTGGGATTGGACCAGACGCAGTTATTTTGCCAGATGATTTGATTGTTCGATATTCCGATAAAATTTTTCCTATTCCTTATACCACCCTCAGTGTCGCGGATTTTAAAAATACCTACGCCCAAATTGGTGAAATATATTTAAGAAATGAAGGTATCTTAGCTTTACCATTCACCGCAGATCCTTTGGTTATGTATTGGAACCGAGACGCCTACAATGCAGCTGGTTTGACTACACCACCAACGACTTGGGACTCTTTTAAAACCACAGCTTCTACTTTAACTAAAAAAGATAATGCCAAGAATATTTTATTTAGTGGAGTCGCTTTTGGTGAATATAAAAATATTGACCATGCAAAAGATATACTCTCATTACTTTTACTACAGGCGGGTAGTTCTATGGTCTATTCTGGTGCTAATGGTTACACTGCTTCTTTAAATACCTCTAACTCAGGCGCCAAGGAACCGGCAAATTCAGCTTTTAATTTTTATACCAGTTTTGCTAACCCAAACAATCCTCTTTATTCCTGGAATAAATCATTAGCTTCTTCGCACAGTTCTTTTTTGAGTAATGGACTAGCTTTATATTTTGGTCCAATTTCGGAATTTAATGAAATCGCCACTCAAAACCCAAATCTAAATTTTGATGTTACTATGGTACCTCAAATTACTAATGCTCCCTACAAAACAACTTTAGCTCATATAGACGGGTTGGCAATTTTGAAATCATCCAAGAATGTTCAGGCTGCTTATAATCAGTTAACCAAGATGATTCAACCAGCGGCTCTTGATAGTTGGATTGGTATTACCAGCAAAGTTTCAGTTCGACGGGATATGTTAACACTTAAATCTACCAACCCAACAGAAATCTTGGCCAAGCAAGCTATTTTGGTCTCTAAGATTTGGTTAGATCCCCAGAAAGATTTAACCAATGTTAGTTTTCAAAAGGCGATAGATGGGATTAATTCCGGAAAATATTATACCAGTGAAGCAGTTTCCCGCTTGAACGACGAGATTAATTTATTATTAATAAAAAAACAATAGAATGTTAAAGAGATATTTAATAGGCATAATTATGCTGGTTTCAATGTTTGGTACCTGGTCCTTAGTCTCAGCTCAAACCGTTCCGCCAGATCCAAGTGGAGGAAAAGGTTTAGTAACTTGTGGAAATAATGTTGTAGATGGAAAAGTTATTGACGCTTGCAATTTTAATTACGCCATGGAAATGGTTAGATTAATTATGAGATATGCTTTTTGGTTAACTATGATTATAGTAACAGCAGTAATCGTTTATGCTGGCTTCAAGTATATGTTGTCTCGTGGAAATCCTTCCGAAGTAACAAAAGCTAATAAGATGTTTACGACCATTATTAAAGGTTTGCTTTTTATGTTTTGTGCTTGGCTAATAGTATTTACTATAGAAAACACTCTTTTGAGACCTGATGGTGAAGCCAAAACAACCGTTGATAAATATTTCCTTAACCCCTTTAAATAAAATAATAAATAATTAAAATGAAAAAAATACTAATTTATACTTTATCGACGGTGTTTATTTTAACCCCAATGTTAGTGTTTGGTGCCGACCGAGCGGCCTCGGGTGGTTTAGAAAATCCAATTCGAGCAAATAGTATTAGTGAACTTATGACTTTACTGATGGATATCGTAGTGCGTATCGGTGCCGTTGTGTCGGTTTTTGCCTTAATTTATGTCGGATATTTATTTGTGGAGGCGATGGGTAAACCAGAAAAAATCAAAACTGCCCGTAAAGCTTTTTTGTACACTGTTATTGGTATTGCTATTTTGGTCGGCGCCAAAGTTATAACAGTGATGATTGAAAACACTATTAATTATCTTAAATAGTATGAAAAGGCAAAATATTAATTCATTTCTTACTGGTTTAGTTTTAATAGGATTCTTTTCTTTATTTACATTTTTTGGTTTGTCGGTAAGTGCTGACACTTCGGTTTTTCCAGATACGAGTGTACAACAGACTGACGCCTTCGGTAATCCAATGAATAATAAGTTCAATGACAATACACCTTATGTTGATGTAAGCGGTTTAAATACTGGAAATTTAAATAACGTTCAGGTTTCAGTCGGTGGTCAGACTCTCCCTACGGTTAGTTACGGAGCCACAGGTAATACCTTAGGTGAACTATTGATTGGTACCATTAATACTTTGGGTGGTTTAATGGCAGGACTTATTATTACACTTTCATTAATATATTTTATTTTGAATACTATTAAATATATTAAATCTCAGGATAAAGACAGAGTTAAATATCGCGAAGGTATGATTTACGGTGTGGTCGGCTTGGCCGTGGTGGTATCAGTTTGGGGAATAGTTGCTTTGATTAGATCAATATTCGGTATAGAAGCTGGTGGAGATAGTATTACTTCCTCCATCCGTTCTTTGTGGCAATAGAAAGGTTGTTGATTTTTTTGCTTATAGTATAATACAAACATAAGGTCATTATTAATATTATTAATTAATTTATTATAAAAAATATTTTATGAAGAAAGCTCTCGCGTATGGTTCAGTTATATGTTTCCCGTTAGTGTCTATGGCGGCCCAAATCGATTTAACTTATTTTACTGGTGCCTTCGGAACTATAAAAACTGCACTAAATACTATAGTTGGTCTCTTGGTGGCTGTTGGCGTTATATATTTCATTTGGAATGTTGTAAAATACATCAAGAAAGGTGCTGGTGCTAATGAAAAAAGTGAAGCTGTTAAGGGTATGACGGCTGGTATCATTGGTTTAGCAGTTATCGTCTCCGTTTGGGGTCTTGTTGGTTTGTTACAACAGACTTTTGGTGTTAATACAACACAGGGTGAGAATGTTAATAATATAGTTCCTAGATTTTAACAAACGTTAGATAATATATTTTAACCTGATATATAAAATATGAAGAAAACATTAATTTATAGTTTAGTATTAGGTTTGCCAACTTTAGCCTTTGCTGCACCTGGAAATGTTGATGCCATGATGACTAAAATAATGACAGGCATCGTAAATCCCGTGATTTATTTGTTGATGTTTTTGGCAACAATTTTCTTTTTATGGGGAATGCTTGAATTCATTAAAGGTGCTGACGAAGCCACCAAAAGAAAGACTGGTGCCGATCATATGCTTTGGGGAATTGTTGGACTGGTGATTATGGTTTCGGCTAAAGCTATCGTTGGACTGATAATAAGTGTGTGGCAGTAAAATAAAAATAAACCGCTTCAGCTTAGGCTGAAGCGGTTTTGTTTTGCCTAATTATTCTCAAGTCGGGTGCTAAATAGTTAAAATAGGAATAAAAAAACAGAGGTCGGATATAATCCTTCCTCTGTTTGCGCCATGGGCTGAGTGGTCCCTAGAAGGGTCGCCACTTGAGCCGAATAGCACAGGGGGAACTGGGTGGGGCGTTCTGTTTAACGCCTACCACCATGAATTGTGTCTCCTTGGCCCCAGCGGGCATAGGAGGTAAACGACCGTCGTCCGAGTCAAAGGTTGTGAACCTTTTGCTCCCGTCGTCCATGATGTAACACTCGGTTACAATGAATCCTGGGGAAGCTGTCTCCCAAGACAGATAGCATAACCCCCGTTTGATGGGATAGCACTCTGTCCAACCCTTGTCAGTTACGGCAATGGTTGTATCGGGTGGTACGGGCTGCATCGTCGCCGTCACTTCAGTGAACGTTGCGTGCGTATTGCCAGCACCAGTTCGCCCCCAGTCTATGAACCGGAGAATTACGATACAGAGGATGAGTAGCATCAGAAACTCCCAGACATTGGCACCAGTGGTTTTTACCTTGCCGGTGCGAACCGCCATGAAGACTAGGATTATAAATCCCGCCACCATGACTAATGGTATCCAGTGTTCCGACATCCAAGACGTCGTCGTCTGAATCCACTCAATGTGACTGGCGGCGTTTGCCTGAGGCACGACTGTCGTCGTGGTGGTCGAGGAAGTTACAACTTGCGCTGGTACTTCCTTACCCACTCCTCTGTCTGCCTTTAGGGCATAATTAACGGAGAACCAAATCAATCCCGCGAGAATGCCGGCAATGATTACGAACGCCAGCCAATCACGCTTGGTTGCCCAAGCACGACGGGCTTTTGTTTTTATCCATGGTCCCGACCATTTCCGGGTGAGCCAGATAACGAGGAGTCCAACAACAGACAAACACCAGATGGCGTACTTCTTGAAGTTGATGGGGTCATTCTTTGTCGGGCTCAGGTTAGGAATCACAGGTATGACTTTCACTACATCCTGTGAGTCGGAAGCGACGGTTACGTCTTGCGACATTTCCGCCACTTTAGTTGTCTGCGGTTTGCTTTCGTGGTTCACGACCCAGAAGGCCGTTCCCCAGATTGCAAGAATCGCGAGGATGGTAATCCAAGCCTTGGCGGGTTTCGCCACGACCGAGAGATACCAGTGCCGGCTGGTGGCCCAGGCAATGAGCCCGAGCACCAGCAGGGAGAGAATCAGAATCGTATTCATTATTCACACTCCTTTCAGTGTGTACTGCCACCATCGGTAACAGTTGGGGGTTTGGCGCCGATATACAGATTTGTAAGTTGCGGCGTGTTCTTGAGTTGCATGCCGAGCATTGCCAGACTAACATCCGTTCCCGGGGGAAGGTTGTCAATCAAAGCTTTGATTTCGGCCTTGGTGGCATCACCTTGCGCAGTGCCAAGGCGCTGGATCTTGGCAGCTTGTGCGACAGATTCTATTTCTAGAATCTTTGCCGCGTTTTCAGCTGTCTTTCTTTTGCGCTCCAGTTCCTGCGCTTGTTTCATGTCTTCTTGACCGCTCATGGCAACCAATTGCAGAGTTGTAACGATTGTGTCCTTGGTTAGATCCACTCCAGTTCGAGACAGAGCTATGATTTCAAGCCCTGTCTGTTGTTCGATCTGGGTCGTGAATGGCGGGTCTGCTGGTGGCGGTAAGGCTATCTTCAGGTGTTCACGGAGAGCGATTGCAATATCGCACTCTACGCCGTTATACATAACCTTGCCATTGTAGACCATCATGACATCGTTGACATGGTCCTGCATTCCGATAATGGTTGTCATTGCAGCATTGATAATGCCAAGGATGACTTTTTTAATTTCATCCTCACCGACAAGAAACATGGCCGTGTAGGCTTGTTTCATTTCGGTCGTTAGGTTGAAGTGAAACACAAAAGGGACACCTTTAAGTTCCACTGGTAACGTAACGAGATTTTCAAATACTTGCCGGTACTTCATCTTCAAGACCCTACCTTTGTTAGGGATAAGACCCATCAAGAAATAACCGGTAGTGTGAGCGAAAAGCGCTCGCAGGGGACCGACAGGAACGCCGTCAGGTTTGCGATCCCCATTTTGATCAAAGTGCCTGTCTTTCAAGCCACAATTGATTTCGAGGAGATTGCCTGACTTGTCTGTAATCGCGATCACAGTGCCTTCCGGTCGCTCCGTGAAGAGTGACGGAAGCTTTTTGGGGAGTTTGAACAACACCCAAAAAGTGAGAACCAGAAACACAATCCAGAAACCGATAACCAAGTAGGTAAACATGATGACTTACTCCTTTTTCTAAGACACTATTGAATTTACAAGGATAGAAGGTTGGTAAACAGACCAATCTTCAACATTTTGAAAGGGCATACAGGCTCCTTTCCTCCGTTGTTAATACTAGCACAAAAGATGAGTAAAGTCAAGGTAGAAGTGGGGAAGTTAGGGTAGCTTGGTAGGTGGTGAAATAGGGCTAGGATTAAGGTGGGTTTGGGGTTGACTTTATAATCAAAATAAAGAATAATCTATGTTAATGCGCGGGTGGTGAAATGGCAGACACGCTAGCCTTAGGAGCTAGTGCCGCAAGGCATGGAGGTTCAAGTCCTCTCCCGCGCACAAACAAACTGACTAAAAGTCAGTTTTTTGTTGTGCGGGAAGCAGTCTCTGGGAGAGACTGCGTGAGGACTTGAAAGGCGGAGCTAATTTTTGCCAGTAAGCAAAAATGCGAGCCGGGGTCGAGACTTTTCTTGAGCGACGGCCAAAGAAAAAGTCGTGACCAAGTCCTTGCTTGGAGATGGCTTGCGGAGAGGACTTGA
>Ga0247841_10004668_pt1 | contig 23158 bp, 24 predicted proteins | sample LaCruzMarch2015__2_FD_192410 | JGI IMG/M metagenome (GOLD analysis project Ga0247841, IMG submission 192410) | Freshwater microbial communities from meromictic Lake La Cruz, Castile-La Mancha, Spain - LaCruzMarch2015_18m | ecosystem: Environmental > Aquatic > Freshwater > Lake | place: Spain... | reverse complement strand
AAATACGGCAGCGCGCTGAAGACGGCTGACAATGCATTGACTTTGAAGTACACCTTCAAAATGATTGCGGGCATGCACAACCTGCAGGCAAGCTTCATGCCAAAGCCGATCTTCGGCATAAACGGGAGCGGCATGCACGTGCACCAGAGCTTGTTCGACAAAAAAGGCAACACCGCGTTCTTTGACGCTAACGATGCATACAAGCTTTCGCCGGTAGCCAAGAGTTTTATCGCCGGCCAGCTTGAGCATGTCAGGGAGATATCAGGGATACTCGCCCCGACTGTGAATTCATACAAGCGGCTTGTGCCTGGCTACGAAGCGCCAGTGTACATATGTTGGGCGCAGAAGAACCGAAGCGCTTTGATAAGAGTACCGAGATATTCACCAGGCAGGGAAAAAGCAACGAGGTGCGAGCTGAGGTGCCCGGACCCGTCGTGCAACCCGTATCTGGCTTTTGCAGTGATGCTAAAAGCGGGCCTTGACGGCGTAAAGCGAAAGCTCAAGCCATCGGAGCCTGTAGATGAAGACGTCTATGAGTTCACAGAGGCAGATCTGCAAAAGCATGGCATAAAGACACTGCCGGGGTCGCTCGGCGAAGCAATCGAAGAGATGAGTAAGAGCAAGCTTGTGAAAGAGACTCTCGGGCCGCACGCATACGAACAGTTCATGAGGAACAAGAGGGCTGAATGGGACGAATACAGGCTGGCTGTGACTGACTGGGAGCTGAAGAGATACTTAGATGTCTTATAGATACATTGAGTATTAGGATAGAGACATTGAGTAGTTTAAGACTTTGAGTATCAGGGGCGAAAGCCCCTGTACCTTATTTATTAAATATTTTTCTTAATCGGCACTACAATCATCGTCTTTATCCCACTCGCGCGCCTTTTCAGACCCTTTTTCTTCCTTTCCCCGCTAATTCACCCGATTCGTGTCAAGATTCATCCTAAAATGACTACAGCCGGCGCACCGCCAAAGTTCAAAGAGGCCCACATAAACTGGGTGTTCTGGAAGATAGCCTGCAACCAGCCGATGGGCCGGAAGATGCTGGTTGAAGAAACAGGACTTGGGGAGGGGAGCCTGCGGACTATACTTGATAGGCTTGAGGAGTATGGCCTTGTCAAATCTGCAAAGCCCGGAAGGACTCTTAGTGAGGACGGTGGCCGTGTCTTTCAAAAGCTCAAAAAGATTCTCAAGATAGAGAAGGCAAATTACTTTGACATGACAGGCAAACCAAACAACTGCCTGGTGCTGGTCCGTGGTGCAGGGGGCAAAGTGACCTCAGGCATGGACCAACGAGATGCTGCGATACAAGTTGGGAGAGGCGGGGCGACTACAGTCGTTATAAAAAATGGAAGGCTCTTCATGCCCGGCTTTGAAAGTGGAGTGGATATGGACAAGCAGTATCCACAAGACTCAGCCAAGATAAAAAAGATTCTAAACCCGGAAGAGGGCGACGCCATAGTGATAGGAAGCGAGAACAACCCGCAGGCTGCTGAGGAGGCTGCCTGGATAGCTGCTTCTACTTTGTTATAACTAATAGCTCAGCTCGAACATCGCGTATAATCAGAATACGCTGATATCAATTAAAGGCTACCCTGGGATATTATTCAAGTTTTATACGTTATATGGTAATGTAACATACTATGGAGCCGCCTAAAAGAGCGCCTAGCTGGAAAGCCCCCATGGGTAGGAGGATAGCTAAGTATGGCAAGATGCTTGCAGCAGGTGTATTGGTTGCATATCCTGTAACTGCTTTGATACGCGGCGCCGTCAGCTATGGGGTACCTCTCACTAAAAGGCCGATTCCGGCAATGACAGCTCACGACACCGGAAGAGTAAGACTCTCGCTGCGACCGACACACTTCACTTATACCCAGGGCGAATATTACACCCCTGAGTGGTCAGTCGGGCCTATGGCCAAAATGAGAAATTTCATTGCTGCCGGCGGGCCTAAGGAACTTAGCAAGTATGTCAGCGGAAAGAATTATATGGTAAGTGTCGAGGACGCCGCGATGAGAGCTGGTGTCTCTAAAAGCAGGACTGCAATGGGCATAAAGAGCTCAGCTGCATCGTTAGGGGTTCACCTGCCAGACCACGAAGTCGTCGACCTTGCTCGCAGGGCGATAGCCGCTAGATCTATCCCTGAAAGGCTGCGGCCTTTTTTATTGCCAAGCGAATTGCATTTTGGGCATATGGAAACTGGTGGTCGAAGAGACCCGACTTATCTAGTCGTTCATCCGGGAGTCACAACTAAGCCTGTGCCGCTTGAGATATATCTGCGCCAGAGCCACAACCCTGAGCACCTGAAGGCAATTGGTACAAGGCTTAACACCCTCTTAGATGCTTATCACACTTCCGCCCCGGAGTTCTTTGGCAATGTCCTTAACCTATCAAAGCCTGAGAGGGCAAGGTTCTTTCACTCGTGGGGGAAGAAGATGCGCGCATATAGCGACTTTGGGACTAGGAACGTCGGGGTTGTGCATACCCCCAATGGGCCGGAGCTTAAGATAATTAATCCTACAGTACTGGCTTATAGCCCATGGAAGATCGGAATCGGGCCTATACTTGCGGCGAGATACGGTTATGTCAGAAATATGGGCTATGTGTTCAAGTTGGGCAAAGATGGGAGATATGAGCATGTGCCCATGCAAGGGTCAGTCCCGGGGGAAGGCTTTGGCTTCCTTAGGGACTGGGCCGGAAGAATGAAGAACGGCGAGAACCCGCTACCAGCGAACGATCCTATGGTCAAGTTCCACTCTAAGTACGACGCTGACCTAAAATCGCTCATGGAAAGAATGCCGGCTGGCACCTTCCACAGTGTTGGAAAAGCCAAACTAGAGAACCTGTGATGTTTTTAAGCTTATATGGATTAATAAAAATATAAGAAATAGAATGGCATTACAAGCTCCGACAAAATTTCTCGACCCAGGAACCCCCGTAAATTTAATAAGAGCCTTGAGTAGCTTACGGGCTGTTAAGAAGGTTGCGTATGAAACGGCAAAAACAGCCGGTGCAAACGAAGAGCAAGCATCGGCCTATGCCGATGCAGCACACAAAATAGACTATAAAGCAATGAGGAGCCTTGAGCGCAGGTTGAAAATCCCTAAAGAAACTGCCTTGGGCGTTCATGATCATGCACAAGTCGATTTGCGTAAATCCCCTGTTTTCTGGCTCGCACCTGGCTTTTCAGAGGGCAGTTCTTGGTTTGCCTGGGCAGCTCGTCAGCCTCTTGGAAAAACGCGAAGAAGGGTGATGTCCTTGGCTAGGGCTCGGGGGATGGGCCCAAAGGCACAGGAGGCGTTCTACAATGCATTTAACGAGGTCCGTGTCAATGACCTTGCAAACCTAGGCAGACAACATGGGATTTCCAATGCAAGCATAAGACGGCTACAACAGGTCTCAAAAGCGCGAAGAGGAGTGATTCTTGCCAATCAGGAGATGCCTGAAGATATAAAAGTCACTGCCAGTTCAGTGCAGTTCTTACGCAGGGCTAGGAATATTGGTACTCCTATTGGTGTGCCACTTGCAGCTGTTGTAGGCAACGGTTTTTCAAGACCAGGATTATCCGCTATGGAGGACCTAAAGTTTGGCCTTCCCGGATCTATAATAGCAGCAGCAGCGACAGGTACAGCAATTGTTGCAGGGAGCAATATGGGTATAAATGATGGGCATGTGCAACTTGACGGCCAGTTAGAATCAATAAGGCCGAAATTGAAGGGTACTGTTGCATGGGGCCATGTCGATAAATTCGGCAATCTCGCAGGCATTGAGAAATATCCTACTGTCAAGAACGCGGTTCCAATAGATCCAAGCCTTGCGAAAGCAGGGGATCTACGGAGATACCAACGCTGGAAAGGTCGCGTCGAAGCCAGGCAAAGGTTTTTCAAAAAATTCACTCCACGAAAAGTTCCCCGACGTTAGGACATTATTTAATTTTATTCTGCTTTCTTTTTTAGACCCAGTGGGCACTAGAGCAAAATCTTTAGGTTATGAGTAACACTTAGAAAACCGGAATGTTTTTATAACCGATTATTCTAAGATACTTCACCTCGTTGGATATAATATCCAACGACACTATAAAAATGGGGAAAAAGCATTCTATTGAAATGAAAAAGAATATTCTTTTAGCTATCACAGCTTTCTGTTCTATCCTGGCATTCGCAAGCATCGCGAGCGCAAATGTAGGGATAATTGTCGAATTCCCGAACGGCACTGTTTATACACAATGCGTCAGTGTCTCTGACGGAAAAGACACTTATGACGTACTCGGAAAAACCGAACTCGATGCTGAGTGGACCGGCAACGGCCAATGGGGGCGTGGCCTTTGCATGATAGATGGCGTGGGCTCAGAGCCTGCCGGTGACGCCTGCTCTGACTGGAACTCTTACTGGGCCTTCAGCTTAGCTCTCGATAAGGATGGCTCATGGACTACACACTCCCCCGTGGGCTTTACAATGGGTGAATGCTGGAATCGTGATTATGAGACTCCGTCTTTCGACGGCCATTACTGTACAAAAGACGGGGATGTCATAGGTCTACACTATACCAATGAGTTCCCTTCAGGATATCCAAAGTTTACTAGCTTCGATGAGATCTGCCAGGAGACTGACTCTGATAACGGCCCGCAGAAAAAGGCAATGCTCATGTCCTCGCGCCCATATTGGAGAGCTTATGCTGAAGGGTGCGGGATAAACTTCACAGATATGGTCTCGCCGCAGGAGTTAAGAAAAAGGTGTGATGAACATCAAGCGGAACTGTTCGCACTAGGCAACGGCAGTATAGCTGCAGAGATGTTTTCCGAAGGAATTGGGGAAGCGGGCTTGATACAAGCTATAAACTTTGACTACTCGCCAAAGGTGCTAAACAGCCTGCCTGCGTTATTTATTATAAATTTCTCTTCTGAGAACGAGCCGCTGGTAAATAGAGAGGTAACTGTTAACGGCAGGATACTCATAACAGATTCCAGCGGCTCTATTTCATTCACCGTAGAAAATGGCGATTATCTAGTAGAACTAGCACCCACTGGCTTCGCGCCATTCTCTAAGATATTCAGGATAGGTGGCTGAACATCTTAGGATAATATTTCTGTATTAGCCTTCAATATGGGCATGAAAAAACAGAAGAGGCTGATTGACAAACTCTTTAGTAAGAGATCGCTAAGGCAGATGTTCATAGAGATCGGCCTCTTTTTGCTGGTCTTTATCCTGTTCCTTCTGCTGTCGGGGGCTTTCAACTTATAGTCCTGATTAGGTAATAGAGATCTGTTACTTGACCTGTTTATTGACCTGTTTCTTTACTTGTTTCTTGACCCAACCAAGGTATTCTGCATTCGAGTCCGCTGCAGAAAAAGACACTATGCAGGGTGTCTCATAGGAGTGAAGCTCCTTTACCTTCGCCCTTAATCCGTCAAGCTTCTCTGGCAGGGTCTTGGCGACGATGACCCATTCATCAGTATTCTCTAGCTTGCCCTTCCAGCTGTAAACGGACCTGCTCTTAAAGACATTGGCGCATGCTATAAGCCCCTGTTTTACCAGGGTTTCCGAGATCTTCAGGGCTTCCGCCTCTGAGGGGCATGGAATATAGGCGATTGAGAGCATTTTTAAAGGTATTTGTATCTTGGAGTATTTTATGTTTCGGGGTAAAAAAGCTGCACGAAGAGCTTAAGCTGAGTCAAGAAGTTTAAGGAGAAATAGAGGGGAGCTGTTGCCAGACTCCCAAGCCCAACCCGTGAGTATATTAGTAACAGGGGGTATAAAAACTTATCGGTTATTATTGTTCGAAGAAACATGCTTTCGGTAATAATAGTGTTGTTGACATTGTTTGCATCGTTGATTTTATAGACCGAGGAGAAAAATAAGCCGCGATGGTTGATAGAAAACTGGTGGAATCGGTTGCAAAAGCCGAGGGTATAGAACCTGGCAAGCTCGAGAGATCGGTTGCTGCCGGGCGCGCAGTCATAATCAAGAACGCTGGCAGGGACATAAAGCCTTTGGGCATAGGCGAAGGCCTTAAGACCAAGATAAACGTCAATTTAGGGACCAGCCCTGCCAAACAGGACCTGAAAGAGGAGCTGGAGAAAGTCCGCATAGCTGTCAAATACGGCGCAGACACTGTCATGGATTTAAGCACAGGGAGCGGCATCGACGCGACCCGGAAGGCGATACTGAAGGAATGCCCTATCCCACTGGGCACGGTGCCTGTTTACCAGGCCTTCAAGCTGGAGGAACACCCGAAGACAGATATCGACATCATGCTCAAGGTCATCGAGAAGCACTGCAAGGACGGTGTGGACTTTGTTACGCTGCACTGCGGCTTGACCAAGGAATCGCTTCCCCTGATAAAGAGGCGGCTTATGGGCGTCGTCAGCCGCGGCGGGGCACTGCTCGCGAAATGGATGGACGACAACAATGCAGAGAACCCATTATATAAGAACTTTGATTCTGTGCTCGATATACTCAGGGAACACGAGGTCGTCATAAGCCTTGGCGACGGGTTAAGGCCGGGCTGCCTGAGGGACGCAAGCGATGAGGCGCAATTCCACGAGCTGAAGGTCTTGGGCGAGCTGACAAAGCGCGCGCGGGCTGCCGGAGTGCAAGTGATAATAGAGGGACCAGGGCACGTTCCCTTAAACCAGATTGAATTTAATGTCAAAGAGCAGAAGCGCATTTGTGACGGGGCTCCGTTCTATGTCCTCGGCCCGCTGGTGACAGATGTAGCACCGGGCTACGACCACATAACATCTGCGATAGGCGGGACTCTTGCTGCTTATTATGGTGTAGACTACCTCTGCGCAGTGAGCCCGAAGGAGCATCTGGGCCTGCCTAACGTCGAAGACATAAAGATAGCTACTGTTACCAGCAAGATAGCTGCACACGCTGCGGATATTGCAAAGGGCCTGCCCGGTGCGAGAAAATGGGACGACGAGATGAGCACTGCAAGGGCGAACCTGGACTGGGAAGGGATGATAAAGCTTGCTGTAGACCCTGAGACTGCACGGCGTTTCAAAAACGAGTGCCCGGCTGCAGGCAGCGACATGTGCTCGATGTGCGGCGAGTACTGCTCTGTCAAGATAAGCAAGAAGCTGTTGGGGAAAGAATAAGTGGATCTCAATTTAAAATATGAAAACAGAACTCGCTGCGCTCGTATGTTTTCATCGTTAACCGGAGACTCGAATGAAAACAGAACTCGCGCCTGATATTGACAAACGCATAGGGATGATAGTAAGGGCGCTTTGCTTGGAGCATGTCAGCGGCAAGCATATAATTTGTATGAGGTCTTATGGCTCGAAGTCGCGGGCAATAGCGCGCATCTGGGGTTTGCCAAGGATATGGCAACAGGCACTTTACCTGAATGCTTATTATATAATTGAGGTTGTTTCTGAAAGATTTGACAAACAATCGCCAGATGAACAAGACAAGACACTCATACATGAGCTGATGCACGTGCCAAAGACTTTTTCAGGCGCGCTTGTGCCTCACACGTGCTTCGGGAAGAAGATAGACCACAGGTCTGTCGATAAGTTATATGAACAATACGTTAGGGCGGTCAAGGAGAACCCGCATTTGCTTGTGTGAGTAAATGCAAAATGCTGAACCTCAGCACTTGTCCCGAGCAAGCCTCATGCTGGCAATCATGGGCGTATAAATGGAGTTGAAGTAATCGAATTTGCCCCTCAAACATATGTCATTTATCTCTATCTTCAGGTCCACCCTTTTGTCCCTGTCTTTCTCATTGACCATGATCACAAAAAGCTTGCTCGCTTCGTCAATGAGCCTTGGGTCTATTTCAGTCACCATATGTCTTGCTTTAGAATTAGCTTATAGTTAGAAGTAGTAACGATAAAAGGGGGTACAAATGGGTTTTTAGATGTATTATTTATCAAAACTCACTTCAATTCTTTTCTCACAACCTCTCCTCTCGCCTCTTTCTCACACCATATCTGCCCCTGGAAGGAATACACCTGAGTCTTTGGGTCGAGCCACGCGTCCGGCGGCAGGCCTGCCTTCCAGCATGTCTGCGACAGGAACTCTTTTTCATCCCACTTCCACTCGACAGGGACCTGCGGGAGCAATAAGCCTGATGCGTAGCCGCGCTGCATTATCAGCCCGTCGCGGCCGACTTTTATCTTTTTTGGAAGCTCTGAAGGGTCTTTTACTTTTATCAACTCGGGAGGTGTCAGAACAGAAACTTCGACAACAAGTTTGCCCAGCTCTTTATCACCGACGGGATTGAAACGGGGATCGCGCGATGCGGCAGAGATGGCAGAATCTATTAGCGCATCAATCAGCGGCGCTACTGGTTCTGGGAAACCAATGCACCCGCGAAGCTCCTTGCTTGGGTGCTTCTCTAGAGTCACAAAGACGCCGCGTTTCTCTTTGAATATCGGCGGGAGCTTGCCAGGTTCATAACGCTCGCCTTCAGAGACAAACGTATCAACAGCCTTGCGGGCGATTTCGACTGCAAGCTGCCCCTCTGCATCATTTAATTTTGCCATCTTTAGTTAGAAGCCTATTTCGGTTTTCTTCCATGTACCTTAAGTTCCGCAGTATCTTGCGCTGGGGCATTAAATTTCTTACATGCATTATGCCCCTTGGCGTAAATCCATAGGTACCCTGGTCAGACTCAGAACGGGAGTACAATAAACCATCTCTGAGGTACCCCTGTTCAGCCTTCTCAATGCTCCTTCTGCTAGTGCCTTTAAATCCGTCAACAGCGAGGAGTATCACAGCGTCGGGGCCATGCCGCTTTGCCAATTCATGTATTGCAGGGTATCTGACTTTTGGCATAAGGGGCTGGGTATCCGCCATGCCCTCGTGGGCAGCCGCCCTACGCTTATATGCAAACAATGCCATCTGGCCGGCAACCATGACTTTAAACAAACGCCTTAAAGACTTAGTGCGGTGGTCCGTGACAGTGTGCAAACCCAAGCTTCCAGTTTGATTCAGCCTAAAAACATGCGGGCTTATCGGTTGTAGCGCTGCGTGAGCGAGCTCATGCTCAAGTGCTTCTTCGCTTAATGAACCATAATCCCGGATTGCATCTAAGGTATGGGTCACGGGTGAGTAGACACCATCGGTTAGCTTGCCCTTTAAATTCATTGGTTTTGCCAAAAGTTTCGCTCTGAATGGCAAAAGCTCCTGGACAGGGATTCCCCAAACATCTGATACCCGATTATAAAGTACTGATAGGTTCGGGCCCAGACTTTCCGGCTTAAATCTTTTGCCCTGCTCGGGCAGTGGATATATCCCGCAATGATCTCTTTTGCCAACAGAAACAACGCCTGGCTTGGGACCATCGACGAGACCACCAAACCTTGCCTGGCCGACTTCTGAAGCAGGTTTTTGGGGATATGCCTTGATGGGACCTTTAGGCGTTCTAACCATACACTCTTTATCAAAAAAACTTATTTAAATGGTCGTATGCCTCACCAGGCTCAAAACAGTACTGCACCTTGTTGAACTTCTTCTTGAGCGCAATAACATCCAACTTTACCTGCTCTGGGTCTTCCTTGCCCACCGCAATCCGCTTGATGAACTCAGCTACCTTGTCCATCTCTTTTTCTTTCATCCCAAGCCGTGTGAGCTCCTGCGTGCCCATCCTTATGCCAGACGGGCTCTCAGGCTCGGTGTCCCACGGGAGCATCTGTTTGCTCGCTATAAGGTTGGCCTTTTCCATGGCTTCCACAACTTGTTTGCCGCCGCCTTGCGGCCTCAGGTCGATGAGCACCTGGTGGCTCCTTGTGAATCCGTTCTTTTTTCCAAGGACCTCGATGCCCTCACTATAGAGCGCAGCTGCAAGGGTCTTGGCGTTCTTGACTGTTTGTTTTGCATAATCCTCACCAAACTCCAGCATCTCAGCTGCAGCTATCGCCTTGCCGATGACGTGGTGCAGGTGATGGCTGCTCATGAGCTTAGGGAATGTAGCGCCCTTAAGTCTTTTCTTAGTCTCCTTGTCTAAGGAATTGTTGTAGAGTATCATCCCGCCCTGTGGGCCTGGGAATGTCTTGTGGCTTGAGAATGTCACAACATCGCAGCCTTGTTTGAGAGGATTTGGGAAAGCCTTGCCTGCTATCAAACCTGCTACATGCGCGCCGTCATACATCATCTTGGCACCCACTTTTGCACACGCCTCATGAAGCTCTGCGACAGGGTGCGGAAAAAGGTACATGGAACCAGCGACTATTATCAGCTTTGGTTTTGTCTTGGCAATCAGCTCCTGCGACTTCTTGACATCGATGTTCATCTCATCGACATCAAAAGGAAGGAAGACTGACTTAAGGCCCAAAATCCCAGCAGCAGATATGTTAGTCTGGCTTATGTGCGCACCGTTTGAAAGAGAAAGGCTCATTATTGTGTCGCCGTTTTCTGCCAACGCCATGAGGGATGCAAGGTTAGCTACAACCCCTGAAACCGGGCTAAGGTCCGCGACGTCACATTCAAACAGCCTCTTGGTCAACTCCTGCCCGATTATCTCGATCTCATCAAACATCCAGGTGCCCTGGTAGAACCTCTTCCCAGGCCAGCCTTCGGCATATCTCCCCTCAAAATCGCTGCAAAGCGCCGCCTTAACCGCTGGGCTTACGACGCTCTCACTGGCTATCAGGTTTATGCAGTTCCTGCGCCACTCAGTGCCGCGCCTCATCCAGTACTTTATCCTCTCATAAGCCTCTTTTGGCTGCACTGGGACAATGCCTTTGACATCGCTGTTGACCATCGCTGAATTATGCCATGTAAGTTAAAAAACCGCTCTTAAAAATCATTTTTTATGCTTACAAGCGCTATATTCCGTCTAAAAATATTTACTAAAAATGGCAGGTTCCTTTGAGGGTATCCGTGAAGAATGCGGTGTTTTTGGGATATTCGGCAAAAGCAACTGCTCTGAGCAGATTTATTATGGTATTTCGGCGCTCCAGCACAGGGGCCAGGAGTCCTGCGGCATAGCGACATGCCATAACGGGGATATTGAAGTCATCAAGGGCATGGGGCTCGTGAACAAGGTCTTTGATGAGGAGAACCTTAAGGGGCTCGGCGGGTCCAGTGGGATAGCCCATGTGAGGTATTCGACTGCTGGTGAATCCAAACTGCACAGCGCCCAGCCGTTTTTGACCAAAGGCGCAAACATCAAGTTCGCTTTAGCCCACAACGGCAACCTTGTCAACTTTTGGAACCTGAGGGATTACTTCACCGAAAGGGGCCACACCTTCAATACCTCCTCAGACACAGAGGTCATTTCTAAGATCCTCGTAAACGAGTATATCAAAGAGCACGACTTTGTGCAGGCCATAAAGAACATGATGCGCTATCTTGACGGCTCTTATTCATTGCTCATACTGACAACGGACGCTCTCTACGCAGTCCGCGACCCCTTTGGCTTCAGGCCGCTGCTCCTATGTGAGATCCCGAACGGCTACGCGCTGGCATCAGAGGACTGTGCATTCTCGTTGCTTGAGTCGAAGGTCGTGCGCGACGTAAAGCCGGGCGAAATAATAAAGATCGATAAGGGCGGGATGACATCGGACAGGATAGGGAAGATCAACAGGCGCGCGCACTGCATGTTTGAGTATGTGTACTTTGCAAGGCCTGATTCCACGATAAACGGCATCTCGGTTTACAAAGCAAGGAAGAACTTGGGTGGGCTCCTTGCCCGCGACTTCCCTGTGAAAGCAGATGTGGTCTCTGCAGTGCCCTATTCTGGCGTCGCCGCGGCAATCGGCTATTCACAAAAGAGCGGCATACCCTATACCGAGGTCCTCTTAAGGAACAGGTTCGCTGGAAGGAGCTTCATAATGCCGTCACAGGAAATGCGCGATCGCGTTATAAAGACTAAGCTCATCCCTGTTGAAGAAGAGATAAGGGGCAAGGATATTATCCTGGTTGATGACTCTATAGTCAGGGGCACCACAATGAAACAGATAGTGGGTATGATGAAGCAATGTGGTGCAAAAAAGGTGCACTTGAGGATCTCCTGCCCGCCAGTAATAGCCCCGTGTTTCTATGGTGTTGATATGCAGCAATACAAGCAGTTCATCGCCAATGAAAAAACTGTTGAGGAGATAAGAAAGTTCATAGGTGTGGACTCGCTCGGGTACAATACTATAGGAAGCCTTGTAGAAGCAATAGGCATCTCCCACAATAGCCTCTGCATGGCATGCGTTGATGAGGATTACCCAACTGAGCTAGGGGAGCTGCGCGCGAAGCAGATGAAGCTGACTGATGCTTAACCGACTTTTATTGCACATTCGATGCTTATCCTAAGCCAATTCCCTCAAGTCCTTAATCACATAATCCGGTTTTATCTCTGACCTCTTGACATCCTCCAGCTTTGTCTCCCCAGTAAGCACGAGCGCAGTCTTCATGCCTTCCTGCTTCCCAGCGACTATCTCAGTGTTTATCTTGTCGCCCACAACCATGCATTCACCAGGCTTGAGGCCCATAAGGTCCTTGGCAACATCCATTATTATCTTGCTTGGCTTGCCAACGAGTGTCGCCATCTTCCCGCTCGCAGCTTCCAATACTTTTACAATCGCCCCGCTGCCGAGCTTTATCTCGCCGTTCTCTAGAAAAGTCACGTCGGGGGCACACGCTATCAACTCAGCGCCAGCTCTGATGTTCTGTAACGCAATAGTCATCTTTTCGTAATTGACTGTTTTATCCAAGCCACAAACCACGAAATCTGCGCCCTTCTCAACGATTATGTGCCCAGCCTCGCGCAGCTCTTCCTTAAGGCCATCGGTCCCAAGGGCATAGACCTTTGATGCACCCTTCATCTTTCTCATATAAAGTCCAGCGGCGTAAGACGAGACAAGTACTTGCCCTTTTGCAACGCTTATGCCAAATTCCTTCAGCCGCTTGACATAAGAATCTCGCGAGCGCAGGGAATTGTTAGTCAGAAATAAGACTTTCTTACCGGAGGTAATAAGCTCGTTTATCCTCTCGGCTGCATGGGGGATCTTCCTGTCGCCGTCCCATATGACACCATCAAGGTCGAGGATATAACCGTTTATAGCCATTTTACCTAACGATGATGCATCTCTCCTTAGCCCCGAGATATGCAGCAAGGTACATCGGCAGCTTTGTCTTGCCGGGTTTGAAAGGGCCGAAGGTCTGCTCTTTGACCACCAGCTTTGGTGTCTCCTTAACAAAGTCTACTTCCACGGGTGCATCGCCGAAGACAAAGCACTCGTTCATCGGATTAAATCCATCCAAGTCTGTGACTGTTTTTGCAAGTAGTGAACTACCACCGTGCAGAGTATCTGCCATCCTAATCATGTGCGTCAGGTCTGTTGTGACTTTTGAATCAACAGGTATGCTGACCGCGGCTTTCTTTGCATAATTGAGTATCTTCTTCAGGCCATATCCCTTGGGAAACGCCCCCCAGTTGCCGTTTTTTATCTGGCTGACGACCTGCCCTTTGTTGGTCATATCTGAGCTTTCTATCGATGCGATGACTGTCTTAGCAACGCGCCCCTTGAGCCCGTTCTGGTCTGGCTTCGGGCCAAACACCATCTCGCCGCGCTCGTATATGAGTTCTCCCAAATCAGATTCAAGAGTCATGTAGCCGCATATTTCTTTGCGCGCTGCCTCCCCCAGCAAAAGGACATCATCGCGCTTTATCCTCACGTGATAGCCCCTCGAGCCCGAGAAGTTCACGCTGAGCTCGCTCCTTGAAAAGCCGAAGTCGTCTGTCATGAAGTCGACAAGCTTCTGGGCTTCAGCTTTTAGTGCGATGAAACACTCTTCACACACCCAGCCGGGTTCATGATTATGCTTCAAATTCAAGTCACCGACGTCTATATCAAATATCAGGTCAGTTCCAATGCGTGTCTTGGCCTTCATGTCCTCTTCGGCAGGGAACTCATAGCGGGCCGTGGAGTGGTTGACGTGTGCCGGAGCTTCTCTTCTCAAATACGCAAGCAGGTCTTTCTCGTCCTTGAATGCCCTGTGCCTTATCGCAATCTTCTTTGCGAAAGAGCCGAACCCGAACTCGCGCTGGCCGACTGCCGCGGGAAAAGGTATCTTGCCGACCTTGGTATAATAACCCTGGAACAATCCCTTCAGCCAGATCCGTGTGTTCAGCAAATCGTTTTCAACCATTATTATGCTTATCCTTTTTCTCGTTCTTTCCGCCTTCGGGCTGGCCCGGCCGTGGCCCTCGCCAGCCTATGTTCAATAGATAATTTGAGACAGGATGTTTCCTCGGGCAGTTGCCGGTACACAACCCATATCCTTTCACAGAATCGCATGCAGGGCAGGTATAACCGCGCCCCTTTGCAAACCTTATCTGATAGGCAGTTATATTTTCCTTGAATTTCGGCGAGCGGCGGAAGATATCTAACATTGACTTCTCGTCTAGGCTCAAACCATGCAAGAATGTGACTAAAACGAAATGCGCGTTATGGTTGGCTTTTCCTGCCTCAAGAGCCTTTATTATGTCTCGTATACACGGGGGCAGGGCGTCCTCCCTCAAGCTGCTTATCCTCGGCCTGGCTATAGCCGGGCGCGCAACCGCTACTTTACCCTTCACGCTGTTGGCCGCTTTAATCATACTCTCTGGGAAGCCCTTGTTTTTTGGTATGGTCTCAAGTATCCACTTCTTTATCGCGCCCTTCAATACCCATGCCAGTTGTGTCTTTGTCAGCTGGACATAACCCCCCATCAGGTCCATCTGCGAAAGCTTAAGGAACTCGGGCTTGTACGCAAGGAAATCGACGAAATGCACGCGCAGGCTCTCTTCCGTTTTGAGCCTCATGCCAAAGTCCTCCCTTGCTATCTTTATCAAGAATGTCAGGTTCTCCTTTTCAAGTGCGTCACGGAACTCCAGGCTCTTTCGCTCGGCATACTTCTCATTCACAGTAGGGTCGCCGATTATTGAAAGGTATATCTTCGCAAGAACCAGTTCCACTACTGCAAAATCTGCATCTGCGGGCTGCTTCGCAGTGCCTAAAAGGTCGAAGGCTGCATTCTGTACTGCAGATGAATATACCAGGTCCTGCGGCAGCTGATCCAGCTTTAAGTTGAGAGACTTAAGCTTATCTCTCTCGCTGATTAAGAAGGGATAAAACTGCATTTTTACGGTTTGAAAAAAACTATATGCGTACTAAAAACTGTAAAAACTTGTGCGCTCTATGCGCACAAGATCTTGAGCTATGACCGGAAGACCCGGGACTCGCATCAACCTCTACCAGCTATTAAGCAATAGGCTTATCCAGCTGTTAAGCGTGCTCTATCCTCGGAGCAAGGAAGTATATGACTCTCCCCTCGCCTATGGCATATTCCATCTTCATGGGGTTGTCCTTCTTGAGGCTTATCTCTAATACTGTGGAAACGTCTGTGTTTCGGGTCATGTTCTTCAGATATTCCAACGGGAACATCGCCCTTGCAGGCTTTGTGACCTTCAGCTCGAGGACTGCATCCTTTGGGAGGCTAATCTCCGCCTTTCCGCTCTCGCTCTCAGAGGAGATGTCCATCGCCTTCTCGCTGGCCTCGAAGACAACGTAGTTGCTCACCAGTTCCACATCGGCAAGGACTTCTTTTATGTCGTTAGCAGGAATCTTCATCTTCGCATCGAACTCAATCTTTGGCTTGTTTGGGTGTGCGGTAGCATCTATCAAGGGTAAAAGGAATTTCCTCTTTGTCTTGCCGTCATAGTTTATCTCAAGCTTGTTGCCTTTTAGCTCGAGGGTTATCGTATCCTCGGGGTGCGCCCTGCGCATTACCCTTGACAACTCAGAGAAGTCGATGCCTATGCTCTGCTTCTGTGCAGCGTCGTAAGCCTTAAATGCCTTTTTCGGCATCTCAAAATCCACCATTGCTATCTGTGAGGGGTCCATGGCCTTCAGTGTCATGCCCTCTGCGGTGAATTCAAAAGTACCCTCATCAATCAGCGCGGCTATTGCATCCACGCACCTTTTCCACGAATTCGCATCTGCGATAGTAAGTTTTAACATCTTTCCACCCAAATTTCTGGGAATTTAACGGGAGAGGGTATAAAAAGCTTAGTTTGGGGTAATATTCCGATTTTCACCGCTGCACCTTTCGTGCGTCGGACACCATCAGGGCATGGTCGAACGCGAGCTTGGGGAGGCCCCCCAGGGGCCACCACTTTGCTTCAGAGGCGTCATCGCCGCCAAGCGGTCTTGAATCCTGGGTCTTGGGTCTACAGATAAAAGCGATAGCGACGCTATGGCTCCGGGGGTCTCTTTTAGGGTCAGAGTAGACTCCAAGCAGGCTTACGAGGTTTATATCAACGCCCGTTTCTTCTTTTGCCTCTCTGATTGCAGCGTCTTCGACCTTTTCACCGTATTCCACATGCCCGCCAGGCAAAGCCCATTTTCCTCTAAACGGTTCCTTATCCCGCTTTATTAGGAGTATGCGCGAGCCATCAATTATTACGGCATCTGTGGTGAGGCGTATTCGTTTCATACTGTCAAATTTTCAAACTATCGGTTTGATACTATCAGTTTTCATGCTGTCATCACACTGAGCTTGTCCTGCAGCAATTTGGGTTGCTGCCGGCCCACCAGCACCTGCAGCCGCATGCACTGCCTGTCGCATAGCGGAAGGCGCATACAAGGCCAAGCTTCACATAACCAAGATAGGGTACATCAAACTTCGTGCGGCCCTGCACTAGGCGCTCGTGGACCGGGAAGGAGATCAACGCAGCCTTGCATTGGTCTTCCACATTATTGTTATCGCCCTTTGTTATGAAAACTCGGAAATTGCCCATCTGGTTCTTTATTCCAGGATACATCTTGTCTATTACATCAGCAGAATACATCTGCTTAAGCTCCTTAATCGAATATGCCGATTGTGTGGAACTGCTGTGGCATGGCGTAGTCATATAGGTCACATTGTTTTTGTCATAGGCTATCCTTGCAAGCCCCTCGACTGAAAGGTTCTCGCCATTGATTTCGGCTATGCCTATCACCCTGTGTATCACAGGCTCGCCACCTATGCTCCTTCCGTCATATTTTGAGTAGATCACCACATCGCCGATTTGGATATCCTTGGGATTGTCTCCCTTGACCAATATTATATCGCCGATATTCATCGCACCAAAACCGCTCGCGTCCAGCCCGTTTTTTAGGTACCACTGCTCCCAGCCCTGCCCATGCTCCATTGATTGGGATTCTACGACGACTAACGGGTTTGGTGTCCCGAGGACTGCCCCGAGACCTTGTATTATCGTCCATGCGATGAGGACTGCAAACAAGAAGCTGACGACTTCCCCTGCAAAACCAGGGAACCATTTTCTTTTAAGCCGCACTACATCTTTGTGCTTATCTGCTACATAATTGTAAGCCTTCACATGCAGCCATTCGTTGTCCTCGTCGGTTTCTCCCTTGGGTATATCAGTGTAAGCTCCCTTGCCCACCATGTGCGCCGCCCTGACGGGCTCTGGCACAAGGCCATTTACGGTAGTCAGCTTAAGGATTTCCTCTGCATCCTTTCGCCCTAAACCAGCTATCTGCATGAAAACAGTACGTTCCGGATCTAACTTAACTTCATATACTTGCCCTGCAGACTCAACAGCCTTCTTGCGGATGCCCTCATCTGGCAGGTTGCGCAGCGCTTTGTGGACAGCAACGTGGTCCGGGCGCCTGTCAATAGAGGCTATCACAGGTATGCCTGTCTCATTGTACAGCCGTTTGATATCAACTATGTTAAATCCCCCAAATGTTATCCCGTCAAGGATCATTGCCCTGGCGTTCTCGCGCTTTATGCTCTTTATAAGGTGCGCTATCTTCTCAGTCGCATCAAGGCCGTCCCGTTTGATAGTGGTATTGAAGACGCCGTCCATCATCTTGGCGCCGCGGGACAGAACTGCAACTAGCTTGACATCTTTGTCCTTTCGTTCAAACGGGGCATCGTCGATACCCAGAACCTGGATCTCAGACTTTATTTTCTTGAACTCTTTGGGCTCTAGCTCCTGTTCAAGCTCGCTCTCCCATTTAAGGCCGCCTATTGGCATTTCACAGTCTCCAGTCTTGAGTCTTCAGTTTAAGCCTTAAAGGGATAATTTCCCAGATATCGGGTTATTTCGCCTTCTTGAAGGCCATGGCGATCTCTGAAGCATCGCCCTTCATCTCCGCAAAGGCCTTTTTCACTTCTTTCTCTGGGTCAGCCGCCTTAACTGTGACTACAAACCCTTCCAGCAGCGGGTGCGGCACGGAGTACGTAGCAAACTCTACAGTCTTGCTCGAAGACAACTTCTTTGCAAGAAGGCCCATCAGTGGGTGGTCTGCACCATAGACTTCAAATCTCAGCTTGTCCTTGCCATGCTCTAGAATCTTGACTTCCATCTTATGCTCTTTTACTTCCATCTTATGCTCCTTTTGTTAGAAGATAATCTCGTGATGCCTTCCTTCTTTCACTCTTTCCGCATATCGAGCAGATGAGCTTATCGCCGTCCATTTGGAGTATGCCCCTGCACTGCGAGCAGTAGCCCTCTATGACGCCCAAATTTGGGCCCTTTGTCGTTAACAGGACATCGTTTGGCAACACCTGAAGGACCTCAGCCTTTATGACATCACCTATTTTAAACTCATCGCTCGCTTTCTCGGTGTATCTCGGGGCGATGTCCATGACTCTCACGACGCCATAATCCTCTGTGGGCAAAGACCTCTGCTTGCCAACCACCTTCAGTATCTTGACAAGGACTACCTTCTCTTTTACCGATTCAACGGAAGCGATAACCGTATCACCGTTTCTAATCTCCACTATGGGATTAGTCGATTCGACGGTCACCTGTTCGCCGCTGTCCTTAAGCAATCCTGCAATAGACGCGTGTATCTTGCCTTCCTCGACATAAAGTCCAGACCCTGGCTTCTTGTCGGTTTGAACGACATCGCCGGGCATAACCACTTTTCCAATCATTTTTTCAGCCTCAATCTTTTTCAATTTTTAACCTCGGCGCCTTGCAATGCAAGCGCCCTCACCTATGCTTTCACTTATACCAAGGATCACTGCGAATGAATCGCAGACTCAACCTCAGAAATGTCCAACACGGGCTTGTCGAACTTGTCCTCGGCAATGCGCGGGCATGCCGTGTTCACCCATGCGTCCACATCATATCCTATGAAGTAATCCGGCTTAATTTCATTTGCAGCAAATATAAACGTTTCCTTGGCGCCCTTTAGCCTCTTTTTGAGCTCCAGGGCCTGTTTCATCCTGTTCTGGCCGGGTTTTGTGGAAACTATCAGGCCGACGGTCTTGGCCTCCCTGAACCTGTGTATGCGGGCAGCGCGTATCTTGGCATGCTTCATAATTAGCTCATCAGGTAGCCTTTCAATGCCTCCTGAAGGATGGGCCATAAAGGTAGGCTTGCCTGTCTCAATGGCCACGCGAAGCGGGTGGAAGTGGCCTGTGCCTACATATATGTAACAGTCTGCACCTTTCGCGGCGTGCGCATCGCAGCCGAGGACCTGCCCAGGGTTAGGCCTGCCTGACAATATGATAACTTTCTTCCCCGCTTTCTCAAGCCTTTTCTTGATCTCCGGAAGATCGTTTACGAATTGTGCGGTTGTCACAAGCCCGATTGAGCCCAAACAATCTACTTTCTCGATTATGCTGCGGGAGACTAACTCAACATCAGTCTCCGAGCGGCATGGGATAAATATTGTTTTTGTCATGATTTAGAAATTGGTTAGTAATCATTATCTTGGAATTTCATAGTAATATTATCTTGGAATTATATAGAATCATTAGTTAGTAACTAAGCCTATTTATCTTCCCGCTCTTCCCATCCACATGTACTGTCGGGGACCCAGTAAGGTTGGCGTCGGGTGAGGCTCCACGCTTCCTCACACTATGTACACGCTTGTCCGCCCTTATGATAGCTGCAAGGTCGTCCATAGCCTTTAGGTACATACCGTCATGCATTGTTCTGGTTAAAACCCCAGGGATCAATGTAGCAGTCAGCTTGGCTCCAGGGTTGCCATTTTTTTCAAGATGGTCTACTATCACCCTCACAATGCTCTCCGGATGGGCAACTTCTGTCTCGCGCGGGCCTATCAATTCCCCTGCGGCAAGCCGCGCACGCAACAAGGCTTCAGTGCGCATTCTCAGCGCAGGATTGTTTTGCCAATCCCTTACATCCCTCACATACTCGTTTTTGGTGAAGTTAGTCACATGATCCGGGAAAACATGCCATATGACTGAATGTGGCTTCCCGCGAGTGCCTTTCTTTGACTGGAAGACAACTGTGTGGCATACCGATGCTGCCCGAGACATGCCATCAGTGCCGTCAAAAGATTGTATCTGGGAACGCAAAAGACCCCGCCGATTCAAGTCTGACGGGGCTCGAAACCTGCGCCCCTTTGAAGCCCTTGATTTTAGTAATCGTGCCATTTTAAGTTCATTTATTATCGGACTGTCTTCTTATATCGCCCCGGTATATCCTCCCTTTCTGCCCTTCAACCGTGACAAATATGGCACCGGTGGTCCGAACGCCTCTGTTTTGTTATCTTTACCATCCTATCATCCTTTTCAAAGCGCCAAGAAAACCTCCTCTTTGTGTGGCAGAAGGCCGCCTTTGCCTGGCCAAAGGCCTTTGCCCTGCAGGCAGCTCTGGCTTTACAGCTACTATCTGGCCAGACCGGCCGGTAACAGCAACGTAGTCAAACCCCCTGCCTTCGTTCAGATGCTCCCAGCTCCGCACCCTGAGGTTCCCCCCAGCTTGCCGGGTTAGTAAATCTTCTTTGAATCGCATAAAGGCTTTTCTTGCCGCATCTTCACGCAAGGTCCTTGTGCCAGGAACCAGTGTAGCAGTCACGCTGCCAGGGGTACCTATGGAGTTTAGATGATTTGTTATTATGCCTACACTGTCTTGGGGGCGTATGGACTCTACTGTAAACCACTCAAGATGAGCTGGGTGGGATCCGTCCCTGAGAGAGTTTTTAAGGAAGAAGGGGGCATGCAGTAGACTCGGAGAATACGTACTGGTATGCCACTTGGCAAAATTACCTACGGACTCTGGATAAAGTATATGGCCATCATTCACATTCCACAAAACGCTCTCCGCAGGTTCAAAATCGCGCCCATTAGTCCCAACGCCGTGCCCGGGAACACTAGGCGCAACGGCTTTGTCTACATCGAATAGCATAGTCTTCCGCAAATCTAATGCAGCAGGGTCACCTGCATCGACCCGAGTGGTCTTGCGTGGATCGAATCGGGTGGTCTTGCGTAGATCGAATCTAACGGTCTTGCGTGGATCAAAAGGATCATTGTGCTGATTAGGTACTGCAAAGTTACCTGCTTTGAGCATAATTGTTTTGCGTGGATCGAATGCAGGAGGATTGCCAGTGTTGATTGGGGTGGTCTTGCGTGGATTGATTACTGCGGAGTTACCTGCATTGACTAGAGCGGTTTTACGCTGGTCGAATACGTCGGTTTTGTTTGGGTCGAACACATCGGTTTTGTTTGGGTCGAATACGTCGGTTTTGTTTGGGTCAAGTTTATCGGTCTTGCGTGCATTAGTAGTAATCGGATAGCCCTGCCGCGTAAAGACCACTGCAAACCCGCTGCCCAAAGGTGAGGACCTCATGCCATCTCCCCTAACCCTGAGTATGTTTGATGTGCCAGCGATATGTGCAGCAGGGGGGACCCATGTACTTTTTCTAGGTTCCGGACGCTTTTTGAAAAAGGCCATTTATAGCAATCCCTCCATCAAAGCCTTAGACCCCTGTAATATGCTCTGCGGGTTATAACCGCCCTCCAGGACAAAGAACTTCTTGTAGGGCTTGAGAACCTCACGGAGATGCGAGTATGTCTTTTCGGTTAAGTTGAACGCATTTCCCGCTACCCAACCCCTGTCATGCTCGCACGCATCAAAGCCTACTGAGACCCCGATTATATCCGGGCCAAAAGACTTTATCTCGGGCACGACCTTGCGGTCCAACACGCTTATGTAATCCTTGTCGCCAGTGCCCGGCGGAAGAGGGATGTTTATCACGTTTTTGCCCCTGTTTGCCAAACCCGTGCCTGGATATAAGGGGGCCTGGTGTATTGAAAGGAATTTGACATTCGGTTTGTTCAAGACAATCTCCTCAGTCCCGTTGCCATGGTGTATGTCTATGTCTAAGATGAATACCTTCTTCCCTTTCTCTGCTAGCCTAAGTGCAGCTATTGCCATATTGTTAAAAACGCAAAAGCCGGAACCGTGACCCGGGAACGCATGGTGCCCCGGCGGGCGGACAATGGCAAACCCCCCCGACTCTGAAGCATCGATCGCAGCACCGACAGCGAGGCATGCTGCCTTATAGCTATTGCGGGAGACGGGAGTATCTGTATCCAGATACCCGCCGCCAGAGTCACACATGCGCTTGACTTCCATGATATACTCAAGCGTATGGACTAAGGGTAAGAACTCCTCGCCGTTCCGCGGCTTCTTGAATTTATCACCGAGCGCGCCGAGTATCAAGTTGAGCCTGCCGGCATTTTCTGGATGGGAGCCAGTATCATGTTTGAGAAAAAGCGGGTCGAAAAACACATCCATAGGTTTTTTACCGGGAAGAGCTTAAATATATTAGAAAGAGTCTATTAAGGGGATTCTGTCAGAATCTTCCGGAGCTCATACAAACTGAGGTAAAAAATGTACTGTCCAAAATGCGGAACACTGGTTGAAGACGACCACAACTTCTGCCCCAAGTGCGGCACCCAGATGCCAGGCAAGGCTGTCCACGCCCCTGTTAAACAACAGAAATCAGCATCGCCAGCTCCGACCAAACCGGCTATCGATGTTCAGAACGTAATCAAGAGACCCCCAGTCGTTGTCTCACTAAGAGAAACTGTAGACTTTAAGGGCGCCGAAACGGCCCTTGATAATGAGGGGCTGAAGACTCGAGCATTTTCAGGTATGTTCAACAGCGCGCAACCCAACGAGGTGCGTGTTGACGCACTGACGAAAGTATACGAGCCCGTGCACATGGTGCGCGCAATATATGAGGGCGAATTTGAGGTTATGAAGGAGTTCACGTTACAGCTTGACCCGGGCACAGTCAAACTTTTACTGGACGGTAAACCGCATGATTTACCACCAGCGGTCGGCGGCGGCACGTTCGGCGGTGCAACCTCGTCGCTGAAGCTTGCAGGTATGGAGAACATCAAAAAACGTGTCGAGAAAGGCGCATATTATGATATGAATGGCGTGCAAAAGA